>Ga0153919_100175_pt1 | contig 13584 bp, 15 predicted proteins | sample TSGA003MetaG_FD_104712 | JGI IMG/M metagenome (GOLD analysis project Ga0153919, IMG submission 104712) | Attine ant fungus gardens microbial communities from Georgia, USA - TSGA003 MetaG | ecosystem: Host-associated > Fungi > Mycelium > Unclassified | place: USA: Connecticut, Klassen Lab...
AGGTGTCAGAAATTACGCAAGGTATTGGAAGATACGAAGAGCGGCTTCGGCCGAGTGGCTTGGTGTCCTTTTCTGGAAGAATATAGATATAATTTGGTGTCGGCAGGAGAAGGTCTTGTCAATGAGGCATGCAGAAACTCGAGAAGGAAATCGTTCGCCCTGGGTTGCGGTGATGGGAAAGATAGACCTATCGAAGAATCGGACAATAGAGAAAGAACAACTTCGATCGGTCGTTTCTGGGTTTTCGTGTAACCTGAACATAGACTTTTTACACCACTTGACATACGCAGTCCTTCGTAAGAATTTTGGTATTTTTGAGAGCTACCCGTGTTTAGGATCTGAACAGACACCGTTATTTCACCGAGATCCATACTGTGGCAAAGATAAGGATCCCAAGATAGATCTAATGTGGCTTTTTCAGTATGATGGTATACTTCAAGCGCCATCCAAAACCACAGATAGGAGAGTAACAAGTAGAATTGGATGATGACAAAATGGAGGAGAGCCGGAATCTGCTTGTCACTTTAGCTGGACTGGCCTCCCATTGATCCTGACATGTTCTTCTAATCCTGACCATCTGAGGAGATAAAAGGATATGCGACGGAGGATCTTATTACAGATAAAAGTTCGATAGACCTGTCAAGACACTCAGCCTGAGTCGTGCAGAACTGTCTATTGATGTACCTGTCAAGACACTAAGTCAGGACGATGTTTATAGTAGCATTAACAAAGGAATATTCATCTCAACCTGAAGCGTGCAGAAATATGAGAGAAGGAGACGGAGAACCCAGTCGCTAGGGAACGATAGGAATAGAAGCCCTGGGATTTAATCAATACTGAGAGTCACTATATATTGCACGGAAAATGTCGAACAATACACTAAAGTTAGTTTGTTGTTTTCTTTGTTATCATGTTTTTATTGTATTAAAACAATGGACGACGTAGCTATTGTACTGTAACATTATACAGCACCAAATCAATAGATGACCGGTGCGCGTTTGCCGCGGTCTAGTCTTGTCGTAGTTATTTTCCAACAGAAGAGTGCAGGGTTCCATCCAGGAAAGATGATACGCGAGTTGGATAGTAGAAACCTTTATTTGTTTATCTGTTTTCCAACAAGTGTGACCGTATCATTGTCATCACGGGCTCTCTATCATGTACGAAAAGTGCCCTTGACCCCTCGCATCACTCTGGACAGGGTGAATCTAAGCAAGATGGCATCTTCACGCCAAAGTCGATGATACTAAAAGCACTATCGTGTTCAGCACTCCATCCCAATTCACAGGGAGAAATCAAATAAGGCCACTGATCAATGGATTACCAGCTTCAACTTCGGCCAATTTTTAGAGCTTAGGATTAACAGAAAAAAAGCGTATTAGCCATCGTCCTTTGAAGGAGGAGGATGGATGAGACATATCTGGTTTCGCTCTGTGCAAGGGCCACAACAGCAATCCTGAATCATGCTCCAATCGGGAAACTCAAGAAGAGGTTTTTTTCAAAACAATCATGTATGGCCGCGCGGTCATAATAGGCTAGAAACCAGAGCTCCAATTTTGACCGATTGCAGTTGGTTCAACTACAAAACAGATGGTCGCATGGTGATCAAAAACTGTCCTGTTCTTAACAGACAACCTGGAGCGTTCTCTTGGGCAAGCAACATCACTTGACCATCACTTGACATGGAGTGCTGTCACGGAGTCATTGAGTGCTGCTCCTCTATTTCTGCTTTCTCTTCTCTCTTTCTCTCATGTTTGGATCAGTTGCGAATGATCTGTTTCTCTTTGTAGTTTGGGCTGGTCTATTGTAGGATACGACCTACCTTACTACGGACTGCAATTGGATCGAGCATTGCACTACAAATTTGCAACTCATCCTCTCCCTTTCTTAATCTAAACCGAACACCTTAGTCTTTAATAGTCACAATGATTCACTTCCAAGCCTGCAATCCTCTTGAAAGATTAGCTCCTCATTTACACTGTATTTAGATAAGATGATAATCAATCAAGCAACACATTAATTCCCCTCTCTAATCTCTCTGAGTTTATTCTCTCAAGCTATACTGAAAGAGTGCCCAAAGTTTGAAGACCAATGTGAAAATAGATTCAGGCCTTTTTTTACATCCTGGAAAACCAATTAAAAAGATGTTTGTAGGACCACAGGGTCAAGACGATGATATGGTTCAGTGCATTGTCAAGACTGCATCAATGCGGATATGATGTGCGGCCTCTTGATGTTTTGGGAGCGGCTGATGATGAAAGACATTGAGATAAATAATGAGAGAGATTGACTGGAACACAGTATATCCATGGGCAATTGGTGTCAGAGATGGTGGTGGCCCAGGATCGAAAGACGTGATACACTTCAGACACTTCAATGCTCCTCCACTGGTTCTCGTGCTTGTGTCTTTGTGTTAGTTTCGGCTGGATTGACTGATGCAGATGGTTTACCTTGCTCTGGTGAAAGTGTCGACTTCAGTTTTTTAAGCTCTCCAAACAGAGCACTCTTTCCCTGTTCGCTCAATTTTGGAATAGCAATCAGATACAGAAACATTGAAATTCACCTTTTCCAGTCCTTGATGAAAGGCCGGTGAGAGAGATTTATGGATATCAGAGATACGAGATGCATGTTCACGGAAGCCAGGAATCCGTTCAAAGATAGGCCCGATTCGATCTTGACCTAGTGCGGAAACCTCGACTTCACCCAACCTATTGCGCAGGATGGCCAAAACGTCCCATGCAGTCTCCTTTGCATCCCCTCCTCGTGTTTTCACCGCTGTTTGTACTTCACTATACGCGGATTTCAGGATAGAAACAATCTCATCGTTGTGGGTATCGACAGCCCGGTCAATTTCGTTGAACGCAACATCAACCAGAATACCCGCGCCAGGTAGTGGAGCAACATAGGCCTTGACTAACAAGCGAAGGGCTGCGAGGATTTGTGCTTTAGTTTCGGGTAGGGCATCTACTCCAGCATCTACTGGAGACACTCGATGAGGCTGGTATTGTCGGAGAAAGTTGATAGGATGCCGGGCAGCATCGACGACGGTTTTCATGCCCGACCAGTAGTAAAAAGCATATCCTTATATATGTACCAGCTTGAGGACTTTCCTTAATATTCAGCGAGTCCACATACCACCAATGAGTGTTGCTGTTGCACCCCCAAAAAAGCTCGATATCATCAGTAGCCTCAGAGATCGCCTTCCCAAAGGACCATTCACGCTGGATGTCATGAAACCTCGATAGTGGAGCCATTGAACCCGTCGAAGAGGACAAGAAAAGACAGGACGGAAGAGATTGGAACGGAAAGTGAGAGACATGAATTCAATTGACTTGACCAAAAGCCCTGTTTGTGAGCTGCTAACCCTTACTGGACAAATTATTTGATATAGATGAAATGAAGAGTAGAAAATAACTGCACAAGTACTATCTATTCAGTAGGAACCTCAATTTCACCAGAATTAATCGCATCAATGACATCATGAGGGGGTTTGCCATCCACTGTGCAACCAACACTCTGAGCAGTACCCAAGATCTCCTTCGTAGTTCCTGATAAATCTTTTGCTAGTGATTTTGACTTCATTGTTCGTGCAATGTCAAATATTTCGTCAAGAGCGATATTACCACTGTGTTTGATGTTCTTTTCCTTCTTTCGGTCACGAGGAGGCTCTATAATAAATTCCAGAAATCAGCATCAAAAAGCGTAGAGCAATAAGTATAACGGACCTTTGAGGGCACGGATAACAAGTGATGACGCTGAAGGAACAACGGCAACGGTAGCTTGACGGTTCTGGACTGTAAGTTGAACGGTGACGCGTAGACCCTTCCATTGCGATGTTGCTTTTGCGATATCTTCACCAACCTTCTTCGGTGACTAAATTGATAATCCACATTCAGTATTATCCCACATAACAGTGATACGACATGGTACATACGAGACCCAGAGGACCAATTTTAGGTGCAAGGGCAGACGAGGCACCGACTTCACCACCTGTCGCTCGAAGATAGATAATCTTCACCTCATTGGGGTCCTAGGGCAGATGATCAACAGATGATCACAGACGTTTACTGAACCACTGCTGACTGACGAATTTTGGGGCCATAACGAGTAAAACAAAAGTTGGCGAGCTGTATTGCTTTCACGGTGATCAGCGGACACCAATGGAGGGATCGCGAGATTTAGGTTCAAAGTCCGTTGATGAACTATACAGATTTTATCATAAGGAAATTATATTTGTCCATATTGGATTAAAGCCCCTGATCATAAGAAACAAATACCCTTGATTGTGATCACAAAGTGAATCGCGAGCCAAGACGGCTGCAGCCTGCAATGGGTTCATGGAATCCTCGAGCTCAAAACGGGTCGAACTATCGACCTCATTTGAGCAAGTGCCCATCGACCATCTTGTTGAACTCATAGGTAGATCTCATCTACAACTTCATTCCCCAATTTTTTTGCTTCATCTTCTGTACAGCCGACATGCTGCAACGTCTGATGAACCATAATGACAAAATACCCCTCTCTCCGTGAGTTGCTTCTTTTTCCTTGTCATTCCTGACGCCCAAACTCTGGCATGTCCTCCTCAGGGAAAACCTGACAAGATTCCACACACGTTCCATACCTAGCATATCAGTATTAGATTATCTGAAGCGCATCGTTCGTTTTACTAACGTGGAGGTATGTGTATATGTGTCCCTGCACCTGCTGTAATTTTTTAAGCATCATCATCACCATCTATCATTTCATCACAGAAAGCCTGCCTTCTCCTCACATTACATTACATCGATCAGATTAGCGCCCGCCAACCCACTTTCATCTTTACATCTCTCACTTGCCATCGGTTTATCATATCTGCTATCACAGCCTCTAGCAAGGGTCTTTGTGATGCCTTTTGCACGAACCAACTTTACGCCAAGGTTGGAGGTATCAGCGTCCTAGAACTCAACACCCTCGAAAGAGAGTTCTTATCAATCATTGATTGGCGACTCATGGTTAGTGATCACCAATTCCATATCTCCACCGCTTTTCAACTTTCCCAATTTCACACAAATCGGATCTGCACCTTCATCTCCTCCGTGTTCGTTCTACATCTCCATTGATTTCTCCCACCTCCTTCCAAACTTGGTCTAACCCTGAAGTCATTTTTTGCTTCTTACTTCTCAGTCTACCCGTGAAGTTTTGAACGAATACTACATCAATCTCGTTAGAACACACAGTTCAGGACGCTATGTCCTGGTACGGGTCACCGCTTCTCCGAATGGCTCTGAAAGCGACATCGACATTGACAGCGGTCAACCCCGAGATCCTTCACCTGAAGTTCCTATCCCGAGATCCACCGAACCATCCGCCATCTTGCTTGATCCAGGCTCTTATCTCGGTGTCCCTCGCGCGACTCTAGAACAAAACATAGCTTTTGCAGCACTTCAGCAAGCCCGACAAAGGCATCATCATCAAGACCCAAATTGACACTCTCTCACAAAAGAGCCTTCACTTCTTCCTGGATCAAGCAGCCTGAAACAAATTCTAGGTAAGCATTTCTACTACAAACAGTGTTGGTTGCATCAACATTTACAACTACTTGGACCAGGGTAATTAATATGATACGAATATTTATCTGTATATGGCTAAAGCACAAACAAAAGTTAAAGGATTGTGTGACATTATCTGATTGAGTGACAAACTGCTTGCATACAAGTCCATCAAAAGACCAAAAGAAAAACACCTAAAGACGTTCCAGATAAGAAAAAAGACGACAACCAAATGCTTTATCTCAAAAGAGTGGTGGTGGTGGTGTGGCAGTGACGGGAAAATTTTGACCAAAAGGGCGAGGAAAAAATGGAAAGAACTACTTCATGTGCTCTAGAGCACACGTTGACAGAAAAATCGGGAATTTCATCTTCAGAAGTCCCAGGACGACTGTGATTGAAGGGGATCGATCAGGCGATGAGGAAGGACACTGTTGACACATCAAGGACGACGCAAGGCGGACAACATTTTGGCCAAGGCATTAATTTGACCTCTCTGCACCTTTTTGACATTTTCACCTCCTTCACTCCCCGGAAGATCTGTCGTGCTCGTCGAAGCGTCGCGACGCAGATTCTCAAATCCACGAGAGATACCAGCATCACGACCTGGGCGCTCGTTGATGGTGTCAAGTTTGCGATCTTTCCTCGTCCTCGGCTTACGTTGAGGCGGAGAACCAAAGATATCGCCGACCGGATTGTTCGGATATTGAGCACGAGGCAGCTGCGCTAGTTCCCACGGAACACCGGACATGACTGCGATCAGAAGCGTAAGCATCGGTAATCACTACAATGAGTCGACCGACAGCACTCACCCTTCACATTCTTCGACAACGCAGGATAATTGGAATAAGTTGAGGAAGCCGAAGACTGCGGACCTTTACCACTCGCGCGCCATGAAGTAGATGACACGCTGGTAGCTGTAGTAGATATGCTTCTATTGCTGGAATTACTATAACGAGTGAAAGCCGAAGTTGAAGTGCCTGCACTGGAGGATGTGCTCGTGGAATTGCGCCAGTTTCCAGAGGCAAAGGAACAACAGGTACTCGAAGCTAAAGGTCGCCCAGAGCGACCACTGCGAGTACTGTTAGGAGATGTACCACGCTCAGGGCGTTTTTCGCCAAATGACCAGGCATCAGATTTGTGAGGACTCCCAGACGGAGTGCGGTTGCTGCTCGAAGACTTGGCGGATTTCATGGAAGTTGTTGGGGAACCTCGTCCACAACGACCTCTTTCCCGAGCGGACAAACGATCACCGACGGGCACAGGAAGAGAAGGGGCAACAGGCACTGTCGGAGCATTGAGACTCATGATCAGACCGGTGACATGGCTGGCAGTAGTTGACATGGTTTGTGATTGAGTAAACCCTACGTCTGGTGGTACTTCCTCCACGGGAGAAGCAACTGTGGAGGTTGAAACGCTCACATTTTGCTTGCCGAAAGAGAGCTTCCATATTGAGGACTTCTTGACGGGGACAGGTACAGTTGATGGTGTAGGAGCAGAAGGCATGGAAGCCGGGGCATTCTTGCTACCAGTACATAGATGTTTCGGCATACCGAACATTGAGACAGGTTCATAACTAGCACGGACACGGGCTGACGAAGGAGTGGAGGCCTTGGTTGAGGTCGATTTGGTAGAAGACACTCGCGATGCCTTGCTGATTTCCCTTGCCAATTCTTGAGAAGCAATGGTAAGAGTAGCCAGTGTTTCATCCATCGTAGCGGTCGGAGTTCCAGAAGCATTGGCGGCGGCGGCGGCGGCAGCAGCAGCAGCAGCAGCTTTTCCTTTGCGCAAACCACGTTTCCTCCGTTTTGTTGACTTGACCGAAACCGGATCATTATCACCATGTTCTTGCTCAATTTCTTTTTCTTCCAAAATGGGTTGGGGCGCCGACTCCGGCACTGGCACTGGTTCAACTTCTTGCGACTGTTCCTCATCTTCTTCGTGATCATAGACTGTAGAGAGTTGGGAGGCTTCTTCTCTTTCATAGGCAGGACCAAGAGAGGGAGCCCGAGACAAAGATCGGGCAACCAGCGCGGGGGTACGAGAGACTCTGGTGCTGTTGGAAGGGTTGCGAGAAGTAGGGCGATGGGAGAGCGGAGTCGAAGGTGCGATAGGATGGCCGGTGGAACTATTAGAAACGGTTCTATGCATGCCATGGTTACCACCGAGCAACGCAGGGAGGTTCTTTATCCAGGTTCCAAACTCGCTTGCTGTGACACGAGGAGAATCATCACCAGGATCGTCCAAGATACAAAAGACACGGTTTGCCAAGAAATCAGCAACAGGACGAGTCATGCCGGTAAACCTGTACATGAAGAAGTTGACAGGGTCGTGTCGGTAGAGGTCAAAAGAAGAACAGGCTCCATGAGAAGTATCAGTCCAGGGGTTGAAATGATAGAGCCTGCCAGAGTCAAAAAAAGTGATCGGCAAAGACGGGACAACTCACATGTTAATAAGGACGATGCCGAGGGACCAGACATCAGCAGCACGAGGGCGGTAAGTGGGTGCCACGTTGTTCCTGCATTCTGGGGAAATGATAAGCTATGCGGGGATGATAGGGCGTGGATTATGACTGACCGTAGCTCATGTAAGGGGCGCTGCCACAATCCATATCGGATGATTCGACATCCGTTGTTGATAGACCGAAATCAGTCAACTTGACGATAACCTTGCGTTCCTGACGGCCATTGAGAAGAGGAATGACTGCATCAGTGACGATGAAGTTTTCTGGCTTGATGTCGCGGTGAAAGACGTGTTGGGCGTGACAGGAAGCGACAGCGTCACACATCTGAGAGAACATGGAAGCGATCAAGCGCAGCCGGGTACGAGACAAAAGCTGGGACGGGTGGAGATTGGAGAGCAAGCTAGGAGTGGGGGGAGTACGGGCGACAGGGCTGGTGGGAGTGGAGCTGAGTTCATCGTGGTCACGGGCTTGTTCCAAAAAATAGAACAGATCTTCACCAGGAACAAACTCTAGGAGGAGGAGGAGGAAAGAGGAGGTCTCAAGGGTCCTGTGGAGGGTGACAATGTTAGGGTGTGAATGGAGTGACTGATGAATGGTAACCTGGGAAATATATGAGCGCTGGCAGGGGGGAGAGAGGGAGAAGGCGCACCTCGGTCAGCTGAGCATCGAGGGCTTCAGTGTCTAGATTAGCCTTGGATAGACATTTGATGGCATACTTGCGGCCGTAAACGGTCTGAGAGGGACCAGAAGAATGGCCGTCGAGGTCGAAGGGGCCGACGTCGATGTGGCCGTCCTCCGAGGGGGCAGGACGTGAAAGGACCTCCTTGACGAGATAGACGACGGCGTAGCTGCCGGAGCCGAGTCTCCTGATGACCTCGAGCTGGGGAGCTGGATCTGTTGGCTGGGGGTCGTGGCGGTGGGAGCTGATGGAGAGAAGGCGGATCTGCTCGCCCTGGAGGGAGCAGCCCTCGCCGACGGTGTCGCCGGGAGCGAGGACATCCTCTATGGGGTCGGCGGGGGCAGCGAGGGCGGAGGCGTGTGTGCGGGAGGATATGTAGGGGCTGCGTGGAGGGACGAGGGAATGGCGTCTCTGATACTGCAGCATGTCTAGGGGAGAGGAGGACACATGCAGCGTGGGCTGGCGTTCGAGACGCCTGGACAGAGGCTGCCCGCATCACCCAACCTCCCCGCTCTATATATACCCCGCACGGACCACCCGCCAGTCCCTTATTTGGTCCATGTGCTTCACAACTCCATCCACGCGTTCCCCTGCTAATAATACTTCGGTTCTATTATCTAATCGAATCTCAGATCTTCCCTTCCCACGCTTCCACAGCCCCGACCCGCCCCGCCTCCCCGCCCCGCCCCGCACCCGCCAACCACCGACTCCACGTGACTCCCGCCTCCTCCCCTCCCTCTGCTCCCCGCCACGCCCAGTAGACCGCCTTCAGCACTTCGTACTTGCCCTCGCCCAGCCCACTGCCAGCAACCGCCTCGAACAGCGCCTCCCACACTCGGCTGCTCACCAGGTACCGCCGCCCAATCTGCCGCACCTCCTGTAGCCACGCCTGGGCTGTGTCCAAGGCTTCTATCATCGTGACATAACGCAACAGCAGTTGCTCATGAACTCCACGTAACGACATGCTTTCTTTGAGTAACACCTATCACATCGACATCAGTATTCAGTCCTAGTCTGTTTTTTTGTTTCACCTCGTGCATCTTCCTTTGGTCCTTCGCCTGCTCATCCTCGAGCCCCCACATCCAGATACGCAGCACCTCCTCTTCTTCCCCTTTCACCTTTTCACGCGCCAACTGCCATACCTCTTCCACCCTGGCTTGCCCCTCTCCAAGTGCTTTTTCCGCTTCTAATCGCGCGAGCCACACCTCGCTTGACTCTGGCACCTTGGCGCTGTACCTCTCCCCTAGCCGAACAATCTCCCCACGCACACTCGGATCATGTCCTCCACCCATCGTCAGAACCCTGATATGGGTCGAAAATAAGGATACTGATGTCGGTGCCCGTTTTATCACCCCTTGGAGGGACGCAATAAGATACTGCTTCTGTTCGCTGCTTTGACAATACCGTTTTTCCATACAAACAACCTGTACATACCATGTGCTGATCGATAGACTGCTGGCACCATTCCTCCACAAACGCAGCATAAACCTTAAAGATAGCCTCTCCACCGTGCGTCTTGACCTCTTTCAATAGCTCCTCGTGAGCACAATGAATTCCATCAACGAGAGCCACGCCCCCCAGGCCTGGTGTGAGGTGGCGGTCAACCAGCAGCCGCATTCCCTCAGCCTTCCCTCCAAGATGTGTCCGAACCAAGTCATACAGGTGCTCCAGCAGCGATGTCTGGAGTTGGCCAGGAGATGGATGCTCAGTAATCACCGCCTTTAGCTGTACAAATAGCCCAATCTGGGGAAGGGCTGCCGAAATTAAATTTGATTTCGAGTACAAAAATCAACACCAAACCTTTAGCCGCATTTGTCATGACAGATTTGACGATAGCCCCTTGCATAATCTGTTGACGAGCAACATCTCCCTCATCTTCTGCACTTTCGCTGCTATGTTCAGCTTCCATACTCTTCAGCCCACTGCCGTCCTCTCCGAGCACCTCCATACCGATATGCTCACTCGGATCCATGATTTCCTCCGCCTTGCTCTTTCCTTTTACTGTTGTGTCAGGAGCCATCAAAGAAATTCCTAGTACATCCCATCTTCGTCTTAGACTCTCTATGAACCCGAGCTCCATGCGTACATACTCGCGCCACATGTCACTACTTTCTGGGTTCATTCTTATGCCCCGCTGAAGCAGTGTTCGTGCGGCCGAGGGTGACAATAGGTCCAGCTCATGAGATGCCGCAATTATATAAAGCGCTGGTTTGTTGGGATGGAGTTGTAAAGCTCTACAATGATATCAAGCCTCGTTTTTCAGAAAACTAGGAAATATGCCTACCGTGCGGTGATTCTTCCCAGTAACACCCGCGCACCTTCGTGTTTTGCAAGCTGAATATATTGAATCCACAAACCAACATCAGACTTGAATCGTTTTAGGGCTCTTTCAAAGATGTGAAATTGTCGCCGAACAAGAGCATAGTCAGAAACGGTGGGCGGTCCCGGTGGAATATCTAATCCCGGTAAGCTCTCTGGCGATAAAACAATAGGCGGGAGATTAACAGACCCAACCGGGCAATGCGCTTCCTCCGCAGTTGTTCAAGATTCATCTCGTAAGTGATATACCGAAGGAAATCTGCTTTTTTGGCAGCGCGCCGAACGAGGGTGGTTTCAAAGATAGTGCGCCTTTTCATGATTTGTTTTGTCTCAATCTATACGGGATGCTGTATGTCTCGAGTTCCGCGAATGTATTACAACATCAAGCGCGTGCTTACTTTAGTAAATATGTTTTTATCAACGAGATCCTTGAGCTCAAGGATCATCTGCAGAAAAGAGTCAACATCACACGCAAATTTTTTCACCTGGAGAGTCCCCGCAACATACCTGCTCCTGCTGAAACTGAACACGTTCCATGATGGTTACGAAAACCCACAGGTAAAAATGAAAGGTGGTGGCAGACAGGCAAACCGAAAAAAAAATTGACGGCAACACAACCCAACAACTTTTCCATCAAAAGTCACGGGCCGTCTCAGCTTCACTACCTCCCCTGTCATGCCTCCCAAAGGAAACAGAACTGGTTCTTCTGCACTGCTTCGTTCCCACTCTCGCTCATCTTCTGGTGCAAGAACAAATACCAATCTTCAATTCACCCAGAAGGACAATGCTGGTGCCAAGGGATCCGACAAAGGGAAGCGAAATCCGTACGAGGTAGGCTGTCATGCCCAAGACCTCTCGTACTTTTGTCCGAGACATGGGGTCTGGCCTCCTAACTAAGTACAATCTCTTCTCTAGGGTGGAAAGCCAGGCTTTACGAGGGCTGCTAGTAGTCAGCGTGTGCCACTGAAACGAACCGGATCTTCGACCAGCGCCGTTCACCAAGCGAGAGGAAACGGAAAGACAAATACAAACGCAGCAAAGGCTAATAATGCAAATCTTGCATTGACTAAAGCTGCAGATGGCGAGGATGATGATGACGATCAATGGGTCTCTAGTAGCGGTGCACAGACTCCTAACCATGATGATTCCGATTCCGACACCGCTTCTGAAGGATCTGGTTTACCTCAAGAGCTAGTCCAGCAACTGGAACGCACCCAATTGGAACAACAGTCGGTACAAGAGCTTACAGTTGCACAAGCTCAGACACCACTATCACGCGTAGAGACTGCTCGTCAATCAGACTTTCAGGCTACAACCCAAGATGCTGTTGCTTCCGTTACATCTAGTCATGTCAATGATACTCCAAACTCGGCTCCCTCGGTACCTACACAGACACCTTCCCCTACCGATGACTCTGAGCCTCATATGGATTCAGCGATTCGGAACTCGCACGATTCTCAGCTACAACCTTTTGCGGCTGATTGTATCCCTGCCCCTAGCGCTACAGGTGGTCAACAGCGACACGTGAAAAAAGCCAACCATTCTCACTCAGAGTCCTACCCAAATCACGTCAAACGACAATCCATCACACGACCGCCCTCCGCACATTCAATGGCTGGTCGGCCGGATAGTGCACCTGTGCGCCCTCACCCACTGATTAGGGGACACTCACATGGATATCTCAATCTCGTCCCTAAACCCACACCATTAGCACCCCTGACAATCATCACTGACCAACCCACAAGCGCACCGAACGGTCAAATGTCCGGTTCTCCAGCGAGTGTCAAATCAACAGGGGCTTCACTTGAAGCTCATACAGCACTTCCTTTACAACGACGAACGTCCGTTTCTTCAGCGAGATCAGTGGCCACACTTCCGGCCCATAGTTCAGTCGTGCAACCGTCTCATAAACCATATGATCGTGCACGTACTTTCTCCATGACAACGACATCCTCTGCTCTCAAATCCCTTGTTCATCTGCCTAGTGTCACACGACCTCCTTCGCCTCAACTGATTTCATTTTTCCCTCCTGTCAATCCGCATATCAATATTGAGGCGATTCATCCTTTACTTCCTGGACCTTATCTCCATAACCATTTGACTGTTTTGACGCGGAGAGCACCTCTCAGGGAGTCTTACAATCGCGTCATACAAGCTAAGATGGCAGGTAGTCGATGACCTGGTTAAATCCGGTTTTTCCTTGTTATGATACGTCTGTTTAGGAAGAAATTAAATCAGTGTTTGCCAGAGTAACTATATTTGTATATCTTGTTAATGTCATTTTTGGACGTGTTATGCTTTGTGACTTGATGGATGTGACATATCATCACAACCCCACTGACTGTGGTCCACAATCACGTTGTGCTGTCTTTCCTCATTGGGTTCTGCATTCCAAGGATATTCCGTATCCCCGTGGCTCTTGACTCCACCTCGCACAAACCACCTGTAACTAAAAGGAAAACCCAAGAAGGGGAAAGGGGAAAGGAAAGATAAAAAATGTGGCTCTCCGATACGCAAAGTCAGCTGATTATAGTTCGAATTCTTTCAAGACACAACCACTGACTTTTGTTGCTTCTGGTCGGTTTTATTTTTATTTTTAT
>Ga0153919_100180_pt1 | contig 13472 bp, 7 predicted proteins | sample TSGA003MetaG_FD_104712 | JGI IMG/M metagenome (GOLD analysis project Ga0153919, IMG submission 104712) | Attine ant fungus gardens microbial communities from Georgia, USA - TSGA003 MetaG | ecosystem: Host-associated > Fungi > Mycelium > Unclassified | place: USA: Connecticut, Klassen Lab...
GAACTGCATCAATCAGAAGCTTGTTAAGCTCTTGATGGCACTTGATCTCCTTGACGGTGCAGAAACATCTGTCCTATCGAGAGTTGCCTATTTCTATCTGTTGGCTATGTTGAGAAAGCTATGGAGTATTATATTGACAATCTCCTAGCAGCTTGGCAGGTAGGAACCAGTTATATGTATCATAGACTATCAGTCCTGTTGAGTTAAAAATGAACAATGCAAAAAGAAGGGAAACTCATTAGCAAACATGCAGTGAGTCTTGTCTCAATTCTCCTTATTTATACCGATCTACAGACAATAAAAGTGAAACTTTTGATTTACATGAAACATCAAGACATGAAACAGAAACCAACTTTAGTATAGCATTTTATATTCCAGTAAGTCCTTTATCTTGTTCTTTCTAAGGCTTTCCATCCCTTTATCTGGAGCTTCAAAGCAAGTCTGCAGTGTTCTTTGTTCTTTAAAAGAATATAACATTTTGATTGAGTAGTAGACTTACTATCTGCTACATGAAAGAAGAATATCTTCAATAATATCTAGACATCTTGTGACAATATCTTCTAGTAGCACCCATGCAACATCCAATGCTGCACCAAGGCTCAAGATGTTGAAATGGTAAGAAATGCACTAAAATAAGTTCATTTTTTTTGGTGATCATGTTTTTTATTGTATTAAGACAATGAACATCATAGCTATTGTACTGTAACTACTATATATACAGTAAAAAAAATCAGTATATGACTGTTTGCCAAGGCCTAGCCCTACTGTAGCTATTTCCAACATAAGATCCCTTACTCCATCTAACATGACATCCTGGAATTGAAAACATATTCTTGATTGATCTACCTAAACCCACTTACTCCAATTCTTGTTCTGCAGTAGAGCTCATAGTTAATAGTTAGTAATAACAGCTTTTATGTACTTCAAATCAGATACAGGAATGCTGGCTAAGTATTACAACCTTAAGGAGTAACTTAGGTTGCAACACTCAATAAAGACTTGAGAGTAAGTTAAGAGTAAAGAAAGAAAGGGAATGTTAAAAGACAAACAGGGGAGGGTATAAACATATAGTGAGTACAAACTACTTATTCTACTTATATATCTTTCTAGAACAATAGTATGTGAAACAATAAAGAATCACATGTATTGTAGACTTACATGAGATCCAAATTCCAATATACTCCCTCAAGCCAAACAGTGTATCAAGAAACATCAATCAAGTCTTGAAAATGCACTCTTTCAATTCCACAACTCTCCAAACAACTATTTTCTATCCAATGGTTTCTGCCTAAAGAGATTCCAACAAGTGAATCTTGAGTAGAAGGAAGAGTAACTAAGAATGAGGTAATGCAACCACAAGTAACAAGTTTGAGTTCAATAGCAACAACAATAGTAACAATAATAACAAGTGACTTTAGTTGGCAATTGGAGCAATCTGGGTACAATTGGAGCAACAATAACAGCATGTTAAGAGGGATCTACTAGGCCTATGGGTCCATATGATTATGTCAGAACAAGCTAAACTAAAAATGGAAAAATAATTACATAATCCCCAAAATTCAGTTATAATAACCTCTGATAGACTGTTTATGTATATTACATAATAAATTGCTGAATTAGACAAAGAAAATCAAAACCTTGGCCTAGTGTATTGTGTGGCTCAAGTTGAGTTAACTCAGCAGCTAAGTCTATGAGGGTTACAAAGAGAACTTGATGGAGTTCTTGATCAATTGTGCTATCTACTTATACAAGTATGCTATTTGCTCTCATTTACATTAATGGTATTCTACAACCAGCCAAGAGGCTGCTGGTTCAATTCCCTTGTCTATCATTCTATAAATAGATATTCCTTGGTCATAGTTGAAGTGACTCATGATACAGTACCTGCAAACCAAGTGGCTCAAAGCTCACTCCTAATGATGAGTACAAGCAAGAGCCCAGTTGTAAAGGGACAGCAGTCACCCTAGGGTAGAGCTTAGCTAAGTATCTGATTTGCAATCTATCAAATAGATCTTATCTTATAATACATACCCATCTACTCCTTTACTTCTCTGTCTATATGCTATTTTGATCATTCTATCTATTCTAATTAGGAAGTGCTATTATTGGACTGTAGCTCACATGACTGTACACAGACCATCTCTTATGGTATATATAGAAGCTTGTATTGGTAGATTTACCCTTACTCAAATATTACTCTAGCTTCCAGGACCCTTACTTAGCTTTCCAGTGTGACTTCTGGTCTTCTATCTGATGCTGCCCTTACAACTACCACTAGTGTATCAGGAGTGGACTTTAGTGTAGTCCCCTTATAGCCAGGGCATGCTATTCAGATAGTACTATAACTAGACTATATAAAATATTGTAATTAGTGCTGTACTCAATATTACAGTTGGCATTATAGCTGATTTTGCAGGTGCTAGGCCAAGGTTCTGATATGTATATTCAGCAATTTATTATGTAATGTATATTTGAGGTTCCAATAACTGAATTTCTGGGATTATGTAATGGCTTTTACTATTTCTAGTTTAGCTTGTCCTAACAAAATCACACAGACCTATAGGCCTAGCAAATTCTATATTAAGATATGGACTTAAATAAGTCACTACCCAATCAATGAGGATTGAAAGAGAAGACCTCAATGGAGTTTCTGTAAGGGTATCAGACAATTACCTAACTACTTTAAGTATTAGTAATAAAAGCAGACTTAAGATAGAACAGTAAATTGCCCAGGAGTTCCAATCAATGTTAGAGTAAGGTATTCTACTGTATATCCACTAGTATATATACTATGCTAGACAGTCTGTGTATATTGCCAAGCAATCACATGACTCACACATTAATAACTATGCTACCCTATAAGACTGCCTAGTACTAATAGGAGATATAAACAAGGGAGAATGTAAGAGAACTATACCAAAGTCCACTCCTGATATACTAGTGGTAGTACACCAGAGCAACCCTGCACTAATTAAATAACAATTACTCAATATTTAATTAGTTGCCCTTTCTCCTGCACTCCTGACCCTGACTGCTGAGACATTTAGTAACTAGGGGACTTGTATATATAGTGTAGATTATCCCTCTAGGAGCCTTATCCTATTCTCTGAGATTTCTCCTGGAGGTGAGTTGTAACATACTCCAGGCTCTATTTATATACTGAGGTTTCTCCTAGAGTCACTCTACTCCAGTTGCCCTTACAAAGAAGAGATATAGGAAAGGTGATTACACAGATCTTGAAGCAAGCTAGACTTTACTTACCCATACTAATATAAACTAAGTCTTCCTAGAGTAACTGTTGGTTAGTTCCCTTATAGTTTTTTATAAAATTAAACTATTACTTATACAATTTTCTCTTGGTCTGTGCACTTATCTCTTGCAATTACATAACCTTCTAGAATATTCTACAATCACATGACATGCTATATAATACTTTATATCACATGCTCTAAGCTATTTATAGACTGGGTCTGTTAAATATTTGAATGTTGCAAATTAGATACTAGAAGACTAGCAAAATTTTAGATTGGTGGAATATATAAGAGGACTGTCATGACTTGGCAAAACAGCTAAGTTATTATTTATATTTCTTTTCTTTTCTTTTATTTTATTTTCTTATCTGGACTTACTACACAAGGAAAAAGTGTGGGAAAGTGTCACATGACAAATATCACACATCACAAGTCACATGTTAGGACATCACAGTGTCACATCACATGATGGAGTCACATGATAAGTATAGGAGAGTAGTGCACAGACCGTGTAGTAGTTGTATAAGTAGTGTATAGAATCCAATGGGAACTCTATTGAGTTCTTCTTGTCAACTTGGACTTGGAGTGTGATTAAGTTGTCTCAGGCTAAGTCACTACAAGGACCTTACCAACACCACCCCTGAGATGCTAGACCAACTTCCTGGAGCAACCCTGCAACAAATTAAATATTGGTATGTAATATTTAATTACTCTTAGCTCACTCCTAAAACTCCAGACCTTAATGACTAGGACTGTAGAGACAGGGATGTGTTATGAGATAGCTCCTAAAAAGGAAACTCTTTCTCATGCATCCATTAACTCAAAGAACTTTACTGGTTTCTATAAAGGACTTAAATTATAAATAGTGTGGGAATGCTTAAATAAACCATATAGTACCTAGTAAGGGTCTTGTGACTGCAGGAGACAGGTGCACAGACCATCAAACACTTGTATAAGTAGCTAGTAAATCCAACAGAGAACTTTATCAAGTTCTTCTTGAATACTCACCTTGAGTGGTCCATAAGCCTTCACAACTAAGTGACAACAGGATGCACCAGTGCCAGATATATATATAGTGTAAAGTATCCCTCTAGGAGCCTCATCCTAATCTCTAAGGATTCTTCTGGAGACACTTTGCTCCAGTTACCCTTACAGTAGATTAGGATCTCCTAAATAGAGCCTTAAGTAGATACAATAGATAGCTGTCCATAGATCACCCTCCTTTGCCCACCTCAACCCTCTACATACTCCACTCTGAAAGTATGTTAGTACCCATAGAGAACCCCCAGGGCCTAGTTAATGCCCTAAGCTATCTCCAACATCACCTGTAGGAGCTTACCAAAAGACAAAACCTTTTGGAAAACAATATCAATACTGCCCTTGTCTGTAAGGGGACTGTACCAAAGTCCACTCCTAACATACTAGTGGTAGTACACCAGACCAACTCTACAACTAATTAAATTCCAATTACCTCATATTTAATTAGTTGTTGTAAGGGCAACTAGAGTGGAGTAACTCTCCAGGAGAATCCTCAGCTAAATCACAGTCCAAAAATATAAGTTACACTTACCTCTAGGAGAATCCTCAGAGATTAGGATAAGGCTCTTGGAGGGGTACTCTATACTATTTATACATCCTGGCACTAGTGTGTCTCTGTCCCTACAGTCCTAGTTGTCAGAGTCTGGAGTTTTAGAAGCAAGCCAAGAGTAATTAAATATTACTATGTAATATTTAATATGTTACAAGGTCACTCTAGGAAGTTGGTCTGGTGTCAGAGGTGGTGTTGGTAGGGCTTTCTTATATTCACCCCTCCTTCAAGGTTGCTGCATCTCAAAGCAACAGGTCCAGGTCCAAAAATGGCATTGAAGTCCATCCAGCAGATGTGTCTCAGAGCAGCTGGGTACTTGTGATAGAAGTCTGCCATGAGGTTAGATGCTAAAACATTGGAGACAGACTCCCAAGAGTTGTGTTCTTGGCCATATCCCTTCTACTTTACCAAGAATTGGAATCTTCTCTAGTGCCAGTGACTATCTAGGATCTCCTCTACCTCCCATTCTTTTTCTCTATCTACAATAATGGGCAGTGGTAGAGGCTCTGGTCTTCTGCCTAGGATCAGGTTGGTTGGAGCAGCAGAGAGCTTTACCACATTAAACACAGGATGGAGTTTCTTCATTGCTGGGGGCAGCTTGAGTCTGTAGGCCATAGGTCCTACTTGTCATTCCATCTGATAGGGTCTAAGTCTCTAGTGTGATAGTTTGGCAGAAGACCATGTTATCTTGATGTCCAAGACATCTAAGAACACTCAATCTTCAGAATGGAATGTTGGGGCAGGGGTTTTCCTTTAGTTGTAGTACTGGGCCATGTCTCCTTGTGCCTTCTAGATTGCTGACTTTGCTTCTTTGACAGCTGCCTTTATCTGTTTCATAAACTCATTGACAGTCTCTAGTCCAGAGAGATGCTGCCTCAGTTCAAAGCCCATATATGGAGTTTGTCCAGTATTGAGTAGAAACAGAGTTTGCTGGGTTGCTGTATAGACATGATTATTGTACTGGAACTCTGCCAAGAGCAGAAGATTGTACCAGTCATCCTGTCATTTATTTACAAATATTTGGAGGTATTGGTTCAGCTCTTGGTTAACTCTCTCCATCTATCTGTCTGCCTAAGGATGCCAGGCCATAGATGATGCTAGTCATGTACCTAGTAGTCTGTAAAGTTCCTTAGTAAATAGAGCTACAAACTGTGCTCTGTGATCCAAGATGATATATTGAGGGAGTTCATAGAGTTTCCAGATATGGTAGAGAAATAGCCTTGTGTCATGACACAGCCAAAAACGGCTAAGTCATTATTTATTTTCTTTTTCTTTTTCTTTTCTTTTAATTAGGAAATCAATGGATGTGCAGGATGAAACAACTAAGAAGAGATGCACAGGAGTTTATAAATAGAAGTAAACACAAGAAGTGTATAAGTAGTGTACCACAATCAATGAGAACTCCATCGAGTTCTTCTTGTCAACTTAGACTAGGAGTAGTTCTAAGACATCTCAGTCTAAGTTCTTACATCTTGCTGCTCCTTCTGTGGTGACCATTGTATGAGCTGGAATGAAGTGTGCTCTTCCAGGACTGGGAGGGGGTAAAGTTCACCTGTTAGAGGATGTCTTGCAGGTTTGGTACAGAGGCATAGGTCATAGGTGCTAACATACTGGCCTATGTACCTCGACATCTAGGGCCACTAGTAGTTGTGGAATACTAACTCCAACATCTTCCAGTATCTGGGGTGCTCTAGTATTTTGGAATTGTAGTACAGTGAGACAATTTGCCTTTGTAGTTCTGGGTTCTGGGGTATGTAAATCTTGCCTTGGAAGTGGAGTAGCCCATTGATATTAGACCATTCTAATAAGTGTACTGACCTGCTGGTAGATTGTCAAAGCTCTTGGGCTGCTTTGGTAATGGGCTCCTCAAGATCTCCTTTGCAATTGCTATAGTAGATTTTGGACAGCACTTTCTGTTCAACCCCTGTTAACTCTACTCCTTTGAGAGTATGAATAGTAAAGAGCTCTGGGAAGAGTAGGGTAATCCTCTCATTGTCAGTGGCTTCACTACCATAATCTGGCCTCTGAGATAGTGCATCAGGTTTTCCCATGGAGTAACCAGGGCAATTACAGAGGGAGAAGTCAGAATGGGCAAGATACAAGGACCAGTAGGCTTGACAATGGTTGAGCTTCTTGGCCATCATGAAATACTTCAGGTTCTTGTGGTCTGTCCATATCTCTACTGGATATACCACTCCTTTGAGGAAATACCTCTACTCTTCTAGGGCCTGGATAATCTCCTTGTTGTGGATCTCATAGTTGTGCTCTACTAGGAACAAAGACTTGCTGTAGAAGACCACTGGGCACTATTTACCATCCAATAGGGACTGCTGAGACAAGACTGCCTCTATAGTGAAGTCAAAGCTGTTGGCCTCAATCCTAAAAGGGTCTGAGTCCTGAGGCAACACCAGTACCAGAGTAGAGGTCACCACTGTTTTGAGGTTGTCAAAGGCCTTTTGCTTCTTATCAGCCCATGTCCAAGCTTGATTAGAATGGATGAGGTCAAAGAGAGGGCATGCTATTGTAGAGAAGCCTTAGGTGAACCTTTGGTAGAAGTTGATAAACCCAAGAAAGGCCTGAATACCTGTCCAGTTCTCTATGATTGGCCATTTGCAGACTCCAGCTATCTTGACAGAGTCTATAGAGACTTTGTTCTCTGAGATAACAAGTTCTAGATACTTAATCTGTTTCTTTTGGAACTCACACTTTTTAGGATGTAGGAACTGTAAGGACTTAGACTGAGACGTCTTAGAACTACTCCTAGTCCAAGTTGACAAGAAGAACTCAATGGAGTTCTTATTTGATTATGGTACACTACTTATATACCTCCTATGTTTACTTCTATTTATAAACTCCCACACATCTCTTTTAGTTGTTCCATCTCGTGCATCCACCAATTTTCTAATTAAAAGAAAAGAAAATGAAAATGAAAATGAAAATGAATAATGACTTAGCCATTTTTGGCTGTGTCATGACAGGAACAGCTTGTGCTTGGCCAGGATCTCCAGTACTCTCTGGACAGCTCATGTATGTTCTTCCACAGACCTAGTAAAGATAAAAATGTTGTCTAGGTAGACAACTACTATACCCTCTACAATGAGATCCTGGAAAATATTGTTTGCCATTGTCTGGAAGGTGGCTAGACTGTTGGTCATTCCAAAGAACATCATGAGGGACTTGAACAGGCCACAGTTAGTATAGAAAGCTGTCTTCTACTTATTGCTAGGCTTGATATACATGTTATTAAACCCCCACCAAATATCAAGCTTGGTAAAGTATTTGGCTCTATGAAGTTGCGAGATGAGCTTAGAGATCAGTGGGGGAGAGTACTTGTTCTTAATTGTCATGGAGTTGAGTGCTTAGTAGTCCTGGACCAAATGGAAGAAGCTGTTCTTTTTCTTGATAAAGAATACCAGAGCTACTATGAGGGACTTAGATGGCCCAATGCATCTAGTCCACAGGTTCTCCTCTAGGAAGATGTTGAGCTCCCTTTGTTCTACTAGAGATAAGGAATACACCTGAGAAGACTTGGGCTCCAAGCCTAGAAGGAGTCCAATAGTGTGGTTCCAACAATGGTGCTCTAGAAGAATGTTGAAGTCTTCTTTAGTAAACACAGCTTCAAATCCCTGGGTGCAGTTGGACAGTGGACTGTGAGTGGCTTGAACTTCTACACTACAATGGGCTCCTTCTACCAGGTACTGAGAAGTAGTGGCAGTGGCTTGGAGTTTCTCAACAAGAGGGTCTAGTAGTAACTACATTAAAAACAACCTGTCTCCAAGCTCTCAACCTTGTCTATTAGTCCTAGTCAGAGATTCTTCCTCATTAGTATCTTTTGCTAGCATGGGCAACTCTCCATTCTGACAGGTGTTTACTACTTGGACTTCTTGCCTTTTTTGTATAGCATATTTCTTCTGCATTGTTCAACACCCTTCACACCAGAGCAGACAGTGAGTCATCAGTACTTCACCTCTCTGCCAATCGACCTCTGGGTTGTGATCCTTAAGCTAGGGGTACTCCAGTATCAGGTCTTGTTTCCCTAGACTAGAGACCATGAAGAGCATCCACTCCAAGTGGATGTTGTACCAAAGCATAACATCTATAACTTTAGAGATCTGTCTAACTTTGTTGGGGATACTATTTACATTGAACATAGATATTGGATATGAGATACTCTGGGTGTTGGTTCCTTTGTTGTGGACAAAATTCCTATCAATGAAACTTCCAGTTGCTCTACAGTCTAGAAGTGTCTTGTTGGAGTGGACCTTACTGGTGTCAGTGGTGCAGAGCTCTACAGTCAGGATTAGAGAGGCTCTGTGTGCATCAAGTGCACTTACAGAGAATTGCTTTGGGAGTCTCTTTTCCCATTTTGGTCTCCAAGTTGCTGGTGTTGTGGCAGGAGAAAAAGGGGAGGAGGAGGGAGAAGAATATGACTATAGGTTCACATGTACTTGTATTGGATTTTTCTATGTTAAGTATACAGAACCTATTTACTAGGAACAACTGGGGTATACTATTTGCCAGCCACATTATACAAAATCCTCTTCTGCTGAAGGGTTCTCTTCTTCCAAAACTATGTCTTTCAAGACCAAGAGATCTTCTATCAGCTCCTTCTGTTGCTCTGCCATTAACAGCCTCATATCCATCTGGTAGGGACAGTCTTTTACCAGGTGGTTTGTATCTCTGTATCTGTAGCAGCCTTTCGGAAGCATGGGGTAGAGTTTCCAAGCAGCATTGACATCTATAGCTATGGATAGAGTTGGAGAGGAAAAACGGAAAGACAAAGGGGTTGGAACTGGCAGAGGGTAGACCATAGAAGGAGAGAAGTGGATGACTGACAAGGGGGCTAGATAGACTAGAGCAAAGCAGAAAGGAAGTTGCCATTGGTTGGACTGGAAAGCCTCATTTACCAGGTGAGCTTGATCAATCCTTCTGGTGGCTTTGTACTATACCTTTGGGTCTGTATTGCTAGGGTATCTAACCAGCATGGTTGCAATCTGGTTTTGGATGCCTATCTACAACCCTCTCCAGAATTTGACAATAGGGGTTCTCAGATCAGAATAGCTAGTATCTGAGACCAGGGTCTGGAAAGAGTCTAGGTAGTTTTCTGCTGTCTGACTGTTCTGGTAATAGAAGAACCCTTCTAGAATGTTGGTAGCATCTACCTCCATGTTGACAGGAAAGAACTAGGTCCAGAACTGTTGTTAAAAGACCAACCAAGACTAAAAAGGGAAAACACCAGTATCTATTTTCTGGTGGAAGAGGTTCTTGGAATACTTTGTTGCATATCCACTTTTGAAAAATATCAGGACCCAGAAAATCCATTCCTAGTCCAAGTCAAATTGCTCTAGAACCAACTACATATAGAGGGTACAGGAGTTTAAGAAAGTTCAACTGTAATTCCACTCTCCATTAAAGTCTGGTAAGGAAGGGAGTTTTGGTCATACCCATGAGCAAGAAGGAACTGGTGCTAGAGAGAACAAAGGTAACGGCTGAGATACTGGAGGGGATAAAGGTGACAGCTGAGGTACTGGAGGGGATGAAGGTGACAGCTGAGGTACCAGAGACAGAGGGGTGTTTATGACCAGGGTAAGAGAGGAGTGTGAGACCAGCTGGGTGAGTTGCTGGAGCTGGGTTGTTAGAAAGGCAATGTTAGGGCAACCAGAGTGGAGTAACTCCAGAAGATTCCTCAGAGAATAGGATAAGGCTCCTAGAGAGCAATCTACACTATATATATAAGTTCCCCTAGCTATAAAATGTCTCAGCAGTCAGGGACAGGAATGCAGGAGAAGGCAACTGTAAGGGGATCCTACCAATACTGTCTCTGATGCCAGACCAACTTTCCAGAGTGACCCTGCAACATATTAAATATTACTATGTAATATTGAATTACTCTTAGCTTGCTCCTGAAACTTCAGACCCTAATAACTAGGACTGTAGAGACAGAGATGCATCAGTGACAGGATGTATATATAGTATAGAATACCCCTCTAAGAGCCTTATCCTAATCTCTGAGGATTCTTCTGGAGATAAGTGTAACTTATATTTTTGGACTGTAATTTAGCTGAGGATTCTCCTGGAGAGTTACTCCACTCCAGTCACCCCTATAGTAGATTAGGATCTCCTAAGTAGAGTCTTGAGCAAATACAATAGGGCTGTCCATTGTGTTTGTTCAAGGCTCCATATAACTCTGCTTCTTAAGTATGTTGGTACCAGTGGAGAACCCCTAGAGTCTATTCAATGCCCTGAGCTATCTCCAACACCATCTACAGGAGCTTACCAAAAGACAGAATGTTTCAGAAAATAATACCAATACTGCCCTTGCTTCCCTAACAACCCAGCTTCAACAACTCACCTAGCTGATCTCATACTTCTCTCTTACCCTGGTCATAAACACCCCTCTGTCTCTGGTACCTCAGCTGTTATCTTCACCCTCTCCAGTACCTCAGCTGTCACCTTTATCCCCTCCAGTATCTCAGCCGTCACCTTTGTTCTCTCTAGCACCAGTTCCTTCTTGCTCATGGGTATGACCAAAACTCCCTTCCTTACCAGACTTTAATGGAAAGTGGAATTACAGTTGAACTTTCTTAAACTCCTGTACCCTCTATATGTAGTTGGTTCTAGAGCAATTTGACTTGGACTAGGAATGGATTTTTTAGGCCCTGATATTTTTCAAGAGTGGATGTACAGCAAAGTGGTCCAAAAATCTCTTCCACCAGGAAATGAACACTGGTATTTTTTCCTTGCAGTCCTGGTTGGTCTTTTAACAACAGTTCTGGGCCCAATTCTTTCTTGTCAATGTAGAGACAGACACTACCAATACTCTAGAAGGGTTCTCCTACTACCAGAACAATCAGATGGTAGAAGACTACTTGGACTCCTTCCAGTCTCTGGTCTCTGATGCCAGTTACTCCAATCCAAGGACACTTATTGTCAAGTTCTAGAGAGGGCTGCAGACAGGCATCTAGAACTAGATCATAACTATACTAGTAGGATGTTCCAGTGATATGGATCTGGAGGCTTGGTATGAAGCTACCAGAAGAATTGACCAAGCTTGTCTAGCAAATAAGGCCTTCTAGTCCAACCAGTGGTAACTTTCCCTCTACTCTACATCTGTATGTCCACTCTCTCTGTTAGTTATCTGCCCCTCTCCTCCTATAGCTTACCTCTTGTCAGTTCTGACCTCTTTGCCTCCCAAACCTTTCCCCCAAACTCTATTAATGGCCATGGACATTGATGCCACTCAGAAGACTCTCCCCATGCCCCCAAGAGGCTGCTACCAGTGCAGAGACATAAACTACCTGGTGAAGAACTGCCCCTACTAAATGGACATGAGGCTGCTAACATTGGAGTAATGAAAGGAGCTGATAGAAGATCTCTTGGCTTTGAAAGATGTAGTTTTGGAAGAAAAGAACTATAAGGGAACTCTACCAATGCTACCCCTGAAACACTAGACTTATAGTCTAGAGCAATCTTACACTTAATTAAATATTACTATGTAATATTTAATTCCCCTTAGCTTGACTCAGAGACCCTTGACCTTGACTAACAGAACTATAGACTCAGGGATGTCTCAGCAGTAGGAGTATATTGTAGAAGTACACCCCAGGAGCCTTATCCTAATCTCTAAGGATTCTTCTGGAGATGAGTTGTGACATACTTAGGACTTGCAGTATTACCAAGGATTCTCCTGGAGTCCACTCTACTCCAGTCACCCTTACAAGAACCCTCTGGTAGAGGAGAATTTTGCATAGTGCAACCAGCAAATAGTATGCTCTGGTTATCCCCAGTAAATAGGTTCTGTGTACTTGATGTAGAAAAATCCAATACAAGTACATGTAAACCTATAGCTATACTTCTCCTCTCCTTCTCTGCTGCAACACTAGTAACCCAGAAACCAAAATGGGAAAAGAAACTCCCAAAACAACTCTCTGTTAGCACCCTAGACACACATAGAACCTCCTTAATCCTGACCATTGAGCTCTGTACCATAGACACTAGTAAGGTCCACTCTATCAAGGCACTTCTGGATTGCAGAACAACTGGAAGTTTCATTGATAGGGATTTTGTCTGCAATAAGGGGATCAACATCCAGAGTATCTTGCATCTGATATCCATATTCAATGTAAATGGCACTCCCAGCAAAGCCAGACAGATCTCTGAGGTTGTAGATGTTGTGCTCTTGTCACAAGCTTCATTTGGACCATAACTCTGGGAATACTTGACTGATTTCAACAATCTAAATGGCTACTAAAAGCCCTTAAGAAGACCTTTCAAACAATACCAAAAATGTCTCAAGGCAATCAGTATTCACTAAGTTATCAACAGATCAGTTGATGATCACCAAGTCACCAAACACTAAATTACTGATATCTCAGGAACTACTTAACATAATCATTTGCTTTAATGACCATTATGAAGCTCTCTTCAATGCTCTTCTTTTGGCCATAAATAGGCCCTGAGGCAATAAGATCCCATGGAGATACAAGGTCCTCAATTTTTGCATATGACACTGATCTTTACCCATAGATTATCATCTGTCCTTGAATAGAACAAAGAACTGCCCTAAGATGGTTAGGTTATCTTTATTTCAAGAACAATAGCACTCCTATATGTAGAACAATAGATAGTGATCA
>Ga0153919_100183_pt1 | contig 13332 bp, 20 predicted proteins | sample TSGA003MetaG_FD_104712 | JGI IMG/M metagenome (GOLD analysis project Ga0153919, IMG submission 104712) | Attine ant fungus gardens microbial communities from Georgia, USA - TSGA003 MetaG | ecosystem: Host-associated > Fungi > Mycelium > Unclassified | place: USA: Connecticut, Klassen Lab...
TAGTGTATAGGAATTGAACAAGAAAATGAGAATTTTATCAAGTTCTCCTTGTCAACTCAGACTAGGAGTGGTTCTAAGATATCTCAGTCTAAGTTTTTACAGATCTATTATTCATAGATTATCATCTGTTCTTGAATAGAACAAAGAACTGTTCTAAGATAGTTAGGTTATTTCTATTTCAAGAACAATAGCACTTCTATATATAGAACAATAGATAGTGAACATATAATAGTCTATCCTGGTGTATAGACTATTACTATAAGGGGAACACTTAGAGGTATTACCTTAATAAGCTAAGTAGAGATCCTGGAAGCTAGTATAATATTTGAGTAAAAATAGATCTACCCATATAGGCTGTTATATATACTATAATAGGTGGTCTGTGCACAATTACATAAACACTAACCAATAATACCACAATGTTCTTATATAGTTAATTAGGTATTATCATGACAATATAAGACAGGAAAAGTATAAAAGAAAATGGGAACATGATGTAGAAGATATACTTAGTGTTATATACTAGAAAATTTGGTATAAATCAATATTTATATTCATTTTCTTTATTATTATTATTGTTTACCTCCTATAGGAGTATCACATTTCAGACTAGAGATATTATATTTCAGACTGGTTCCCTCTGTTACAAACTTCATTTGGACCATAACTCTGGGAATACTTGACTTATTTCAACAATCTAAATAGCCACCAAAAGCCCTAAGAAGACCTTTCAAACAGTACCAAAAATATCTCAAAGCAATCAGTATTCACTGAGTTATTAGTAGATCAGTCAGCAATCACCAAGTTACCATATACTAAATCACTGATATCTTAGGAACTGCTTAACATAATTGTTTGCTTCAATAACCATCATGAAGCTCTCTTCAATGTACTTCTTTCGGCTATAAATAGACCCCAAGGCAATAAGATCCCATGGAGATACAAGGTCCTCAATGTTTGTACATAATACTAATCTTTATCTATAAATTATCATCTGTTCTTGAATAGAACAAAGAACTGCCCTAAGATGGTTAGGTTATCTTTATTTCAAGAACAATAGCACTCCTATATGTGGAACAATAGGTAGTGATCATGTTGTAGACTATTCTAGTACACAGACCACCACAATCATATATTTAAGGAGTGTATGTCTAAGGATAAACTTCAGACTTAACAACATCTTTGCTACTTGTCTAACTTTGCTTTTTTAAACACTTTGATTATCAAATCAAGCAATCACAAATTAGTAAGTGGCCATTTGCGATATAAAGTCTTAATATCATAAAGCCACTTTCCCTATATTCTTGTAGTACTCTCTGCTATATAACTCCCTACTCCTGAATTTACCTCTCTCTCAGATGACATTCTACTATTCCAAAATAAGTGACCACACATATGACAGAAGATTGAGGCATAGTGCATAAGCTGAGGCCAAGGTCATTTCACTCCTGTATTATTGTTGTACTCACTCTAGACCAGTTGTAAAACCACAGAACTAGAGAGCAACATCTTTCATTTTACTTAGTAGTGTGTTCCACTCTTCAACTCCACTCATTGTGTCACTTTCTGGAACCCAGAGTATGCACTTATAGTATATTCATAGTAATTTACAGTATATTCTAGTCTTTCTATACTACTATCCCCTTTTAACTTGACACTTAGCCCATAGATACTGAGCTTACCTAATAACTAAGTGTATCCCTAGGGTGTTCCCTTACAATCACAATTATATATATAAGAACTGGAATTAAACCTCAGACTTAATAATATCTTTTGTTGTTTGTCTAACTTCACTTTTTTGAGCTATTTTATTATTAAATTAATCAATCACAAATCAGTAAGTAGCTATTTGTAATAGTTGTAAGGGTGTTGGATGACTATCTAACTACTCTAAGTATTAGTAATGAGAGCAGACCTAAGATAAAACAATAAATAGCCTAGAAATTCCAATCAATGTTGGAATAAGATATTCTACTATATATTTACTAGTATATATACTATACTAGGCAGTCTGTGCATGTTGCCAAGTGATCACATAACTCACACACTAATAACTAAATTATCTTATAAAACTATCTAGTACTGATAGAAGATATAAACAAGGGGAAGGGGATATAGAGAGAATGGTCACACAAATCTTGTATAATAACTTAGCCTGAGATGACTTAATCACCCTCCAAGTCTGAGTTAATAAGAAGAACTCAATAGAGTCCTCATTTGATTGCTATATACTACTTATACATATTCTGTATTTACTTTTATTTATAACATTCCATGTATCTTCTTTGAGTTATTTCCTCTCATATGTCCATTGATTTCCTAATTAAAGAAAAAAAAAGAGATATAATATAAATAATAACCTAGCTATTTGGCTAAGTTATGATACCATCTCTCTCTCAAGTTCCTCATCCCAAGGATTTTTTCAACTTATAATAGGGGTTACAAATGTTTTCTATTTTATCATTATTTTCTTCTGTCCACTCCTTTATTTCCAAGTTTTCTTGTTCAGTTTCCTCCTTTTCCTTCTTTATTGTTTCCATTGTTCTTCATTCCCTTACTCTTCCTCTTTTCTATCTTCTCCAATTTCTTTCTAATCTTACCCAGTATTTCTTGTCATACTTCTTATCTGACCATCCAAATAATTTTCTTACTGTAAACCTTCCTAGTAGTTCTTTCCTTCTAAAGATCCCTTCTTCTCTTTCTTATTTTCTGATATCTTCTATATCTCTTCTATACTCCTTTTCAAACTCCTCTATTGCCTTCTTTGCATTTTCTAGATTTCCCTTTTCTTTTCAAGTATCTGACTCTACTGTAAATCTCTTCCATCATACCAAATACTTATCCTTTCCTTTAATCCATCACTTATTCAATATCCTCTCAACCTCCTATTTCTCTTCTCCCTTGATTATGACTGGAGCTGGTTGCTCCTTCCTCTATTCCTCTACTTGCCCTATGTATCTATGTATTCTACTAACATCTACTACTGGATGTATCCTAATTGTGCTAGGTAACTCCAATTCAACTGTATTTGCCAATATGATTTTCTTTACTTTATAAGGGCCTACAAACCTTTCCATCAGCTTTTCTGTCCTTCTACCAACTATTTGGTATTTTAGATCTTTGGTGCTAAGCATCACCAAGTCTTCTACTTTATACTCATTGACTTTTTCTTTCTTTCTATTTGCATATTTCTTTATCTCCTCCTATGCCTTCTCTAGTACTGCCTTAGCTTCCTCCTAAATTTCTTTTATCTTTGCTACAAATTTCCCTGCTCTTTTATATCTTCTTTTCTTTTTTACTTCAAACTTTATCCTAGAATCTTGTCCATAGTTTGCTTTGAAGAGCAATGTCTTCATACTAGAGTATGTTTTATTGTTGTATACAAACTCTACTGTTCCTAACCAGTCTGGCCATTGCTCTTGCCTATGGTTGATAAACATTCTTAAGTACTGTTCCAACTTCTGGTTAACCCTCTATCTGTTCAAGGGTAGAATGCTATTGATATCTTGTTTTCAATCCCCAATATTCTATTTAACTCTCTCATTAACCCTGCTGCAAACTAGGGTCCTCTATCTGAGATGATACTTTTGGGTAACCTATGCAACTTCCACACGTTATCTCTAAACAACCTAGTTAAACCTTCTACCAACATTCTTTCCATAGTAGAAATAAAATAAACCATTTTTGTTAATCTATCTACTACTACTAAGATTAAGCCGTATCCCTGTGCTAATGGCAGTTTAGTGATGAAATCTGCTAATATATATATTTAAGGTTTCTTAGGTATCAAATTGGGTATTAATTTGCCTGCTGGTTATTTTGTATGGTTTTTGTTTCTCTGACAAGAGTTATACCCTTCCATATATTGTTTTATCTCCTTTGTTACTTCTAGCCACCAGAAGTTCCTAGTGACCAATTCTACTGTCTTCCACTGCTCTCTATGTTCTCCTATTGGTGTGTCATAGTGTAACCTAATGATTTCTATCCTCAGCTTATCATTTTTAGGTACATATACCTTCTCTTCTTTGTATATGATACCATCTACTTCTTGCTACTTTTTATCTTTCAGTATTTTTACCCCTGCTTGCTTCATTTATTTGACTGCCTTTACTACTTCATCATCTTTTACTCTCAATTGCCTTACTTTTTCTAGTAGATCTACTCCTTCTATAATTACCTCTACTTCTTCAGTCCTTCATACTTTTAGCTATTCTAGCTTAACCAATATTTTATTCTTGTTATCTCTTTCCACTCCAACCTCCTAATCTGGCCTTTTGCTCAGGCTATCTGCCCTTTCTATTTTGCTTCCTAGAATATATTTAAGTATAAAGTCAGATCTAAACAGGTATAGAGCATATCTTGCTTGCCTTTTATTTAACTTCTGTACTTTCATGAAATACTCAAGATTTTTATGATCTGTCCAAATCTTGAATTTTGTGGTTGTTTCTTCTAGAAAGTGCCTCCATATGTTATGAAATAGTTCCCAGAAAAGAAATTATTTCCTATATATTCCTCAACTTAGTAGAGAATATTCAGGAGTACAATGCAAGAGGGATATAAATAGCATGGTAATGATTATGTAATACATATATACAGTTATTAGTAAGGGTCATGTGATTGCAGAAGATAGGTGCACAGACCAACAGACATTTGTATAAATAGTTGAACAATCCAATAGAGAACTCTATCAAGTTTTTCCTAAATAACTACCTTGGTTGAGCCCTAAAGCCTTCACAACTTTGTGCTAATACTATGCTTTCAAGCATCTAACTAATACCAACATTTCTTTGTCATGTATTTCATAGTTTCTTTCTATATTACTTAGAGATTTTGAAATAAAGGCAACTGGTCTCCATATCCCATCAGAGCTCTTTACTGATAATACTCCTTTAGTAGCATAATTTGAAGCATTTGTTTCTACTCTGAACTCTTTGTCCAAGTCTGGAGCTACTAGTACTAGTCTAGTCATAAAGATCCTTTTGAGTTTATTAAATACCTGCTGTTACTCTCTTCTTTATTGCTACTTCATATCCTTCCTAGTCAGTATGTTTATTGGCCTTGCTACCCAAGAAAAATCTTTGATAAACCTTCTATAATAATTTGCCAAGCCCAAAAATTTTCTAATATTTTTTACGTTCTTTAACTCTAGCCAACTTAGCACTCCATTTATCTTTTTCTTTTCCATTTTGATTCTATTGGGTTCTATGATGGCTCCTAGGAACCCAACCTTCTATACTTTCCACATATACTTCTCTAGCTTGATGTATAAGTTGTTTTCTTCTAGTCTCCTCAATACTTCTTCTATAATTTCATTATATCCCTCTTTTGTCTCTGTCCCCACCAATATGTTATCCACAAAAGCCACAACTTTTCTTTCATTAATCATGTCCCTTAAGATTTTGTTTATTATTGCCTAGAACATAGCTGGCAAATTCATCATTCCAAAGAATATGACTGTTGGCTCAAAAAACCCCACATGGATTGTGAATGCTTCCTTCTACTTATCTTCTTCTTTGATCCTCACATTGTTGAACCTCCACTGAAGATCTATCTTAGTGAATACTTGTTTACTCTCTATGTTATCTATTAAGTCTGTAATTAACAGAAGTAGATAGTTATTTTTTACTATTTGGTTATTTAGGTTGTGATAGTCTATTACCATTCTCTTTTCTCCATTCTTCTTACTCACAAAGAATACCGGTGACATCTGAGGGAATTTTAATGGTCTAATATACCTTTTCCTTAGCTGGTCTTCCATAAAATTCTAAACCTCTTTCCTCTCATTCTTGGACAAAGGGTAGATTTTTCCTTTCTTGGGTTTAAACATCTCTTTGAGATCTATAACATGATTTCAAACCTTTCTAGTCAGTATCTTCTCTGATTCTATCTTCCCAAATACCTTTTTCCACTTCAAGAATTTCTACAGTACCATCTCTTCAATTTTCCTATGGTCTGCTACAACTTCTTCCTCTTTTCTCCAATCTTCTTTGTCATCTACTATCTATTTCACAATCTTTTCCTCTTCTAGAGCCACTATCCTTTTTTCTTTTAGCTTTGTATTTCTTCCATACAATGGTAGGTATCTTGTCATTTTCACTTCTCCTGTCTCCCAGTTTATCTCTGGATTGTGCTTACAACCACAGTATCCCCAGTATTATATCTGTTCTTTCCAGGTTACATACATCCATCTTCATCCTTTTTATATAATTCTTGTAGTACACATTCACCTCTATTTGATGGATAATAGCTCCTGCACTGTTGTTTGTCCTATCAACATTCCTGACTACTATTGGTTTCTCTAATTTTTGCAGCCTAAATTCATGTCTTACTGCTATCTTCCAATCCATGAATATTTCTGTTGCACCACTATTCAAGAGTGCTTTCACCATTATCTCTTTATGCATATCCACTTTCTCTATTTCTATATTCAACTATACTTCTCTCAGTATTTTAAATATCCTCCTTATGTCTCTCTCTGTACCCCCCTTTTTTGCTGTATCTTTTGGACCCTCTATTTGTATACTGTCTTGCTGTGCTTTTGCCTTTATAGGCTATACCACTACTCTTCAATTCTGCCATGGTTACTTCTTTTCTGTTCCATATTCTGGGCACAGAATTCTCTCCCTATCCTCTTTTGACATCCTTGTTACCATACCTTTTCATCTACATTGAGTGTACTTTACTTTAACTGCTTCTCTTTCTTTTGCCAAATTTTTTCTTCATCTCCATGCTTCAAGACATCAGCTACACCAAATATTCTTCAGCTGTTCTCCAGAGACAAAACCCTGTTCCTAGTTCTCTTATGTTTTGGTGTCTTTGTACTTGCACCCCTCACACTCTACAAATGTTACCATCTCTCACCTTGTCTTCTATCTTTATTCTTCTAGAGCTACACCTCTTGGAGGCATACCTCTCTTACCACAATACTTGTTATTGATAGACAGTGAATGCCCTTAGTGATCACCCTAGGTAGATGTTCAAGAAGAACTCAATGGAGTTTTTTGTTGGATTGGTCTCCTACTTATACTACTTTTATAGTGGCTGTACTACTAATCCACAATCACATGCCCTTCCAGAATGTTCCATGGTCACTTGACCTTGTCACATGACTTTAGTTCCCATACTATCTATATCTTGACCCCATTGTATATCTTGAGGTTTTTGATCAAGTGTTCAAATGCTTAGGAAACTATTTTCTTTTTAGGGCTCTCATAACAACTCATTGATCTTTCTTCTCTTCCTATCTACATATTTCTTTATTTCTTCTTGTACTTTCTCTAATGTTGCCTTTGTCTCTTCTTGAATTTCTTTGATCTTTGTTGCAAATTTTTCTGCTCTTTTATATTTCTTCTTCTTTCTCACCTCAAACCTGTAAGGACTTAGACTGAGATATCTTAGAACTACTCCTAGTCTGAGTTGACAAGAAGAACTCAATAGAGTTCTCATTTGATTATGGTATACTACTTACACATCTCCTATGTTTACTTCTATTTATAAACTCCTGTGTATCTCTTTTAGTTGTTCCATCTTGTGCATCTACCAATTTCCTAATTAAAAGAAATGAAAATGAAAATGAAAATGAAAATGAATAATGACTTAGCCATTTTTGGCTGTATTATGACAAAACCCTATCCTGGGATCTTATCCATAATTTGTCTTGAAAGGTGATGTTTTAGTACTTGAGTGCACTTTATTATTATAGGCGAACTCTGTTGTTCCTAGCCAATCAGGCTACTATTCCTGTCTATAGTCAATAAACATTCTTAAGTATTGTTCTAGTTTTTGGTTAACCTTCTCTATCTATCTATTAGTTTGAGAGTGGAACGCCATTGACAATTTACTCTCAATTTTTAACATCCTATTCAACTCCCTTATTAATTCTGCCATGAACTGGGGTCTCCTATCTGATATGATACTTTTAGGTAAACTATGTAACTTCTATACATTATTTCTAAACAGCCTTCTGCTGATGTCTTCTCTATAGTTGGAATAAAGTATACTATCTTTGTCAATCGATCCACTACTACTAGAATAGAGTCATAACCCTGGACTAATGGCAATTTTGTAATAAAATCTGCTGAAATATATGTCCAAGGTTTCTTGGGTATTGATTTAGGTATTAATTTGCCAACTGGTTGTTCTGTACAGTTTTTGTTCCTTTGGTAGAAATCATACCCTTCCACATATTGCTTTATTTCCTTTATTACTCCTGGCTACCAGAAGTTTCTAGTGACTAGTTCCACTGTCTTCCATTGTCCTCCATGTCCTTCCACTGGTATATCATAGTATAGCCTAGTCATTTCTGTTCTCAATATATTATCTTTAGGTATATACACCTTTCCCTCTTTATATATTATGCCATCTACTTTCTTCCACTCTTTATCTCTTAACATTCTTACTCCTGCCCACTTCATTTCTTTAATGGCTTTTATCACTTCATTGTCTTTTATCTTTAACTGTTTTACTTTTTCTAGTAGATTGACTTCTTCCACAATAATTTTTACCTTCTCTATTTTCCTAACTTCTAGCCACTCGGGCTTTACCAATGTTTTGTCTTTGTTATCTCTTTTCACTTTAACTTTCCAGTCTAGCCTTCTACTCAAGCTATCTGCCTTCCCCATCTTACTTTCTGGAACATGTTTCAGTGTAAAGTCGAATCTAGACAAATATAGAGTTTATCTAGCTTATCTTTTATTTAACTTTTGTACCTTCATAAAGTATTTGAGATTTTTGTGATCTATCCAAACCTCAAACTTGGTTGTAGTTTCTTCCAAGAAGTGCTTCTATACTTTCAAGTACCTAACTATAGCTAATATTTCCTTATTGTGTATCTTATAGTTCCTCTCAGTATTGCTTAGAGATTTTGAGATAAAGGCTACTGGTCTCTATAAATTGTCTGAGCACTTTATTAAGAATACTCCTCCAGTTGCATAATTTGAAGCATTTACTTCTATTCTAAATTCCTTGTCCAAATCTAGGGCTACCAATACTGGTTTCACTATAAAGATTCTTTTGAGCTTATTGAATGCTTGCTGCCACTTGCTTCCCTACTGCTACTTAATATCCTTTCTCATCAGTACATTTATTGGTCTTGCTACTTAAGCAAAGTTCTTGATGAACCTCCTATAGTAATTTGCAAGGCCTAAGAATTTTCTGATATCTTTCACATTTTTTGGTTCTGGCCAACTCAATACTCTATCCACTTTCTCTTTCTCTATCCTATTGGGTCCTATGACAATCCCAAGGAACCCAATTTTCCTCACCTTCTACACACACTTTTCTGGCTTCATATAAAGGTTGTTCTTCTCCAGTCTCCTCAGTACTTCCTCTACAATTTCATCATGTCCTCCCTCTATTTCAGTTCCTACCAATACATTATCTACAAACACAATAATCTTGCTCTCATTTACCAGGTCCCTCAGGATCTCATTCATCATTGCCTGAAATGTAGCTGGTAAGTTTGTTATCCTAAAAAACATTATAGTTAGTTCAAATGATCCTATGTATATTGTAAATGCTCCTATGTATATTGTAAATGCTCTCTTCTACTCATTTCCTTCCTTTATCCTTATATTGTTAAAATCTCACTGCAAGTCCATTTTTGTAAATACTCTTTTATCCCCCATATTATCAATCAAGTCTGTTATTAATGGTAATAGATAGTTGTTCTTTATGGTTTGTTTGTTTAGACTATAGTAGTCTATAACTATCCTCTTGCTTTTATCTTTCTTGCTCACAAAGAACACTGACAATGTCTGAGGGGATTTGGATAGTCTAATATACCTCTTTCTTAGTTGGTCTTCCAAGAAATTCTGAACCTCTTTCCTTTTGTTCTTGGATAAAGAGTAGATCCTTTCTCTCTTGGGTTTGAATATCTTTTTGAGATCTATAGCATGATTCCAAATCTTTCTTGTAGGCATCCTTTCTGACTCTACTTTTCCAAATACCTTCCTTCACTTTAAGAATTTTTGTAATACCATCTCTTCAATTTTCCTGTAGTCTACTTCAATTTTCTCTTTTCTTCTCTAATTCTCTTTGTTATCTATTGCCCATTTTACAAACTTTTCTTCTTCTAGAGTTACTACTCTTCTTTCTTTCTTTATTCCCTTTTCTTCTTTTTACTTTATATTCTTTCCACACAGTAGTGGACATTTTGTCATCTTGACTTCTTTTGTTTCTTAGTTTATCTCTGGATTATATGCTTGTAACTATGGTATCTCTAGTATAATATCTGTCTTTCCTAGACTGCACACATTCATTCTTATCCTTTCTATGTGACCCTTGTAGTACACATTCACTTCTACTTGATGGGTAATAGCTTTTGCACTGTTGTAGATCCTATCAATATTTCTAACTGCTATTAGTCTCTCTAACTTTTGCAGTCTAAATCCATGTTTTGCTGCCATCTTCTAATCCATAAACATCTCTGTTGTACTACTGTCCAAGAGTACTTTTACTGTTATGCCCTCATACATATCCACCTTTTCTACTCCAATGTTTAGTCATACTTCTCTTAGTATTTTAAATATCCTCCTTACTTCTCTTTGTTCATTCCTCTCTCTTGCTATACTTTTTAAAGCCTCTGTCTGTGTACTGTCTTACTGCACTTTTCCCTCTATGGAGTATACTGCTTCTCTCCAGTTCCACTACTCTCTTTTTCTCCCTACTCTGTATTCTGGATATAAGATCTTTTTTTTTTCCCATTCTGATACCTTTCTTACAATTGTATCTCTTCTTCTATGCTTTACACACTCTACTCTCATCATCTCTCCTCTCTTTGCTTCTCTTTCTCTCTAGTTCCATACTTCTTAATATAGACTGCACTACATGTTTCTTACTTGTCTCTTAAGGAGGAATTCTTGTCTCTAATTTTCATGGGTTAGTACCCTCTTATCTTCATATCCTCTACAGTCTATATATATTACCACCATCTCCCTTGTTATTCATCCTCTCTCTAGCAGGAGTGTGCCTTTAGAGGGCATACTTTCCTTTTTACAATATTCCTATACCTTTTTCCATTGGGACATATTGGCCTTCTTTCTTGTTGTGCCTTTTGTGGTCTAGCTACATATACTGTTTCTTCTTTGCTTCTTCTTCTTTTCTCAATATTCAAACACTCCCATTTATAGTATTCTACTTCCCAACACCTAAAACACTTTACTTTCTCCACTATCTCTTGTCTCCTGACTTTTATTCTCCTCTCCACTCTACATTGCATCACCCTACTCGCTATTATTTCAAATTTATTTTGGGGAATTAGTTTCCCCTTTATCTCTCCTCTTTTATTTCTGTAGTTGTGGGTTAGATACCCAAACTTTCTACAATACCAATACATCCTCTCTTTCCTTTCTTCTAACTCTACCCTTAGTTTAGTAAAAGTACACTTTTGGTTAAGCAGGCCACTCATGAGGGAATTGTACTAGGATTAAGATATTATATTGACACCTTAATAGTATGGAATAAATAGTTGATCTCACTAGTTATACTACGTTTGCTGGGGTGCAGAATCTTTACCCAGCCAGAGTTCTACTGCTCTACTAACTACTACCTTAATGCTAGAGTTAAACTATCATCCAATAGATAGGATCCCTAATCTAGACAGCCTTCTAAAAAGTAACTGTTAATTCTCTATGTGTACAAGTTACAGTGGACTTTAGTACAAGGTTTATACTAAGAATAGTACAAGTATCTACTAAATATCACTTAATTACAAGATCAAGTCTCAGTGCCAATACCTAAGCTTAGTACTATACTTCCACCTGTAGTCTCTAACTGACTACAAAGTCCTCTTAAGCTAAGGGCTAGGCTATATATAGAGATAACTAGTGATCATAGTGACTATCAGTTGAGAGTTGTTATCATGATACAGTCAAAATAGCTAAGTCATTATTTATTTTCTTTTTCTTTTTCTTTTTTTTAATTAGAAAACTGGGGAATGACTAAAAGAGATACACAGAAGTCCATAAATAGAAGTAAACACAAGATATGTATAAGTAGTGTACCATAATCAAATGAGAACTCTATTGAGTTTTTTCTGTCAACTTGGACTAGAAGTAGTTCTAAGATGCCTCAGTCTAAGTTCTTACAGTTGTTGAGTTTGTAAGAGTATAGATGAGCAAGGTTCAAGGTGAATGGTGCTCTAGATGTAAAATTGAGTTCTAGTATAAGACCTTAGATAGTAATAACTTAGATCTACTTCTAGTCCAAGTTGACAAGAAGAACTCAATAAAATCCTCATCCAATTGCTATATACTACTTATACACATTCTATATTTACTTCTATTTATAAAGTCCCACACCTCTCTTTTGAGTCATTCCTTCTCATGCATCTGTTGATTTCCTAATGAAAATAAAATAAAATAAAAATAAAAGAAATAATGACTTAGCTATTTGGCCAAGTTATGATTTTTCTCTGTTAACAATAATTAGTGGGAGTGGTAGTTGTGGTCTTTGTCTTGGTATGGAGTCTTCTAGAGCAGCAGAGAGCTTTATTACATTGAACATAGGATGAAGTTTCTTCATTGCATATAGTAGTTTGAGATGATATGTAAAGGGTCCTACTTGGCATTTCACAATGAAGGGTCCAAGATGACAATGTAATAGTTTCAGAGACAGACATGTAGTCTTAATATCAGATACATCTAGAAATACCTAATCTCCAGGGTAAAATACTAGAGCCAGAGACTATCTTAGGTTATAATAGCACATTATGTCTTTCTATGTCTTCTAGATAGTAGACTTGGCCTCTTCAACTGCTGTCTTTATTCACTCTGTAAACTCATTTACCATCTCCAGTCCAGAGGGTTGTTGCCTAGGTTCAAAGCCCATATAGGAAGTATATCTGGTATTGAGCAAAAACAGAGTCTGTTGGGTAGAGGTATGTATATAGTTGTTGTACTGGAATTCCACTATAGACAACAGGTCATACCAGTTGTCTTGCTGCTCATTGATGAATAAACATAGGTACTAATTGAGCTCTTGATTAATATACTCTATTTGTCCATCAGTCTGTAGATGTCAGACTGTGGAGAAGGCCAGTTGTACCTCTAGTAGTTGATAGAGTTCCTATAAGAGGAATACACTAAACTCCACTTCTAACACACTAGTAGTAGTGTACCAGAGCAACTCTGCAACTAATTAAATTTCAATTACCTCATATTTAATTAGTTGCCCACTCCTGTATTCTTGTTCCTGATTGCTAAGATAGTCTGTAACTAGAGGAGTAGTATATATAGTATAGATTACTCTCTAGAAGCCTCATTCTATTCTCTGAGGTTTCTTCTGGAGGTAAGCATAATGTTATGAGAGCCCAAAACAGGAAAAGGTTTCCCA
>Ga0153919_100191_pt1 | contig 13231 bp, 10 predicted proteins | sample TSGA003MetaG_FD_104712 | JGI IMG/M metagenome (GOLD analysis project Ga0153919, IMG submission 104712) | Attine ant fungus gardens microbial communities from Georgia, USA - TSGA003 MetaG | ecosystem: Host-associated > Fungi > Mycelium > Unclassified | place: USA: Connecticut, Klassen Lab...
GTATGTCTGAGGATAAACCTCAGACTTAACAACATCTTTTGCTGCTTGTCTAACTTTGCTTTTTTGAGCACTTTGATTATCAAATCAACCAATCACAAATCAGTAAGTGGCCATTTGTGATACTCTATCCCCACCTCAAGTATAATTCCTGGTATATCATTTTCTTATTTTATTTTGATTTTTATTCATTTACTAATCCATTTATGCTCATAGGATGTTTATCTCAGCCCTTCTATTCATTTTCTCTTGTATGATGGGTTGTTGACCCTCCATGGACATGTCTCCACTTGTGACCATCCATATGTGTTTTTCTATTTTGTTTTTTCTTTCTTGACAATGTTGCTCACTAACTATATTCTTCTGATGTTTTTCTTGCTACAAACATTGGGGTACTTTTCAGCACCCTGTCTTTTGTAAGTCACCTTTGGTTTTTTTTTTGGTTCACTAATACCTATATTTCAATAGATTTTTTGTTCTTATTTTCTATTTTTTCCCCTTTGGTATCTGTTAGAAGAGGCCTCTCTAACAGCTATCAAAGAAAACTTTGTAATATAATAGTCTTTGTATTTATTTTATTACAAACAACTTGTTTTATAAAAATTCTTGATCCAAAAATAAGGAGAATCTCTATCAGTTTGATTTAAGATCATGTGACCTGTTGTCACAACTGACTGAATACTTTGTAATAAGAATATCCATCTTACTTTTTCCAAGTTCACTTAGAACCTACTCTTCTACCTATGCCTAAAATCACAAAAAAGACAAACTTTACACATTCTAATGTCTTATATCCAATGAGATCTCAAATTATATTACCAGACAGTATTCAAAAAGATGTTTTAACTTCTTCTTTCCAAAAATCAGTATATAATCCTATATTAATTAAAGAAAAAAGTAATGTTGTAGGTTCAAACTTCATAATACCATTTATCTATACCCTAACTCCAAAGTATTAGTTTTACAGTTGGTGTACTGAAGGAGACCAACTGTATATTTGCTCTTATAGCCAAAATCTTTGTATAGAATATCTTAACTATGTTCCTACCAATATTAAACTTGGTGATTTTACCTGTCCTTATTGCTGGTTAACAAATCTAGCAACTCAATATCAACTATATCATGTATGCTTGAAATCCTTCAATTTTCTCCTTTTAATAATATAAAATAGCCTTTTTCTTTTCTTTAGCAGTTTTTTATGGTCTCAAATACCAGTCCTACAAAAGCACAACTTCCTCTTATATTAATGGATAATCTTTGTATCTTGGTTTTCCGACTTTCTGGCTTTGATCTAACATTATATATATTTTGTCTTGTCTATAGTCATATCAAGTCTTATTTTCCTGAAGGATCTTCAGCAAATAGCATTAGCTTAATTGAAGTAAAACTAAATCTTGGTAATAAGGTTTTTAAAGCCCAAATGAAAGAACTTTCCCAACAACTTTCACAGTGTGTTTTTTTTAAATACTTTATAATAATTACTAAGTCTTTTTTAGATTCAACCAATTTATTACTTTTATATATACCTATACAACCCCAGAAGGAGAGTTCTGGATTCAACCACCAAATATATGCTTACTCCAATCTCAGGATGTAAGTACATAAAATTTATTCAAAACAATTTTTTAACTTAATTATCTTCTTTAGTTTTTTCCCTATATCTTTCCATTTTTTGTTATAGAGCACCTGAAGAGAGATAACCAATTATCTCTCTTTTTTGTTTGTTGTAGTGGTCCTTTTCAGAAAATCAACTCACTCCAACAAATATATCAATTTACCAACTTGTAAGTTTTTTTCAACATAGAGAAGTCAAAGCTAATTACTATTAATTAGTCATTTCTGGTTAACAATGGCTTTTGTTATCAAAGAATTTCATTCAATAACATGTCACTCATTTTTGATGAACTTTATCTGAAATATTTTTGTTCTTTAAAATTCTGTTGTTTTTCCAAGTCTTTTTTTAGCTGATCCTGATCTTGGGGCTGGAATAGAGTTTCTTATGATTATTCAACATGGAAAAAAGGGTATTTGCTTCTTAAAATGGTCTAATTGTTTATATAAACTACTTGGTAATTTTTATACTTATTCATGTGAATTTTGCCATGTTTTAGATGGATAAAAATTGGTAGAAGGGAAAAAAGAAAAAGGCTATCATCTAGGTGTGTTATTAGACCTATATTTATTGTTATATTAACTGACTATTCTAAAGAATTGTCACTGATTACTCAAATTTGCAATAATCCCACTTGTGGAGAGAAAAAAATATTTTATTCTCCATCTTATTCATTTATTGTCACAAATGATTATTCAGGACAAGATAAAGGACTAGAAAAGAGAATAGAACTATGGACTGGATACTATGTTGATGAAAATAGTTTGCCTTTAAATTTTCAACTATTTTAACTTTGATTTTCTTGATATATATATTAAATTAACCACAGTATTTATTAAACTAGACCCTTTCTCTTTCTTAAGTTCTATCTAGTAGAAGGTGGTGGTAGAACTTGAATTTCAACTACCACTTTAGGTAGTTTAGTATAATAAGGTACTTGTTCATCTTTTGAAACAACTGTTATTATCTTATCATGTTTCTACTTTTCAAGACTCTTTTCAAGACTCTTTTCAAAGGTTACCTTTTGAGATCTTTTCTTTATAGGTTTTGGCTTAGAAAGTAAAGGTTGAGTAGATACAATAACCTTTATTTGCTTTTTCTAATTAAAAATAAGTACAAAATACAGATATTTTAGAATTGATATACTTACCTCCAACTCAACTTCTGGTTGAATTTTCTACTTCTATAGATCTTGTATATCTGTAAAAGAACTTCTCTGACCTTTCATAGAATAGTTGACTGGTATTGTAAGAGTTGGATGTTTGTTAAAAGTAAGAGAATGTAAAGAAGAGTTAATAGATAGTGATGATGGAAAAGAAGTTGTAAGATCTACAATATTTTCTTCTTTTTTCTTGGGAAAAAAGAGGGCTGGAGAGATATAGGTATAAGAAAAATGAACATATTCATTAGTTTTGGTGAATACTGAGTTGATTTTCCATGTTTGGTACTCTAGTTGCATTTTCTTCAAGTCTCTCTAATATAAAATTTCAGGTATAAATAAAGGATCTCTGGTTGAGAATGAAATTCCTAGCTTCTCTTGACACTCCTTGATATATTGTCTAAAAAAGCAGCTTTGAGCTCTTCTTCCTTCACAAAGTCTATAGATAACATTGTATTGAAAATAACCAGAAGGTAACAAGGGAGAGATGCTAAAAAGATATGTTAAAGAATGGAGATTAGAAACTCAGACAGCTCTTCTATGGTTTTGCATTCTATCATATGTTGTTACTTCAGTAATACTTCTATCTTGATAGTGTACTATAAAGTGATTTTGGGTTTTATTTATAAGTCCAAAACCTATAAAATCATAGATGAGTTTTGATTTCTTGACCTGGTCTGATCCTAAAGGCTCTAAATGTTAAGAAATATTCCAGTTCAAAGGAATTCCATCATCACTAACTGATAGCTTAACAACAAAAATAAGTAGTAGATTTAACACTAGAGAATTAATACCATTCAGAATCCTAGAGCATAGAAGAGAATTGTTGTATTGTCTCCAGCAAGTTATATTGAAAAGCTTTGTTTCAGTTTTTATTCCAACCCAGTATTTGAACTAGTCTTTAAAGTTACCATTGAAATATAAATGGTTGTCAGAAGAAGCAAATATATTAGTAACAATAAAAGGCATTCTTGTCAGCTCCATATGCTTTCTTCTAGTTCTGTTGTCACCAGTATAATATCAAATATTGAGTATCATAGAAACAAAGAATATAGACAAGACTGTTGAGCTATTGATCTGTTTTTGCTTTGTTTCCTTAGTAATTTCTTTCCATAACCAGTTCTATGAAAAAACATCAATAATCTTTATTAATAAGAGAAAAATTACTCACAAATAAATAATGACTGAAAGCCAAATTTATTCTCTATGATTTGATAAGCACATAAATTAGACTATAGAGTATTATGTTCTTGAGAAAACCAAGCAGAGTCATGATCTTTTATAAAATAGTACTGAAAGTGTTCAAAGACTTTAAATAGAGCAGAATTATCTTGAAGTGTGTCTATAACTTTCTGGAACTCTGAAAATGATCCACAGACAGAGATATAAAGTAACTGAAGAGATGTGTCAAGCTAATATGAATTTTGCTCCCATAGATAATATGGTTCTCCAAATGTGTTCTTTATAATTAAATATACTTTAGACTTCTTTTGTGGAGAACTAGGGCCCTTAGGAATTAATTTCTGTGCAGAGTCAGGACCATGACCATCATTAATGAATTTATTTCTTCAAGTCTGGGGCTTGAAAGATCTTGATTTATGACTAGGCTTAGTTGGAATAGAAAGTAATATTGAAATATTTGATCTCTCTTGTTTCCATTGGTTTGTCTTGCCATAGTGAGTTGGAATACCTACTATAAGATATATATAGTGACTTAGTCTGAGATGACTTAATCATACTCCAAGTCCAAGTTGACAAAGAGAACTTAATTGAGTTCTTATTCAATTCTGTATACTACTTATACATTTACTACATGGTCTGTGCACTACTTTTCCCATACTCATCATATGACTCTCTCATGTGATGTCACCTGAATTTATGATGCATTACCCATGATATGTCATGTGATACTTTCTTGCACTCCTTCTTGTATAATAAGTTTAGAAAAGAAAAGAAAAATAAAATAATGACTTAGCCATTTTGCCAAGTTATGACACCACCCTCCTTTCAAGAATTCTTGTCCCAAGGATTTTTACAACTCATGGTAAGGGTCATAGATATTCCCCATTTCATCATCCTCTTTATTCTACTCCCTAAGTCCAGATTCTTCTTGGCCAATTTCTTCTTCTTCTTTCTTGATTGTCTTTATCATTCCTTGTCCTCTAATTGGTCCTCTCTTCTAGTGTCTCCAATTCCTTTTTAACCTTGCCCAGTATTTTTTATCATACCTCTTGTCTGTCCATCCATATAACTTTCTTACTGTAAATCTTCCTAGTAATTCCCCTCTCCTAAATATTCCTTTTTCTCTCTTTTGTTTTCTTATATTTTCCATATCTTGCTGATATTCCTTCTCAAATTCCTTAATTGCCTTCTTGGCATTCTCCAAATTCTCCTTTTCTTTCCAAGTATCAGATTCCACTATGAATCCCTTCTATCATACAAGATACTTGTCTTTTCCTCTCATTTATTGCTTGTTTAGAATCTTCTTGACTTCCCACTCCTCTTTCTCTTCTATTATAACTAAAGCTGGTTACTCCCTTCTCTGACCTTCCACTTGCTCTACATATTTATATATCCTGCTAACATTTACTACTGGATGTATTTTTATTGTACTAGGTAATTTCTTTATTTTGTAAGGATCTACAAACCTCTCTATTAACCTCTCTGTCCTTCTTCTGATCATTTGATATTTCAAATCCTTGGTACTGAGCATTATCAAGTCTTCTACTTTATACTCATCAACTTCTGCTCTCTTTTTATTAGTATACTTCTTTATCTCTTTCTGTGTCTTTCCTAGTACTGCTTTTGCCTCTTTTTGGATTTCTCTCATCTTTGTCATAAACTTCTCTGCTCCTTCATACCTCCTCTTTTTCCTCATCTCAAACTCCATTCTAGGATCCTGCCTATAGTTTACTTTAAAGGGTGATGTTTTCATACTCAAGTATACTTTGTTATTATATGCAAACTCTGCCGTTTCTAACCAATCTGACCACTGCTCTTGTCTGTGATCTATAAATATTCTTAGATATTGTTCAAGCTCTTGATTGACCCTCTCTGTCTGCCCATCTGTTTGAGGGTAGAATGTTATTGATATCTTGCTTTTAATCCTCAATATCCTATTCAACTCCCTTATTAATCCTATTGTAAAATATGGTTCTCTATCTAATATGATACTTTCAGGTAGACTATGTAACTTCTACATGTTATCTCTAAATAGTCTAGCTAAACCTTCTACTGATGTCTTCTCTGTAGTTGGAATAAAGTACACCATCTTTGTCAATTAATCTACTATTACTAAAATAGAGTCATAACCCTAAGCTAATGGCAATTTTGTAATAAAATTTGCTAAAATATATATCCAAGGCCTTTCTGGGATTGAGCTGGCATTAGCTTGCCTGCTGGCTGTTCTGTGTGGTTTTTGTTCCTCTAGCAGGAATCATACTCTTCTATATATCACTTTACTTCCTTTGTCACCCCTGGTCACCAGAAGTTTATAGTAACCAATTCTACTATTTTCTACTGCCCTTTATGTCCTTCTACTGGCATATCATGATATAGCCTGATAATTTCTGCTCTCAATATATCATCTTTAGGCATATATACATTTCCTTCTTTATACATTATGTCATTTACTTCTTTCCACTTTTCATTTTGTAACATCTTTACTCCAGTCTGCTTCATTCCCTCAACTGCCTTGACTATCTTATCATCTTTTACTTTTAACTGCCTTACTTTTTCCAATAAGTCTACTCCTTCTATGATAACCTCTACTTTCTCTGTTCTTCTAACTTCTAGCCATTCTGGCTTTACTAACATCTCATTCTTATTGTCTCTTTCTACTCCTACCTCCTAATCTGGCCTTCTGCTCAAACTATCTGCCTTCTCCATTTTACTCCCAGGAATATGTTTTAGTGTAAAGTCAAATCTTAATAGGTAGAGTATCTATTGTACTTGTCTTCTATTCAACTTTTGTGCCTTCATGAAGTATTCCAAGTTCTTATGGTCAGTTTATATTTCAAACTTAGTCATTGTCCTTTCTAAAAAGTACCTCTATATCTCCAAGCATCTAACTACAGCTAATATTTTCTTGTTGTGTATTTCATAGTTACGCTCTATATCACTTAACAACTTAGAAATAAAAGCCACAGGTCTCCACAGTTTGTTAGTATATCTCATTGACAGTACTCCACCTATTGCATAGTTTGAAGTATCCACCTCCACTCCAAACTCTTTATCTAAGTCTGGAGCTACTAGCACTGGTTTTATAGTAAAAATCCCTTTAAGCTTATCAAATGCTCATTTTTGCTCTTCCTCCTATTGCCATTTTACATTCTTTCTAGTCAGTAAGTTCATTGGTCTTGCTATTCTTGCAAAATCTTTTACAAATCTTCTATAGTAATTGGCAGGTCCTAAGAATTTTCTAACTTCTCTGACATTCTTTGGTATTGGTCAACTTAGCACTCTATCCACCTTTTCTTTTTCCATTTCTATTCCACTAGGTCCTATGATAATCCCTAAGAATCCAATTTTCCACACTTTCTATACACACTTCTCTGGCTTTATATATAGATCATTCTCTTCTAATCTTCTCAATATTTCATCCACAATTTCATTATGTCCTTCCTCTGTTTCTGTTCTGACCAACATATTATCTACAAATACAGTGACCTTTCCTTTATTGATCAGGTCTCTTAGAATTTCATTCATTATTACTTGGAATGTAACTGGTGGATTTGTCATTCTGAAAAATATTACTGTTGGCTCAAAGGATCCCATATATGTTGTAAATGCTTCCTTTCACTCATCCCCTTCCTTGATCCTTATGTTATTGAAACCCCACCATAAGTCTATTTTTGTGAATACTTTCTTATTTCCCATATTGTCTATTAAATCTGTAATTAATGGAAGTGGGTAGTTGTTTTTCACTATTTGGTTGTTTAGACTTTGGTAGTCCATTACCATCCTCTTGCTTCTATCCTTCTTGTCTACAAAGAAAACTGGTAATGTCTGAGGGGATTTTAAGGGTCTAATATACCTCTTTCTCAACTAATCACCCACAAAGTTCTGAACTTCTTCCCTCTTATCTTTGGACAAAAAGTAAATTCTTCCCTTTTGTGGTTTAAACATCTCTTTGAGATCTATGGTATGATCCCAAATTTTCCTTGTTGGTATTCTTTCTGACTCTACCTTCCCAAATACTTTCTTCTACTTCAGAAATCTTCTTGGAACTATTTCCTTGATTTTCCTGTAGTTTGCCTCAATCTCCTTTTCTTTTCCCCAATCCTCTTTGTTATCTACTGCCCATCTTACAATTTTCTCCTTCTCTAGGGTAGCTACTCTTTTTTTTTCTTTATTTTCCTGTCCTCTTTCTTTTTTGTATTTCTTTTACATAGCAGTGGACATCTGGTTATCTTAACTTCCCTTGTTTCCCAATTAATCTCTAGATTATACACCTATAACTATAGTATCCCCAATATTATATCTGTTTTTCCTAGGTCATGTCATGACTCAGCCAAATGGCTAAGTCATTATTTATATTTATATTCTTTTTCTTTTTATTTAATTAGGAAATTAACAGATGTGTGAGAGGGAATGACTCAAAAGAGATGCATAGGGCTTTATAAATAGAAGTAAATACAGAATGTGTATAAGTAGTATACAGCAATCAAATAAGGACTCTATCGAGTTCTTCTTGTCAACTCAGACTAGAAGTGGAACTAAGTCATCTTGGCTATATTCTTATACTAGAACTCGATTTCACATCTAGAGCACTATCTACCTTGGATCTTGCTCATCTTAACTCTCATAATGTTTTTGACCCTCAATGTTAGTATATAGTTGTGAGGACTTAGAGCTCAACCAAGGTAGTTGTTCAGAAAGAACTTGATAGAGTTTCTTGTTGGATTTCTCTAGATACTTATACAAATATTAGATAGTCTGTGTGCCTACCTCCTATGATCACATGACCCTTACTAAGAACTATATATATCTTACATAATCCTTCCCACACTATTTATATCTTTCCTGCATTGTATTCTTGAGTATTTCCTATCAAGTTGATGAATGCATGAGAAATAGTTTCCTTCTTGGGAGTCATCTCATAATACTCAACTAGTAGTCATCACAATCACTAGTCACCTCTATACTGTTATGAGATAGTTCCCAAGAAGGAAATACTTCTATATGTATCTATCAACTCAAAGAACATCACTTAAACTATAACAGACTTAATCTATAAATAGCATGGGAACACTTATATAAACTGTATAGTATGGACTAAGGGTTATGTGATTGTAGGAGATAGGCATACAGACTATTGAACATTTGTATAAGTAGATAGCAAAATCTAATAGAGAATTCTATTGAGTTCTTTCTGAACACTTATCTCAAGTGGTCTATAAGTCTTCATGACTAAGCAACAACATATACATAGCTGGGCCCTTGGCTTAAGGGGACTTGATAGTCAGTTAGGGACTATTGGTGAAAGTGCAGTACCAAGCTCAGGTATTGTGTCTAAGATCTGACCTCACAATTGAGTAGTGCTCAGTAGTTTACTTGTACTCTTTTCGCTCTATAAACCTTGTGCTGAAGTCCTATTGTGGGCTGTACATGCAGAGGAGTAACACCGTATCCTTAGAAAGATATTTAGGTTGAGATCCTCTTCTTGGGGTAATAGTATAACTATAGTATTAGAGCAGTAGCAAGTAGAGTAGTAGGACTCTGGCTGGGTGAAGATCTTGTGCTCCAGCAGACATAGTGTAAAATCAAACTTTCACTTGACTTTTCTAGAAATACATCATAATGTCTCTAGAACAATACAACTCTCTTATGAGTAGTATACTCAATCAACAGTATGCCCTCACTAAACTAAGGGCAGAAATAAAAGAAAGGGAAGGAAGAATGTATTGGGAATATAGGAAGTTCAGGCACCTGGCCCATAATTGCAGGAATAAGAAGAAGGAGGCAAAAGGGAAACTGGTTCCCCAAAATAAATTTGAGGTAATAGTGAGTAAGGTGATGCAGTGTGGGGTAAAAGAAGAAGTGGAAGTGAGAAAACAAGAGACAGTAGAGGAAGGAGTATAATGTTTTAGATGTTGGGGAGTGGGATACTACAAGTGAAAGTATCCAAAAATTAAAGTTGAGAAAGAAAGAAGAAGAAGTGGAAAAGTGACATGTGTAGTTAGTCCACAAAAAGTACAGCAAGAGGAAAGGCTAGTGCACTTCCTGAACGCATGTTGTATTTGTTCCTGTTGTTTTGCTTTTATCTATTTGATCCTACCCGAGACTACTGCCAAAACAAGACGCTAGATATGTATTCTGGTCCTCCCTTCCATAAAAACTTCTTTTCACCTACCTTCTACTGACTGATGGTATAATGAACAGGTAGACATCAAGCTATACCTGGTATTTCTAGCAGAATGTCTTCTGGGAGCACGATTAGCAGTTGGATCTGAGAGTCACAGGACAGCCTCTGAGAAAAGAACTACCTTTTTGGTGGTCCCTGTGACCGCAATGCTGTCAGCACTGCCCAAGCACTGGTCTCTCTGATGTTATCTCCACAGGACAAGAACTGTATAACTTGGATACTCGACTTTCCTGTTGTTGTCATAAGCCGCCCTCATCATGAATCATATCCCGACATCTGAATTGCAACCAGCGAATCTTATGCAAAATGATGAAGGACATGCTTCATACAGCACCACACCCGATCCACGGCTCGGAGCCAGCCAAAAGACTATAATCAATTTTCCCATCCGTTTCTTCTTATTTTACTTGATTGAAACTGGTTTCATCGTTTTAGCCTCCGTGTGCTTAGCCAGACCATTACCCCTCACGCTTGGACTCAGCGACTCTAAAATTAAAGGTGGCTTCACTATCATCTTTATCGTATGGCATAGTCTGGCAGTTTTTGCTGGTGGAAACATCACCATTGATGCTTTCAGTCGAGAGTGGTCTGTTCAATCAGAACAAGTCGTTCTCGGAACCTCTGATATAGTATCAACTATCGACTCGGGATTACTCGAGCGTACCTCACATTGTCTTTCAAAGCATGCCAGTAGCACATTCAGGCTTGCTTTCCTAGCTTCACTGTCCCTTATGGTGCTTGGCCAGCTTGCACCTGGGACAATCAGCGCTACGGCAATCGCCGGTCCGACCATTGTTCAGGTTGCCAGGAACAGTGGCAACGTCGATCAATTTTTTGGCTGCGCAACACGTGCCACTCTCATCATTAAACAAGAAAAATTTGGACTTACTCAATTTGGGCTCAAGCTTCCTGCAAACACACTGATGTCTTTACCGCCCTTTAACGAATCTCATAGAGCCCTAGAGTATAATACTGACATCGTCGAATTTCGCCATAGCTGTCGTTGGGAAGCCCCATCCATTGTCAAAACAGACCTATCCATTTCTTCTGCAGGGAAAATCTGGTATACTAATCAATTCATCCTCGGTGGTCAGGGTCAGGAAAGGACAGGTATACTTCATGATAGACAAAATGACGGGATGTTCTGACGATACTGCTTTTTTCAGGCTCTAGTATTACTCCCCTCTCCTTTATGGACTCACATACCATGATGAACACAAACACTAGTGCTTACTTATTCATCGGGGGAAATACCTCTTTTCGCGAGAGCTTCCGGGACAATACCTCTTTTTGCAAGAGCACACAAAGCAAGAGCATTTTGTGTGCAACACCACGATTTGCAATTAATCTAGATAATTTACCTGCCACTTTTGTCGAACAAGGTGTTGGCGTCACCGCAGATCTACCATCTGTTGGCGTCACTGCAGATCTACCATTTATTGGTCCTCTTGCCAGTATTCTTTTATGCGACGCACAGCCCAAAATATCTGGTGGCCGTGTTCGTCTACAAAATGATGGGACCGTCAATGTCATATCTTCGGGACAACCACCTGATGGCAGTTTCCCCTTCACTGCAGCGAACCTTATCTTTTCGAATGCATTCCAGGATGCACTTTCCGAAGTTGAATCTTCCGAGGTATCCAACTTGGTCAACACTATCGCTGCAAATATGTTTATGACCAATAGCTCTGTCGATTGGTATGGTACGCAGGACATAGCACCTTTGGATATCTCATCCATCAATAAGAATATGGATGACTTCATGAGCTCCGCAGCCAAAGCTTTCTTGGATGGGTACCAGCTTGGACCCACTGATGTTACTTTTGACGTGGTGTCTGTTCCCGGGTTGGAGGAGGGACAGCAACTGGCTTTGACAACATCCAAAGAGTTGTTCATTGTTACAGTTGTGTTGGATGTGATCATCACTGCTTTATTATTCACTCTTGTGCGATCTGCACCAACCTGGAAGGGATACCCGTTCAATCTCGCGAACGTCTTACGACTCCTTCAGGAAGGCCATACTAAAGGGAGGTGATGTTGCTGAAAAAGGGGTTTCGAGCGTGTCGGTCTGTTGCAGACTTGCAGATCCTAGAGTAGTATATTGGCCCCTGCGCCTGTAGTCATTTTCTCTGACTTTGTTCTGACTCATTACATTCTCTTTCACGAAGCCTGGGACTGAGGGTTGGGATATAGACGTAGACTTGATATAATCTGTCAAGATTTTGATAATAGGACAGCTGTAGAGACAAACAAGACTGATTGGATCAATGGAAGAAATAGTAGAAATGTGACCTGCAGTGTTGGCAGATGATTGTTTTAATGATTTCCACTTTTACATTTTTCTTTAACAGAAACATAGTGTGTTGGTCATCTGTGTTTGCTTTGTTTGCCATTACCATAAATGTTATGAATTATCACCCAAGGGACATTTTCTTTTGTTTTTTTCTTATCTTTCTATTTTTAGAATAATATTATATAAGAAATGAGGTGTGACCTGGTCACATGACAAGAGGGCATGACATGTCACATGCTAACCATGGGATAGTAGACACAGATATAAAAAGCAAGTTGGTTGAGATAACTAAGTTCCACTCAATATTATGAGAGAATGAAAAGAACTTAATAGGGTTCTTGCTGGATTCAACTCATTACTTATACACAATCTTTATTTACTCTTGTATATGCTTAGTGTCACAAACTTCATTCGGACCATAACTCCAGAAATACTTGACCGATTTCGATGATCTAAATGGCCACCAAAAGCCCTTAAGAAGACCTTTCAAACGGTACCAAAGATGTCTCAAAGCGATCAGTATTCACTGAGTTATCAGCAGATCAGTCAGTCACCAGATACTAAATCGCTGATATCTCAGGAACTGCTTAACATAATCGTTCACTTCAATGACCATTGTGAAGCTCTCTTCAATGCACTTCTTTCGGCTATAAATAGATCCAGAGGCAATAAGATCCCATGGAGATACAAGGTCCTCAATGTTTGTACATAACACTGATCTTTACCTATAGATTATCATCTGTCCTTGAATAGAACAAAGGACTGCCCTAAGATGGTTAGGTTATCTCTATTTCAAGAACAATA
>Ga0153919_100196_pt1 | contig 13110 bp, 12 predicted proteins | sample TSGA003MetaG_FD_104712 | JGI IMG/M metagenome (GOLD analysis project Ga0153919, IMG submission 104712) | Attine ant fungus gardens microbial communities from Georgia, USA - TSGA003 MetaG | ecosystem: Host-associated > Fungi > Mycelium > Unclassified | place: USA: Connecticut, Klassen Lab...
AGGAGATATGTGGGACTTTGTAAATAAGGGTAAATACAAAAATGTGTATAAGTACTGTACAGAAAACAAACAGGAACTCTATCGAGTTCTTCTTGTTAACTCGGACTAGAAGTAGTTCTAAGGCATCTCGGCCTAAGTTCTTACAATTTGGCTACAATTACACATTTAATATTGTTTTTTTTAGATTTCAAAATTAGCTTACTAGAATATATAAACAAAAGCATTGTTGAATAAATGTTAAATTATAAATAGAATTTTCTAGGTATGTAATATACCTATTTACTATTATAATATAACTATTATTATAAAAATTAAAGTGAATAAGAATATTAGTAGCTTTTAGTTATTATATATTTTTAATTTTTTTTAAAAAAAAAAACCTTTAAACTATAGTTATTATCTAGTATATATATGAGAAGAATATGGAAAATGATAGAGCTGAATAAGTATGACAAAGCTTCACCTAATCATGACTAAGATTTATCTAATAGTTCTTTCTTCACTCATAAAATGCAATAAATTAATTAAAAATCAGAAAAAAATTCAGGAAAAATCAGAAAAAAGTACAGAAAATTAGACAAAGTATTGGAGAAAGGAAGTATAGTGAACTGGAAACTATTGGAAGAAAATAGTATAGTGGACTGAAGATAAAACTACTGGCAGTTATTAAAAGAAGGAAATATAGCAAACTGTAGACTGTTAAAGAAAAAGAGTGTAACAGACTGCATACAATACTACTTACTTTATACACTACAGACAATACTACTAGAAAAAGAGAGTATAGCATACTGTAGTATACATACAAGACTACTTACTGTTATGCTTACATAGACTGTTGGAAGAAAGGAATATAGCAATCTAACAGATAACATAGTATTAACTCTACTCAAAATTAGTAAAGAGTTCAAGTTGAGCTAGAGATCCAGATGAAAACCTTGTCTATTATGTATGTAAAAAAGATATGGGAATGATGCTTACTTAACCAATATTTAGCCAACATTTTACAAGCATTTGTTAGTTATTTTTTTCTTTTTCTTTAAAAAATTCTCTTTAAATTCATATAAATTCACTAAAAACTCAAAAAAATCAGAGAAAATTGAAACAAACAATGAGCAATAGTTTGCTAATAAATATAATACAACAAAGTATCCTAAAGGCTACTATACCTTCTTTTTTTTCTATTTAACCCAAATTGGATATGTGGAAGTAAAACAAATATGTACAAATAGACAGTGATAGTACCAGCTTATCAAGTTTTCTATTTTCAATCACTATTCTCTGTTCTTCTTTACTGTTTCCTCTTTACTCTCTGACTTTTCTACTTTTTATATCTTAACTGGATACTGAACCCTAGGTGTAAAGGAGGCAGTACTCTGTATCTGTAGTATAGAACATAGTTGGTTTGACTAAGCTTAGGTTTGCTCTTCTAAACAAACTATTTTCTTAAGCAATATTACAGTAGTATACCTATATACTTTTCTATTAGTAACCTAGTGCTTGAAATCTATTATAATCCTTATATACAAGGGAATAACAACTGCTTTTTAAGAGAGTTGTTTAGAGTAGGAATCTTCTTCTTAGGAGTGATAGTATACCTTTATTCTTAGGATAGTTATAAGTGAGATAGTTAGACAATTGTGAAAGATAGATTCTATTGAAAAAGAATGTTGAGCTAGAAAAGCTGAAGATAGAGCTAGATATCATATAAATAATCCTAATCATTATTATCATTATTATTATCTTTATCCTTTACTTTAGAATGTTTCTCCTGCTCTTGTTTAGAATAGAAAAAGAGGAAAAAGACATTATTTACCTCCTCTATAAATTGATCCTAACAATCTTTCTTATTATTTTTTGCTTCAAAACATCTCTCCTGCTTCTGTTTGGAATAGAAAAAGAGGAGAAAGATGTTATACCACTCCTTTATACCTAAATTAAGCAATAGCTGATTTACATCAATGACAACAAGTAAATTAAGTGCAAATAAAACCAATGGCTCAGATTAATGAAATGATGATTGAATGGAGAAATGAAGGATATGATAGTCTAGATTATGATAAATAGCAAGCAAATGAAGATAGTAATAGAAATATAGACCAAGTCAAAGGAAAACCTTGGTAGAGTTTAGATTGTTGTAAGTAATAGATTTTGAATTTATTAACAACAAATTCTTACTGGGTATACAAAATAATAATGGTATAAATAATAAATTGAATCAAATCAATGATGATAAAAATATAGTATATTAATTGTTGTATTATAAAATTTAGTATACTTATAAGTTATCAGGATTAAGAAGCCATTGTTACCAATGATATCCTATTTTCTATTCTTTATCTTATATCTTATCCATCTACTAAACTTGGAGACTGATATACAGTATAGCAACTTGGGCATACTAACTGTTGTTTGCCCTCACTGTTATGCTTTTCACTTTGACTATGAGAAACTTAAATCCTCATAGGTTAATTATCCCAAATTTGGCATGTGCTGTCTACAAGAACAGATTCAACTACCTCCTCTTCAACCACTTACTAGAATCCTCCATAATTACTTGACTGGAGATGATTATTCCTCAAGAGAATTTTGCAATAATATATAATAGTATAATGTAATATTTGCTATGACTTCAGTATGAGTCAAAATTAACAACTCAGTTACCAGGCAGTCCAGTCCCTACTATTTCAAAATCCAGGGAGAACTTCATTATCTCACTGGTATTTTCCTTCTTCATACAGATCAGACTCCAATATATGCATAAATCTATATTCTTGATACAGTAGAGCAGCTCAATATTAGAAAAGCCAACAACAATAATCTGGATTCTATAGTAATGGACAATATTCAGACAATGCTTCTGGATAGTCATTCATATATTGGCTGGTATCATCATGCATATAAGCTTATCAAGGACAAACCAGCAGATGAGCAGCAGGAGATTAGGATTAGATTGTATATAAATCTATAAAATAATCAGCAAACTCACAATTTGCCTACTGCTGAAGAGATTGCAGTTATTGTTTCTGAGGAAAGAGTCCATCATATAATAGATAATAGAGATATGGTATTATAGACAAGAGAAGGACAACTTGAGTAAATAAACCAGAACAGTCTTTCATATACTGCTTTTCATTATATTCTGTTGTTTCTAAAGAGGGAGAATAGGTAGTATCTAAGAATTCTAATCTATGGTGCTCAACTGAGAGAACAAGAGGAGAATAGAAGACAAAGAGATGAAGAAGAACAGACTTGCTTATAGGTAATCTCTGATATATACTACTATATTTATTATCTTCATGTTAGAGATGGTTTTCAGCCACTCCTCTTCTATGATAAAAAGCTATTTCAGCAGTTTATTGTTGATGCATAGGTAAACTGTGAATAGAAGAAACTCAACTGGACTAGGATACATCAACATACCTTTAGATCTAAGCTCTACTAGGGACTACAGGATGCTGCTGTATATAATAGACATGATGGAGAAGATGTTAGGCCTTTGGAATACAAACTTATTCTTCTTTCTTCTTATATAGGGAGTTCTAGGTATATGACTCAGTTGTTCTAAGATGTTATAGCCATTTGCAGATATTTTCACAAACCAGATCTATTTCTTACTATATCTACTAATCCCAAGTGGCCAGAAATTGTTCAAAATCTTTTCTCTAGATAGACAACCACTGATTATCCTAATATTGTATCATGGGTCTTTGAGCAGAAGAAGAAGGCACTTCTCAAGCTCATTGATAATGTGTAAGAACTTAGACTGTGATGTCTTAGAGCTACTCCTAGTCCGAGTTAACAAAGAGAACTTGATAGAGTTCTTATTCAATTGCTATATACTACTTATATACATTTTGTATTTACTTCTATTTATAAAGTCCCATGTATCTCCTTTAAGTCAATCTCTCTTATATGTTTATTAGCTGTTTTGGCTATATTATAACACTACTTCCCTCTTAAGGTTCTTTATTCCAAGGATTTTTACAACTCATAGTAGAGATTGCAAATATTTTCTATTTTATTATCATTTGCCTCTGTTTACTCTCTGAGTTCCAATTTTTCTGGCTCAGTTCCTTCTTTCTTTTTTTTTTATCATTTTCATTGTTCTTCATTCTTTTGTTCTTTTTTCTTTTTATTGTCTCTAATTTCTTTCTAGCCTTGTCTAGTATTCCTTATTGTATTTTTTGTTTGACCAACCAAATAGCTTTCTTGCCATAAATCATCCTGGTAGTTCCTTTCTTCTAAATATTCCTTCTTTTCTTTTTTATTTTCTGACATCTTTTATATCTTGCTGGTATTTTTTTTCAAATTCTTTAACTGCTTCCTTTATATTCTCCAAATTTTCCTTTTCTTTCCAAGTATTGGATTCAGCTATGAATCCTTTCTACTATACCAAGTATTTATTCTTCTTTCTTATTTGTTGCTTGTTTAGAATTCTCTCAACCTTCTATTCTTTTTCTCTTACAATTATGACTTAAGCTAGTTGCTCTTTTCTCTGCCCCTTTACTTGCCCTACATATTTTTGTACTCTACTGACATTAACTACCAGATGTATTTTTACTATACTAGGTAGTTTTAATTCTACTGTACTTAATGATATAACTTTCTTTATCTTGTAAGGCTTTACAAATTTCATTATCAACTTCTCCATCCTTCTACCAACCATTTGGTATTTCAAATCCTTGGTGCTGAATATCACCAAGTTTCCTATTCTGTACTCATCAGCTTCTGCTCTCTTTTTATCTGTATACCTTTTCATTTCTTTTTGTGCCTTTTCTAGTACTGCTTTTGTCTTCTCTTGAATCTTTTTTTATTTTTGCCACAAATTTCTCTGCCTCTTTCTATTTACTTCAAACTCCATTCTAGGATCTTGTCCATAGTTTACTTTACTTTGAAGGACAATGTCTTTGTACTTGAGTGTGCTTTGTTATTATATGCAAACTCTACTGTTCCTAACTAGTCTGGCCATTGTTCTTGTCTATGGTCAATAAACATCCTTAAATACTATTTCAACTCCTGGTTAACCCTTTCTATTTGTCTATCTGTCTGAGGATGGAATGCCATTGACATCTTACTTTTGATTCCCAATATTCTATTCAACTTCCTCATTAATCCTACTGTAAACTGTAGTTTTCTATCTGAAATAATATTCTCAGATAGCCTATACAATCTCTATACATTGTCCTTGAATAGCCTAACCAGTTCCTCTACCAATATTTTCTCTATAGTAGAAATAAAGTGGACTATTTTTGTTAACCTATCTACTACTACTAAGATTGAGTCGTATTCCTGGACTAATAGCAACTTAGTGATAAAGTCTGCTGAAATATGTGTCCAAGGTCTTTTTGGGATTGAATTGGATATTAATTTGTCTACTGGCTATTTTGTATAGTTCTTATTCCTTTGGCAGAAATCATATTCTTCTATATATTGCTTCATTTCCTTGGTTACTCCTAGCCACCAAAAATTTCTGGTAACTAGTTCTATTGTTTTCTACTGTCCTCCATATCCTTCTACTAGTGTGTTATGATATAACCTAATTATTTCTGCTCTCAACTTATCATCTTTAGGTACATATATCTTTTCTTCTTTATACATGACATCATTTACTTCTCTTTACTCTTTATTTTACAGCATCTTTACTCCAGCTCATTTTATTTCTTCTACTACTCTAACTACTTTGTTATCTTTTACTTTTGACTGTCTTACTTTTTCTAGTAAGTCTATTCCTTCTACTATTACTTCTATCTTCTTTGTTTTTCTCACTTCCAACCATTCTGGCTTTACCAACATCTCATTCTCATTGTTCCTTTCTACTCCTATTTCCTAGTCTAGCCTCTTACTCAAGCTATCTGCCTTCTCTATTTTACTTCCTGGAACATGCTTCAATGTAAAATTAAATCTTGATAGATACAATGTCTATCTTACTTGTCTTTTATTTAATTTTTGTGGTCTGTCTAGATCTTAAATTTTATTGTTATCCCTTCCAGAAAATACCTCCATGCCTCTAAACATCTAACTACTGCTGATATTTCTTTGTTGTGAATTTTGTAATTTCTCTCTGTATTGCTTAGAGATTTAAAAATGAAAGCAACTGGTCTCCATAACTTATCAGAACACTTCATTGATAGTACTCTTCTAGTAGCATAGTTTAAAGCATTTGCTTCTATCCTAAATTCTTTGTCTAAATCTGGGACTGCTAATACTAGTCTAGTTGTAAAGATTCTTTTAAGCTTATTAAATACTTTTTGCTGCTCTTTTCTCTACTACCACTTCATGTCTTTCCTTGTCAACATATTCATTGGCCTTGCTACTTGAGCAAAGTCTTTGATAAATCTCCTATAATAGTTAACAAGGCCTAAAAACTTTCTAATATCTTTTACATTTTTTGGTTCTGGCTAACTTAATACTCTATCTACCTTTTTCTTTTCTATTTCAATTCTATTGGGTCCTATGATGACTTCTAGAAATCTAATTTTCTGTACCTTCCACATATACTTCTCTAGCTTGACATACAAGTTGTTTTTCTCTAGCTTTCTCAGTATTTCTTTTGCAATCTTGTTATGTCCTTCTTCTATTTCTATTTTTATTAGTATATCATTTACAAAAGCTAAAACTTTTCTTTCATTAATCATGTCTCTCAGAATCTCATTTATCATTGTCTGGAATATAGCTAGTGAATTTGTCATTCCAAAGAACATAACTGTTGGCTTGAAGAACTTTATATAAGTTGTGAATACCTCCTTTCACTTGTCTTCTTCCTTAATTCTTACATTGTTGAAACCCTACCAAAGATCTATTTTAGTAAATATCCACTTGCTCTTTATGTTGTCTATTAAGTCTGTAATTAATGGAAGTGGGTAGTTATTCTTTATTATCTGGTCATTCAGATTACAGTAGTCCATTACTATCCTCTTTCTTCTATCTTTCTTGCTTATGAAGAAAACTGGTGATATCTGGGGGGACTTTAATGGTCTAATATACCCCTTTCTTAACTAATCCTTTACAAAATTCTGAACTTCTTCCCTTTCATTTTTGGACAAAAGGTAAATTCTTCCTTTCCTAGATTTGAGTACCTCCTTGAGATCTATGGTGTAATCCCAGATTTTCCTTGTTAACATCTTTTCTGACTCTATCTTCCCAAATATCTTTCTCCACTTTAAAAATTTCTGTGGCACTATTTTCTTAATCTTTTTATAGTCTGTTTCAACTTCTTTTTCTCTTCTCTAATTTTCTTTATTGTCTACTGCCCATCTTACAATTCTTTCCTCTTCTAGAGTCACCATTCTTTTCCTTTTCTGTTACAAACTTTATTTGGACCATAACTCTAGAAATACTTGACCAATTTCAACAATTTAAATGGCCACTGAAAGCCCCTAAAAAAACCTTTTAAATGGTACCAAAAATATCTCAAGGCAATCAGTATTCACTGAGTTATTAGCAGATCAGTTAGTGATCACCAAGTTACCAGATACTAAATTACTGATATCTCAGGAACTGCTTGACATAATTGTTTGCTTCAATATCCATTATAAAGCTCTCTTCAATGTGCTTCTTTTGGCTATAAATAGATCCTAAGGTGATAAGATCCTATGGAAATACAAGGTTCTTCATATTTGCATATAACACTGATCTATTACCTATAGGTTATTATTTGTTCTTGAATAGAACAAAGAACTGCTCTAGATAGTTAGGTTATTTCTATTTTAAGAACAATAGGCACTTCTATATATAAAACAATAAATAGTGATTATGTGGTAGGCCATTCTGGTACATAGACCATTACAACTATGTATTTAAGAACTATATATCTAAAGATAAATTTTAAACTTAACAATATTTTTTGCTGCTTGTTTAACTTTGCTTTTTTGAGCTATTTGATTATCCAATCAATTAATTACAAATCAGTAAGTAGCTATTTGTAATAGAACACTCTTACTTGTAGTATTTAACTCCTCTACATCTAAAACATTTTCTTTCTTCTATTGTTTTTTGTCTCTTTATTATGACCTCTTTTTTAATACCACATTTTATTACTCTACTCACCAACACCTCAAACTTATTTTTGGAAATCAGTTTCTTCTTTATCTCCTTTTTCTTATTTTTATAGTTATAGGCTAGATACTTGAACTTTTTATATTTCTAATACACTTTTTTCTTCCTTTGCATCCTACTCATGAAAAACTTATATTGATCTAGAGACATAGTGCTATATTGCCAGAGAAGTCAAATAAACAATGATCGTACTAATACTATGTCTACTGGAGCATAAGATCTTTATCTAACTAGATACTTACTATCTTATTTACTACTACCCTAATAATATAGTTATACTATTAAGTTCTTTTAAGCCTAGAGCCTGGTTATATTGTAGTGGTTCTAAGTTATATTATCTAGATAACAAGGAAAATAAGAGAATAAGTTGGCAAGGCTCTGTGATGAGTAGTGCCAATGAAAGAATTGAGTTTTAGTATAAGGTTCTAGCTGTGATGACTTAAATCTACTTTTAGTCTGAGTTGACAAAAAGAACTTGATAAAGTTTCTATTTGATTATTGTATACTATTTATACACATTTCATATTTACTTCTGTTTACAAAGTCCTATATATTTCTTCTAGATCATTTTCTCTTACATGTTCACTAATTACCTAATTAAAAGAAAAGAAAAAGAAAAAGAAAAAGAAATAATAACTTAGCTATTTTGACCATGTTATGACAAGCTACTACTTATGTTATGGAATTACATTAAGACTATGATTATTATCAGCCCTGGACTTATAATGAGTGAATAGTAGAAGAGATAATGGCGATAAAAAATGAGAAAGACAAAGATAATGCAATAAATAATATATTAGCATATTAAGATTAGGCTGGACTTCAGACTTGACTGGACTAATTATAGATATTGGACTGCAGGAAAAATGTTGGATAAACCTTGGGGTAATTATGGACAAATCTTATAATAGTTATAAACTTTAGGATAAATGGGAAAACCTTGGACTAATCTATTTATAGACATTGACTCAACTAGTCACTCACTGTTACTTACTAGTACTTAGGATAGTAGTTTCTGTGATATTACTAGTTAGGATAAATACAATCCAGAAAGAAAAGAGAACGGCAAGTTCTTTCTTTCTGTGGTTTATCTGAAAACCTACTTCTCTTGGAACCCTATATTCCTTCCAGTCTTTGGACTAACTTGTGGAGTGTGACTGAAAGCCTCAATAATTATTCTTCTGATATAACTCTTCTGAAAACCTTAATCAGACCCTTTGTAGAGGGGTGAAGAGATATCAGGTGTTGATATAGGCTTGAGGTTGAAGCATATATTTACCCTTGTAGTCTAGAGTCTTAACAACTTATACAAATGTTACATGGTCTGTGTGTCAATCTCCTATAATCACATGATCTTCTAGAATGTTCTATCCTATTTATATCTTTTCCAAGCTATTTATAGATTGATTCCATTATATCCTTTGATGTTATTGACCAAGTTGATAAATGTGCAGAAGAGAGTTTTCTTCTTTGGAGCTGTCTTATAACACAATGACATAGTAGGAATGGTCAGTACAAACGAGGCATAATTACTAGACCACTTCAACAGTGATCGCTCAACCAGTTTTTTGAGGTGAAGAGAGGTTGGCATCAAGCCTGCTATGGCTTCAATGCCATAGGATGGGGGTGTGAAGCCATTGCTCTCTTTAAAGCCATCAGAGACATTTTGATAAAGAAGCAATTTTGGACAAACACATGATGTTGAATTGCAGTCAGGAAAATTGTTATACAGCGCTTTCATTCCGATTCCATTTGCACAATTCATCCTCAGTGTTGTGTTCCACAAGTTCCCACACAAACATACTCCAAATAGGGGAGGGGCGCTCAGAAATAAGTCTGGCCATCATTGACCATCATATCAAGTCATGAGATGTCTCAACAATGGAAATTCAAGACTAAGAACTATTGAGTTTGATCACCAACTGTTCATCCGTCAAATGTTCAAACATGATGCCGTTGACAAAAGACATGTTGTTTGATACGCGGCAAGTTGACTGGTCGGTGCAAGGCACGAGTTTGAGTTTTCCAGGGATCCCAAGAAAAAGTAGAGCCCAAAAATAAATGGGCGGCTTGTAGTCATACATTACTTGTTCGAGGTTTCAGGCTAATGCCCCGGAACATATATGATGCAGAATTGAATGATATCACTGGCGGGTACGCGTGGCAGTGCCATACATAAAGGAGAGTGTGCAGCACCCGTGTTTCTCGCTTCCTGCCTCCACATCATTACAAGTCTCATGGGTGCCCAACAAAGCCGCTCAAGTTCCTCGTCAGCCACGGAGACTCATACTCACAGATTTACGCGCCATCTAAGGCGACACTCAGGCCTTGACAAGTTGTTCAAATCATCAAAAAACACCGAGACGAACGAGTCCGAGGGCAGCGGCAGCAGCAGCAGCAGCGAGGGCGCATCAACGCCAGCAGTGACACCTGCGAATGGAGGTCTTTCTCAGGGCACACTGGGCGGAGGAGCAGTTTCAACAGCAACGCCGGTAAGTGTAGTAGTGTTGCCCAAACACTATCCAAATTAATCACATTCTCCCACCCTAGGTTCTTACTCCTGCTGTCCAGCAAAGTGTGTCACCCATGTCTCCAGTAACAGTCCCATGCTCTGTGCGCATATCCACCATTGATTCATTCACTATACAAACCACTTACAAATAGTATCGAACCGGACGGACGCTCGGCAGCGGAACCTATGCTATTGTCAAGGAGGCTATCCACATCGATACGGGCAAATACTATGCCTGTAAAGTTATCAACAAAAAACTTATGGAAGGTCGGGAATACATGGTACTCATGTCTCTGTGTGTCTCTCGACTTGGCAGACTTCAAATTTTTATCTCTAGGTCCGCAATGAGATCGCTGTCCTGAAGAAAATCTCGAGTGGCCATTCCAACATCGTAACTCTACGCGACTACTTTGAAGTATGCGATCACTTTCCAAATTCCACTTTTCCTAACTCATAGAGCGTACTTAGACCTCCCACAACCTCTATCTGTGCTTTGATCTTTGTACCGGAGGTGAACTGTTCGACCGGATATGTGCCAAAGGCAACTACTACGAAGCGTCAGTTTGTCTGTTATGAATTCCTGTCCTGAGGCTTTTCTCACTTTCCCTAGTGACGCTGCGGACCTTGTGCGAACCATATTCAAAGCTGTGAAATACATCCATGACTCTGGTGTCGTTCATCGCGGTTCGCACTACCTTCCATCTGTTTATCGTCATTTCAATCATCAACATTTGATTTTCTAGACCTCAAGCCTGAAAACTTGCTTTTCCGAACACCAGCCGAAGAGGCTGACATCATGATTGCTGATTTCGGCCTGAGCAGAGTTATGGATGATCATAAGCTTACCCAGCTGACTGAGATCTGCGGTACTCCAGGTGTACGTTCTGTCCCCCTATTTCACAGCACCATCAAACTCAGAGTATCCTTAACTTAGTACATGGCTCCAGAGATCTTCAAACGGAGTACGGTTTGGCATTTCGATCACTAGTGCACGCAGCTCAACGATTTTGAACAGCCGGTCACGGAAAGCCTGTTGATGTATGGGCGATGGGAGTCATCACCTACTTCCTCCTCGCAGGTTACACTCCTTTCGACCGCGACACTCAACAACAAGAAATGGAGGCTATTATTGAAGGCGACTATAAATTCGAACCTGCAGAATACTGGGCAAACGTTTCACAAACCGCCAAAGATTTTGTCAAATTCTGCCTCACTGTCAACCCCGCTGATCGTCCCACAACTGTTCAGGCTTTGGATCACAAGGTTCCTCTCTTTCTTTGCTTTTCCAGTGCATTTGAAATAACTGGATCATAGTGGCTGGCCGATGAGAAACCTCACTTTGTCACTCGCGATGGACAACCTGCCGATCTCCTGCCTCACGTCAAGAAAGCATTCAATGCCAAACAAGCTTGGCGCAAAGCTGCTTTCAGTATCACTGCTGTCAGACGTATGACGACTCTTGCACAACAATCCAACGGGACCAATCATGCGCGAATTCGTGCCGAACTTGACCAATACAAAGAGGAATCCGAGAAGGTACGTAGATGTTGCGTCATTCTGAGCAATTGTTGATGCTCTACGGACTTTATAGGAGGCACTGGAAGATGCTTCAATTACGCACCAACATCAGGAAGAAGGGGAATCGATAACTCATGACGAACTGGTCAAGCGTTTTGAACAGACCAAAGTCAAAGAGTAGCTTTGAAAATTGAATCGGACTTGTGTATCTATTCTCATTTTTGATTTCATCATGGCGTATTTTTACTATGTACATCTGACAACCTGCTGATAACCCAAGATGATCGATTCGGCCGAAATATAATTAGTTTGTGATCATCCGGACATACAGGTCTAAATCTTGTACTTCTGTACCACAATCTGATTTTATCCTTATTACCATGCTCCGTCTCGCCTGTCATTCTCTCAGGTCTACTGCCAGTCGAACACTAGCTACTGCTGTTCCCAACAATGTTGTCAACATTGTTGAAGTCGGGCCAAGGGACGGACTCCAGAACGAGAAAGGCAGTGTCATCCCTGTGCAAGTGAAAGCCGAACTCGTGGACCGACTGGTTCGAGCCGGCGTCACGAATGTCGAAGCAGGCAGCTTCGTCAGTCCCAAGTGGGTTCCCCAGGTAAGCCACTCTGAATCTCACTAGATACACTCTGATTATCCATTCATTAGATGGCTGGAATCGCCGACGTTTTGAAGCAAAAAACCACTATTCCCGGAGTTCATTACGCCGTTCTCGTTCCAAACCAACGAGGTTTGGATGATCTCGTCTCCCTCCTCTCTTCTCAACCCTCCTCCCCACCTCTCACAGACGAGATCTCCATTTTCACAGCTGCAACAGACGCTTTTGCCCGTGCCAATCTCAATTGTACCATTTCTGAGTCTCTCACTCGTCTTACACCCGTCGCCCAAACTGCTCTCAACAGTAACCTTCGTGTCCGAGGATACGTCAGTGTTGCAATTGCTTGTCCTTATACTGGTAAAGTCGACTACAAAAGGGTAAGAGAGATATCAAAGCAGCTGATAGAGATGG
>Ga0153919_100197_pt1 | contig 13086 bp, 9 predicted proteins | sample TSGA003MetaG_FD_104712 | JGI IMG/M metagenome (GOLD analysis project Ga0153919, IMG submission 104712) | Attine ant fungus gardens microbial communities from Georgia, USA - TSGA003 MetaG | ecosystem: Host-associated > Fungi > Mycelium > Unclassified | place: USA: Connecticut, Klassen Lab...
GCTCAGAAGACACTCAAGAAGATTCTAACAGTTATGCCCGCAGCTAACTTTGTCCAGACAATTCCATCCATGCTGGAATCGGAAGATTTGGATGTATGTCAAATTATGTATCCTCATTTGATGATCCTCAGCGTTTTGCTATAGGTAAAACTTGGTGCTCTCAACCTTGTGAGCGAACGCGTCCCAAAGATCGCAGATCATGTCCGTCAAGACGTGGCGGTAACAGTGATTGTCCTTGTGGAAATCATGATCAAGTTGCTAGCACAGGAAAATCTGTTGTTATCTACGCACTGTTTGAGGGCTTTAAAGGCAATCGCTTCAACTATGGTGTCAAAAGAGGAAGTTGCGCTCGTAGCTGCTTTGCCAAGTATTATTGGTGTATTTAAGAACCCTGATCTTGTGCTTCTTGCTTTGGATATCGCCAATCCTCTTTCGTATGTCTAAGCGTGTCAACATTCTGTTTCCAAACTGATCTATCCTGATATAGTTCAAAGTTGGGTCCAAGAATTATACCATTCTTTAGAGATATTGTGACTGCAAGCATTGCCACTCTCAGAGATACTGTTGATAGTGAGTGTTGTTTTGAACTATCCTTGCTAGTTGGACCTGGCTGATTTGTGACCAGCTTTGCCCGAGGCAGCGATAGGGGTTTTACATAGCCTGCTTACATCTCTACCTGCTTTCTGGGGCTCATACGCTCTCAGTCAGACCGTTGATCTCTATATGGACCATTGCAAGGCCAACTCAGGTCACCCAAAGGCACCCTTGTCCTCCTTGTTAAAGTCCATTACCAAGAAGGTTCCCACGAAGATACTTCTCCCAAACCTTATTGACATATGGCCTGTGGCTGCCTCCAGCCCAAATCTAGTGAGAAAACCTAGAATCTGATTGGGGATACATCTAATCAAAGGGACAGTATCGAGTCTCAGCTTATTTGGAAGTCTTGTCAAAGGCGCTTCATCATGCACCCCAAGATGCTGTTCTCGAGCATACTAAGGGTTTGTCAAACATTTTCCTTCAGACCCTTGATATGGTCAAAATGGCTGACCCATCCATGAGCAAGGTAGATTTCTCTATTGTTTTGCAAAGTTGCCTGATCAGACTTTTGCCTATCAGGCGGAAACACAAGTCATTTCGGCGTTTAGAGAGTTTGTGGTTAAACTCAATGATTCAACGTTCCGTCCGGTGTTCTGTCGACTTTACGATTGGGCATTTGTACGTGAAGGAGGTATGTCGGTTCCTGAAAATATGGTATGCCTCCTCTCAGACTGTGTTAGGCGATAACCCTAGAAAAATAACCTTCTTCCATACTTATTGTGGTCTTCTTGATTTTTTCAAGGTCCGTCTCTTGTGATTATCGAATCCATCCGAGTCATCATCGTTAGCTTCTTGTTCTCATGATAGGTTCTCATGGTTCCATATACAACGTTCCTGCTTCAGGCCTTTGATGCCCACCTCAAGACACTGGCAGTATCTTCAGACGAATCCTCAGTTGAATCCTCTGCTCTCTGGACTTCTCTCATCATGACCCTCACCAAAACATTGAGCTACGATGATGGAGGTATGTACATATGGATCAAACCTCGCATGCATGTAACGACTCTGATACTGATCACTAATCTCCTATAGGATTCTGGAGGGATGACAAACTCAGACAAGTTGCTACTCCTCTGATACAACAAGTACCTCAGTGCACGAGGATGCCAACTGAGGCCAGGTCACTTTTCAAACAATGCTTGGAAGCTTTTGTAGAAAATGTGTCGGACGATGCTCTCCTAAAAAGTACTAATCTAGATTTATTGATGCATACCCGGTCAGACAATGTCAAAGTTCGTCAGTTTGCTCTTGCTTGTGTAGAAACACTATGGCGCTCGCATGGTGGGAAACTCATCGGTACGTTACTGACTTACATGCAGATAGGCAAACTAAAAAGAATTACTATTCTTATTGCAGGCTTTGCTGCTGAAACCGCTACATTCATTGCAGAGTGTGGTGAAGATGAAAATGACCTAGTTGTAAAAGAGTCTTTCCGTTTGAAAGAAGCAGTAGAGAGTGTTACAGGAAAGATAGATGGTTTATGAGAATTGTAGGTTACGAAAGCCCCAGGAGAACAGCTATTGAAATAGAGTGGAAAAAACCTCACAACTGCCATATCACAAAGAAAAAAAGTGAGATCATGAGGAGATCAATCCATGTAAAAGCGCGTCATATAAGGATAGAATGAAGCAAATGAGAAAAAAACCCTTGGAACGCAAAAGAAAAAACAGTTAATAAGGAGGGTATACAATATAGAAAATGTCATGCATGAGTTCTCCGTCCATGACGTGGACGTGAAAAAAAGTCCTTTTCATGATTTGCTAATAGCCCGTTCGATGTTCATGCATTGCGATAGCAATTGTACGATCACCCCTCGCCCGCACGCATTGCTAACAAATACATCCTGTGAATGTCCCAAAAAAATCAATCAATCATTGTCCTCTTTCGAATTTGACAGTCTCTAGAGGAAAAGGAGAAGAAGAAAAAGAAACCCTCACCTTTGACAACTCTGCTGGACCTTTTCTAATTGAAGCCGGATCCGAGCACGCACGCAAAAAGGAGTGAAATGCGGGTGACCATATCTCAGGTCGTGTGAGTGACGGCCACCGGCTCTGCACTTGTTTCGTATCCGAGAACGGTGGGTCTGTCTCAGCCATTTCCCATACCGTTGCTCCCAATGACCAAACGTCGACTTTGAGTGCATCATAACTAAAACTAAACAGTAAAAGAAAAAAAAACAAACATGTAAGAACCATGTTTTTACGTCTCGGGATATATAAGGACTGACCCTCGCATCTCTGGAGCTTGCCAGAAGATGACACCGGCTGGATCCGACCTCATGGACGATTCAGTCGGCAATTTAACCGCATTTGAAAAATCGGCTGTCACAAAAGCCGTATGGTTAGCTTGTACTTTTAAAGGACACAAGAGACTTTTGAACGCACTGAGCTTCAAGATCCCGTGGCTATTCAGCAACAAGTTATCTGATCGAACATCCCGATGCGCGATCCGATTGTCCTGCAAATACTGAAGCGCAAGTAAAACCTGCGATAAAAAATAATATTCAAACTCAAAAGACCATATTGAAAAAAAAGGTTGAAACTCACGTCCAACGCAAACCTCGCAATCATACGATCATGCAATACAAGTCCGGCTGCTACCAATCCCACAATATCCGCTAAACTCCTTTCCATGAGCTCCATGCGAACCCAAAGGGTATCTTCCGTCAAATCGACATAAAGCGCATCCAACCCAAGTATATTCTCATGCCACAACCCTTTCATCAACTTCAACTCTCTTTCCAAATCAATCAATTTCTGAGCCTCCGGTACTTCCACATTCGAAGCAGAAGGTGGCGTGATCGCTATGATTTTGATAGCGACGAGCGCTGGCGCGCCTTTCTCTGTCTCTTCAGTATCACGACTCTTGACATACGGATGGAGACGAAGCTTATCAGCATGGTCTGGATCAACACGAGCTGCAAAGACGGAACCGGATTCACCCTCGGCAATCTCCTGCAACTCGACATAGTGATCTCGAGGTTCGACTGTCGCATCGATGAAAGGCGCGAGCGGATTCACAACACCTGAAAGCCAGCCTGGATATCTTTCAATCAAGGCCTTTGATGATGGCAGATCCGATGGTCCCGATGCTGAAAGTAGTATTGAATCCGCCGACACATCCGGAGGTGTAGACTCTCCACTGACGACAATCAGAGGCCGCGCCGCATATGCGGTGGAAGCAGCAGCAGCAGCAGCATCTCCTCTCAGGACATCCCATGTACCTTGTTCCTGGTCTTCTTCTCGCGTCAAGATATGGCCGTCAGTGTCATCCTCCTTCCCAAGATCACCATCAACACTCCCATCCCGAGAAACAATTTTCACAATCACGGATTCCTTAGGCACATTACCAAACGTATCTCTAGGAGAAGGAGACGTCTTGCGATTGCAATGGGCCACAGTAAAACTCGATCGAGAAGGCGATGGTGTTTGAGTGTAGTACGAATCAAAGTCCAAAAGCGCGGTCCCAAGTCCCCCTCCAGACCCAGGATCAGTGGTCGGTGTAGGCTGTTCCTGAGACTGCGCACTGCTCAAAGTTGAATTTGTCGATGCCGAACCTGTACTCTCATCACTGCTGAATTGAGAATTGATAGGTGACGGCGGCGCACCAGAATGTCTCCTCGACCCTGCGCTAGAACCAGAACCTTTGTCAGCAGGAAATACAACACCCATAGGTGACAGTGGTGGATTTTCAGGTGAGGCAGTGCCCTCGCTTAAAACCTGCATCTGGTCAATGGGTTTGCGAGAAGAATGCTGCCATTGCTGCTGTTGTCGGTCTGCATTGACGGATGGAGCTAGCGCAGTGAGTTTTGTAACATACGCCCCTGTTCTCCGGATAACTGAAGCATTCCGAATAATCTGAGGTGTCGATTGACTGTAGCCAGTCATAGTACTCGCACTGAGAGTAGAGATACTACTTTGACTTGAATCTCTATTGGACCTTCTAGCACTAAGCTCTTCTTCGTTCTCGTCGTCTCCTCTATTCTTTGAATACCTTTCTGGAAGCAATAATGATAGGCCATCGGGCCCAGGACGTAAAGTATCTCTCTGCCTTGCATGATTTTCAGGTATACTAGAGGGAAAGGATCCGGTAAACACAGCCGATAAAGGAGCTTCCTTGAAATCATCCTTCTCCTCCATGTTTCCAAACTCATCTTTAAGCTCCAGAAAAGAAGACGAAATCGAGTGGGGGGAAGGAAGAGTTGCGGTTGAGTGTGAAGGGCGCGATGCTGATGGCCCTCCTCCAGAACCCGAAGGCAACGACTGCACCGAATCCGTATGCACTGTCGATTCTGCCGGGACAATGATGAGCGGGATCAGTTGCGTGGATGGACCGGCAACTTCTGTCTGTATTGATGATTGAGTGGTGGCCTCGCTCAATAGAGACGATGCAGAGAGAACGAGTTTACCCCAATCATCGCTATCATCACTTGCATGTAACGACAAGCGGGGAGGCCGTGAAAGGCTCTCATTTGGAAACCTTCGAAACTGTGGAGTGGAATGGGAATCTGTCGACCTGCTTCCCTGAGAAGAATTTGTGGACTCAACGCTGGCATGAGACCGACGGGGAGATGGTGGCACAGACTGTGAAAGTGAAGACACGGCGGTAGATGCTGACTTCGAAGCTGAAGCCTTTGACTGCAGGTTTCTGGACTTGATGTCTTCATGGATGTTAGTATTATTTGCATTTCGTAAGGAATTATAGGCAGGTGGAGGTGAGCTTGGGTTGGAGACTTGCATTCTGCGGGGTGGGGTAGCAGGAAGTAGGAAAGCATTGTCTGGACTAGAGCCCTGGCAGCTCAGATGAGACTCAGAGTGGATTTTAGCAACAGAGATTGAGGGATTGTGAGTTGACCGTGTGGTACTGGACCATAGTTTGGAACTCGTGCTCGTGCTATTGGTCCTAGATGAATGTAACGATGTCAATGATGTCGATGTTACTAACGCATAGGGTACTGGTACATTTGTTGATGTAAGATAGGGTGATTGGCTACGCACGGATGCACCTGAGAATTTTCGCACAAGGGAAGCACCTGACGGGGTGAGCAGAGGTGATGCATTGAACTCGTTGGAAGAGGGGGTGGTTGGACGGTCGATGGGTAGAGCTTGAGCCTGACCTATCAAGGTGGAATAATGGGATGCTGGAGAACCTGGACGACTGGTATGTAGTTGCAATCGTGAGTTAGCAAGTCGTCTTGCGTTTATCAGGGAAATTTCCTCCTCTGTCAAGCCTTTATCTGCGAGGGACTTGGCCCATGAAGGCGGCAGCCCAGAAAGCCTACAACATGGTGTCAGTGAACCTAGTCTATATAGATGTATCATCGTTGCTGTACGAACTCATCATCTACGTGTACATTATGCTTGAAAAGCACTGAGTACTCAAACAGAACATGATATAGATGGATACACACTGAAAAATTACTAGGCCAGGAAACCCCCGGGTCTCCCTGGTCGACTCCATGCCGCGTGGGTGGTGAGGGGACATCGGATTGTATGTTCTGTGAGGAAGACTTGGACCGTAAGCCAAAGCTCAGAAAGCTCTTCTTTTTCTTCGGAACAGCCTGATCAGTGGGGATGACAGAGAGCTGGGAGGCAGCTGAGGAGACAAGAGACATGGTCGACTGGCAGGAGGCAGGAAACTGTCTGTGATATTGTAGGAGGGGCGACTGTGGAGGAAGAGAGAGGGAATCTGGGGACAGGGAGGACGGTGATCTGTTCTGTGAGTGGTATAAATCCTTTGGAGGCGGTGGCGGCGGCTTATCCTTGCTGTTGAGCCTGAACATCTTCAACGTCGAGAATCTCGATGTTTTCAGGTTCCCGGTGCTCAACGACGCGCCGCCGCTGTTCGCCATAGAGAGCTTAACCTGGGCTATGTGAGCAGGAAAATAAGCATAAATGGGGATTGGGAGGATATCGGCACTGGCCAGACGACGGCGTACGATGGATGCTGTTGATAGGTGTGATCCGGGAAATTTGAGTCCCTCTGGATTATTCAGTCGCTGAATGCTCCGTGGCTATTGTACTTTGTCGCTGCCTCAAGCAGGGGGAGAGAGGGTCGTGGTTGCCGTTGATGACGATGACCACAGCTGCAAACTTCGAGCAAGCGCGCTTGCCTGCCTTTTGGGGATATTCATGTTTTCGGCCATCACGGACTTGAAAACATTTCGAGCAAAAAAACTCACCTCTGACATTGTTTGCCACATCCTCTCTTATAGCCTTTGCTTTCCATGGAACTACTGTTTAACAGATAAAAGCCCTCCTTCTGCTCAAGGCAACGAAGCAGGATGCCTTCAATATAGACAATGCCTCGGTGATGCCGACGTACTTGAAGAAATCTAGCTTCATTTTAAAAAATATGACGCCCAGTTTTGTAGTCTGCCAATACTCCCTCTTCATCTCCGTTTCATGCACAGATGGGCCCATCTGCCTCCACGTCCCCTGTTACGGACTAGTTTACTTAACAAGGTAAGCACCGGCTCGTGACTCATTCCTCCTGACCTCCGTTCTCCCAGCTTCATTCCGTGATTATATAGCCGCCACTGGGCTGATTCTCTTGCAATTTCGGGAAGTAACATTCTTGCTTCATCATTTTTTGTACTTTTCATTCCCGCAGAAATGACATTCCTCAATGACTTGCCGTCGGTCACCTCTCTCGTCCTTTGCGCTTTTAGCGGTCTGAGAAAACATATATTTTGACCCTTTGTGATGCATCTCCCAAAGTAATCCCTCAAGTCACGAGAGCGGCACAGATGCCCTGCTCCTCGTCGACTCACGAACTAGACTATCTAGGGCTAGGGCTCGGGTCGAGGCCCTTTTGACTCTTTCTCTCCGATGGGGCGTCGTTCATATCTCGGATACGTGTCAGCACCCTCTTTGAATGAGCTAGTCAACCGAGTTCTGCCGTTCGTGATCACGAAATTGGCCGCTTCGCACACTATATCCACAGAGCATCCTGCTTGTCAAGTCCTAGATCATCTCCGGATTTCGGTCTGGCTTTATGTAACGTGCATCCTCCCGTTTCCTGGATTTTATTGAATGCCTCTTGACTCTCAGAATGGTCAGAGAACTTTTATTAGTCTTCTCTCGACTATAACCTGCCGCTTGATGCCTGATGCCTGATTTCATATCGGAATCTTAACTAATGTCTACTTCCTATTCAACCGAACCATTTGTCAACCAACCAACTACTTCACTTTCAGTGTGGATTCTTTTGGCTTTCGAAGCAACCTAGTCGCTGATCCAACCTGTCTTCTCGGTCGCCTGTATGGACACTAGTGAACTGTGAGGTCTTCTTCCAGAGGCTTCTCGCTTTGATATTGGACTCTTTGTATAGTCTCACGACGTAGCTGCTGATTCGAAATCCTCGCGCGCCAAGTCTTTGGGTCTTGAAACACTCATCAATGGACGTCCACAAGCCACTTGATTCAGTTTTCGAATCATGTTGTCTCTCAATGAAGGACCTCAGATGACTAATCCGTGCCACGCCAAACGTCACATAACTGATGGAGAAAAAAATAACTTATTGAACAATATCTCAACGCTTCAACTTGGTTCTAACACCTCGCACGACGCAGTTTGCCGACGGCTTCATGTACTATCTTTTGATCACTTCGAACTCGCCAGATGTGACGGCAATAGAAAAATTATCCCACCGCGCTCGACGTCACCGTTCATTTTACCCTGATTGCACCATCTATTACAGAACCCCTTTAAGTACTCATTAGATGATGGGTTAGAACGCACCATCGTCCTGGGTGCGGTATGCCTAAGACTGTTCCAGCATAAAAGAGTGTACGTTCCATCGCAAAGTGGGGTGATTGATGATAACTGGGCTCGAAGGTCGTTCTAGCGATGGCTTGATGATGCAAATAAACCCTTTCGGAGCCAGTACGTGTTCGACCGCGGAGAGTAAAGCACTTTGGTTGTTATCTTGAGGATAGCAGTTTCTTGCTTTCGATTATCACCTCGCTTGAGATTTGACAATACAATCGATTTATGGTCCATCGTAGTGGGACATTAAGACGACTATTTATCAGGGCTTGAGTACACCTTCTTTGCATCAGTATCGCAACTCCTGGATATTCGGAGCACGTCCAGAGCTCTGTAGCGTCATCCATCAAAAAATCCCAATAATCGAATATGAAGCCTTAGGGCCCCCAAAGCTCCTTTCAAAAAAATCCGTGAAACGCAAACAACTCCAAGCGTGATCAGACAATGACGTTTTCTAGCCACGGGGATGATGTCCTCCACAAAAATCATGATCGACAGAAGATCGTCCAAAACAAGGTATCAGAATAGTGACAGAGGCGCATCAATATAAACTCATTAAGCGCCGATTGATCCCACGCCAGCGAGTGCTTAATAGTGAAAGTGGCCTCATGATGACGTATGTAGATGGTATTTTGTGGTTATGAAGAGATGATGAGTTCCCTAACCCCCTAATAGTATGAGTTTTTTTTACGCTGGGCTCTCTCTTGTTCCTTGTAGCAGATAGGTTAACTCAAGCCCACACCGACCGATGCGCAAACACTGGTAGTCGATAGTGATATATTTTTTTTCCTGCGATGGCGATACTGATCCAAGAGTAAGGGATGATGATTGAGATGGAACTAATGACCACGATTGTCTCCACGCCAATTCATTCCCTGAGACTACAATTGTAAAAGCCAAACATGACGATGAGCTGCTCACAGGGACCACCACACCATGACAAAAAAAAGAAAAGATGAACACGAAGGTTGGACGACACGCATCACAACTCACCATCCCAACGCAGCAAATCGCCTTACCCTCCACACCCCTTAAAATCATCGTCCGGCGAAAGAAAGGAAGTTAGCCTTAAACAAAAATGAGAGCTCTAGATCTAAGTAGAGTGACCCATGATTTATCTCGACGAAGATCGTAATGAACTCTTTTAAGATGGCAGATATGACTATCGCCACGAGAACTTTTTAGGACGCTGGTGCCCTGATTCATATAAGTACGTCGATGGCGATGGCGATACTGATGGCGACTTATTGATATATAGCCTTTAGATTATTGAGTCCCTGCTCATATGAAATCGTAGGTCCCACAGGAACCGAAAAGATCCAGAAGCTATGCTTTTGCGAGCCCGGATATATCGCACTCTGACTGCCAAAGGTTCCGAATAGCCATGGTAATTAGGAGAAAAGTTGAGGGGGAGGGGGGGCAGTGGCTGTTTTCGCTTCGATGGAAAGACGCTATAGAGGTTCCTTGTTGGTATTCGAAAGGGCTAGGAAAAACAAAAGTCATACTTGGGAGGGCGATCTTGTTCGAGAGTGTGTGCGATGACGTCGACGATTGGAATGAAAAAGATTTACACTCCGTAATCACAACTCGGATGATGCTGATGCCGATCATGAGAAGCTGGCTCAATCTATCGCCAAACGGAGAGTGAATACCGAAGAGCATTTGAGATATGGGTGAACATTAAGCACGCGCGTAGTGAGGCGCTGTAGACCATTCCAAGGCATCCGGTGTTGAATGTTCGCTCATCGTTTGGAAATGTGAAAGAAAAAAATTCCTGATGCTTTTACTCTCTTGTTGGAAAGGAAACGGGCGATTGAATTTGAATCGTAGGACATGATCTAGCATGAATCGGCTTAAAACTTAATTGCTGACAGAAGATTTGATGCCTGCCTCGTCTCAAAGCCTCAAGCGAGGAATTAAGTACCCTGGGCAAGAAGTTTCAAAATACGATTTCGCTCAGAGTAGCTTCGTTTGTCAGAGTCGATGCCTCTGACTGTCTCTTTTTCCGTGGAGGACTGAAAAGCACTCGTGGATATCTCCACTCAGTTGGCTGATGATTCGAACAACTGTTTACTTGTAGAAGTTGCAACGACGCGTAGATTGTCAGCCCCTCTGAACCGATAGACATCGAAATCGTGATTCATTGAAGTTCAGCGCCCACCTCAGTGATGGTTGATGTTCATTTGAGCGATTCTGTATAGGTGGAGTGATACTACCCAAGAAAGGAATAGTGGCTGAGAAAGGTACCCGTACCCGCGAAGAGAAAGATGTCACACAGTAATACGTGCGATACCCTGCTAGCAGTGGTGGCAGACATTGTATCATGGTTCAGCCTACGATTTGGACAATAGGCCTCGGCTGGTATGACTTTGTTCAAAAGAGTTGACATCACGAAGTATGTGTGTGTGATCTAGAAGTGGACCAGTGAACCGAATACTCATTGCGAGAAACCTCGTAACCCATCGGCCCTGCGCCACAAGCATCACGATGCTCATAAACCAAATAGCTACAATAGATTAAACTAGCTTTCTTTTTGGTCTCTCCATAAACCTGTTTACGAGAGAACCTTCGGGGATGTACCACCTTAGGTCAGCATTTTGCATATTGGTAGTTAAAATTCACTTGGGGAGATTTCATTTGATCTCAAAAAGCATATCTTGAGCCCTCCAATGAGTCAATACGTTGTTCCATTCTACTGGAAGCGGTAGAAGTAGACACGGTACGGCATGAATGTCATCTGGGGCATATCAGCTACTACCTGAGTGGAGAAAGGAAGCTGGAAAGGGAGGGAGTTGATCAGGAGTTTCTACGTCCAAGAGTTGAGCTGAAGGAGGAGAAAAAGCGGGGAAAGGTCCCATCTATGGAGTTCTGGCATGACAGAATATGGAATCATTTTCAATTGATCTCCGGCACATTAACGACTAATAAGTGTCAGACTGGGGCAAAATTAAGGCCAGACGATCTCGATGGTCAGTCAAATATTCGAGATACATAAAAATGTGGAGGACAGAAGCAATCATGAGTCATTCGCTCAAGGTAGACACTAGAACGAAAAGTGACAATGGAATAGAATCTAGCCTTCAGCAGGGAACGGTCCGCTCTCCGCTTACGTCAGCGGGCTTAAAATGTCTGGTCTTCGGATTCAGTCTTCCTCTTCCTCTTACACCCGAGTCTTTGATTCTTCTTTTCTCCGTCGCCGTTCACATAAATCTCCGTGACAGGTAAATTTCCGTCTTCTTTCTCTATTACATAGTTTTGACTTTCTTCAAACAGGCAATTATTCCCACTTTGAAACACATGTGCTATGCCTCTTCGCTTAGGAAATGAACTCGAGGGTGCAATCCACGTCTTATATCCCCTTTCCGTGTCGCGGAACCTCAAATTAATCAGCTGTACCTTTTTTTTCCTCGGCACTGTTGGTCTTCAGATAATGCCTTTGTACCTCCATCGTTCTTTTGTCGGCGCGTGGTTCTTAGTCACCAGCAACGTTACGCCTCGAACTGTTCTGTCACACAGGGCGAAACTGCGGACGTAGTCTGGAGCTTTTTGAGCTCAAAGCCAATCGGCGAGCCACTACTACCTTCGTTCTGCCGAAAGACTCAGCCAGACGCTCGTCAATGGCACGGGGAACTCAAATCTGGATCTACCGTCAGCAACCCTGAGATTCGACGCCTGGATCTCCGAACAGGTAACAGTATCCTTTGATCACTATCTGCTGACCTGGCAAGAGGCAACACCGAACTTTGAGCTGTCGCGATCTCCAAACATGCCCCGTGGCAAACGCCAATATGGCATGACGGCGTTCATCGTCATCTTCTTCCTCTCCTGAATTTTGAATTCTGTGATACATCTACGCACATACAAACGTATGGACACAACCTTAGAGGGATATCAAGTTTTAATATCCGCGCTGGCGTGGTCTATAGCTAGTTTGTTCAATGGGGAAATGAGCAACTACCCTCAGCGAAGTGTCTACGTCAGGAGCTCGTGAACGGAAGTTCAAGCCGTGTCCCGATTTGACTTTTGCGATAGCCAAGGGAAAGGCGAGAGAAAAATGCAATTTCGAATTTATGGTAAAGGACCACGAGTATATAAGGTGTAGTCGTGGATGGGATTGTTATTCTCACAACCCCCTGTAGTTTCTTCACGGCAATTATCAAGCCATCTGTCGTTCTAAACATCTAAATTGCTACAGCTTTTACTCCATCCCTGGAAACTGCAATGAATTCTCCGAATACATCACTGTGCTCTTACGAACCCTTTAGTTGCTATTGCAAACATCCGTCTGCAGACCATGCCCTCATACCTTGTGGACATCCCAATGACCGTCCGATGGGCCATCCACTGTACTCTGTCGATGATGCTCTACACTATGTCTGGTGTATCCTGTGCAAGACATGGTGTTTCAATCTGCGGAATGACTGTCCATTGAAGCTGAATGGAGGCACGAAAACCGGCGATAATGCGCAGGTCGCCCCAGCTCCAGAGAACAAGGACAAAAGTACCTGCTCCCGGCTGTGAACGTTCGTGCAGTCCTCGTGTGAGTAATCTTCCAGAAAATTCATTGATTCAGACTCATGTATTCGTTCACCCTACAGTTATCATTCCTTTCCATTCTTTTACGACGCTCAATCTTTTCACCGATCTCGACTTTCCGAGTGGGCAGCTCTTCGCCACTTGGTACATATCATGGAGTTGCCCTCCATTTCTTTCCTGCCCA
>Ga0153919_100202_pt1 | contig 12969 bp, 12 predicted proteins | sample TSGA003MetaG_FD_104712 | JGI IMG/M metagenome (GOLD analysis project Ga0153919, IMG submission 104712) | Attine ant fungus gardens microbial communities from Georgia, USA - TSGA003 MetaG | ecosystem: Host-associated > Fungi > Mycelium > Unclassified | place: USA: Connecticut, Klassen Lab...
CCCATGCAGTTTCCACACATTATCTCTAAACAACCTTGCTAATCCCTCTGCCAATGTTTTCTCTGTAGTTGGTATAAAGTGGACCATCTTAGTTAACCAATCCACTACTACTAGAATGCTATCATATCCCTGCGCTAAAGGCAACTTAGTGATAAAGTCTGCCGATATATGTATCCATGGTTTTTCTGGAATTGAGTTTGGCATTAATTTTCCTGCCAGTTGTTCTGTGCAGTTTTTATTGCGCTGGTAAGCATTGCACCCTTCTACATATTGCTTTACCTCCTTGGTAATCCCTGGCCACCAAAAGTTTCAAGTGACCAGCTCTACTGTCTTCCACTGTCCTCTGTGTCCTCCTACTGGTGTATCATGATGTAGCCTGATAATTTCTGCCCTCAATTTATCATCTTTTGGCATATATACCTTCCTCTCTTTATACATAATGCCGTCTACCTCTCTCCATTCTTCATCTCTTAACATCTTTACCCCTGCTCTCTTCATATCCTCCACTACTTTTACTACCTCATCATCTTTTACTTTTGACTTCCTAACTTCCTCTAATAGATCTGCTCCATCCACTATTATTTCTATTGTCTCTGTTTTCCTTACTTCCAGCCACTCTGGTTTTACCAACCTCTGGTCTTCATTGTCTTTCTCTACTTCCACTTCCCAGTCTGGTCTTCTACTTAGACTGTCCACTTTCCCCATCTTTCTTCCTGGAACATGCTTCAGCATAAAATTAAATCTTGACAGGTATAGAGCCCATCTTGCTTGTCTCCTATTTAACTTCTGCACTTTCATAAAGTACTTGAGATTTTTATGATCAGTCCAAATCTCGAATTTAATTGCTGCTCCTTCCAGGAAATGCCTCTATGCTTCTAAACATCTAACGACTGCTAACATCTCCTTGTCATGTATCTCGTAGTTTCTTTCTGTATCACTGAGAGACTTGGAAATGAAAGCGACTGGTCTCCACATTTCATCTGAGCACTTCATTGATAGTACTCCTCTAGTAGCGTAATTTGACACATCAGCTTCTACTCTGAATTCCTTATCTAGGTCTGGTGCTGCTAATACTGGTTTTGTTGTGAACACCCTTTTGAGTCCGTCGAATACCTTCTGCTGTTCTACTCCCTACTGCCACTTTACATCTTTCCTTGTCAGCACATTTATAGGCCTTGCTACTCGAGCAAAATCTTTGATGAACCTCCTATAATAGTTTGTGAGGCCCAAGAATTTCCTGACATCTTTCACATTTTTTGGCTCTGGCCAACTGCATACTCCATCTACTTTCTCTTCCTCCATTTCGATTCCATTAGGTCCTATTACTACTCCTAGGAACCCAATTCTTCTCACTTTCCATATGCATTTCTCTAGCTTGATATACAAGTCATTTTCTTCTAGCCTCCTCAGTATTTCTTTCACAGTCTCGTCATGTCCTTCCTCTGTCTCTGTCCCTACTAGTACATCATCTACAAATGCAGCAACTTTTCCTTCATTAATCAAGTCCCTCAGAATTTCATTCATCATTGCCTGGAATGTGGCTGGCGAATTTGTCATTCCAAAGAACATAACTGTTGGCTCAAAGGACCCTATATGCATTGTAAACGCTCCCTTCCACTCATCTCCTTCTTTTATCCTCACATTATTGAACCCCCACCTCAGATCCATTTTAGTGAACACCTTCTTGCTACCCATATTGTCGATTAGCTCTGTAATTAGTGGTAGTGGGTAGTTATTTTTCACTGTCTAGTCATTTAGGTTACAGTAGTCCATTACCATCTGCTTACTCCCATCCTTTTTGCCTACAAAGAAGACTGGTGACATTTGAGGGGATTTTGATGGTCTGATATACCCCTTCCTTAGTTGGTCCTCCACAAAGTTCTGAACCTCTTCCCTTTCATTTTTGGATAAAGGGTAGATTCTTCCTTTCTTGGGTTTGAACATCTCTTTGAGGTCTATAGCATGATCCCAAACCTTTCTAGTCGGCATTCTTTCTGATTCTACTTTCCCAAACACTTTCCTCCATTTTAGAAATTTCCTTGGGACCAGTTCTTTGATTTTCCTGTGGTCCTCTTCAATTTCCTCTTCTCTTCCCCAGTCTTCCTTGTCGTCAATTGCCCATCTGACAATTTTCTCTTCTTCTAGGGTTGCTACCCTTTTTCCTTTCTCAACTCCTCTTGGTTTTGTTCTACTACATAAAGGTGGGCATCTTATTATTTTTACTTCTCTGGTTTCCCAATTAATTTCTGGGTTATGTGCCTGTAACCATGGCATTCCCAGTATTACTTCTGTTTTTCCTAAGTCACATACATCCATCCTCATCCTTTCTACATGTCCCTTGTAGTACACATTTGCTTCTACCTGATATGTAATAGCTCCTCCACTGTTGTTTGTCCTATCCAGATTTCTGACCATTATAGGTCTTTCTAGTTTCTGCAGCACAAACCCATGTTTCACTGCTGTCCTCTTATCCATGAACATCCCCATTGTGCCACTATCCAAGAGCACTTTTACTGTAACACCCTTGTGAGTGTCTAGCTTTTCTATCCCGACATTCAACCACACTTCTCTCAGTATTTTGAAGGTTTGTCTGACCTCCCTTTGTCTACCCTCCTCTTTTGCTGCACCTTCTGGGACTCCTGCCTATGCGCTGCTCTGCTGCGCCTTTCCCCTCTTGGGGTGTGCCACCTCTGTTTCCTCCCTTTTCTGACATCCACACCACTTCTGCCTGTCTGAAATCACCCCCTGTCCCCTATTCTCCTCCACCTGGCATCCTTTCTGTCCACACCTTTCACACTCCACATACAATACTATCACTTCCTTTGTATACCACCCCAGCTCTAACAGGCATGCCTTGTCTGGAATGCCCTCTCCACAGTGCTCCTGTGCCTTTTGTTGTAAGACATGTGCTGGACTCCTCCTCCACTCCTTTTCCTGTGCCTTTGGTGGCATGGCCACATGTGCTGCCCCTTCTACCACTTGCAACTTCTTTTTTTCTTTCCAAAGAGGACACTCTCTGCACTTGTGTCCCTTTTCTCCACACTTAAAGCATTCTACTTCCACCATCTCCTGCTTTCTTATTATCCTCTCCTTCACATCACACTGCATCACCCTACTTGACAACACTTCAAATTTATTTTGGGGAGTGGTTCCCCTCTTCTCCTTTCCTTCCTTATTTGTGCAATTTTGGGCCAGGTGCCCAAACCTTTTACACCTCCAGCATATCCTTCCTTCCTTCCCTTCTATTTCTGCCCTTAGTTTGGTGAGGGCACACTGTTGGTTGAGCATTCTGCCCATGAAAGAGTTATATTGTTCTAGAGACATGGTGCTACATCTCTGGAGAAGTCAAAATAGGAATGATCTCACTAATGTTATATTTACTGGGGCGCAAGATCTTTACCCAGCTAAACACCTACTGCCCTACTTACTACTGCCCTAATAATAGGGTTAAACTATCACCTCAAGGAGAGGATCTCTACTCTAGATAGCCTTCTAGAAGTAACTGTCACTCTTCTGTGTGTATCACTCACAATAGAGTGCAGCACAAGGTTGTTTACTAAGAAAGCAGTAACTAATAACACCACCCAGTTGCAAGGTCAGGTCTAGAACACGATGTCTGGGTTTGGTACCACGTCTCCACCTGCAGTCCCTAACTGACTGCAAAGTCCCCTTAAGCCAAGGGCCTGGCTATATATGGAGGTGGCTAGTGATTGTGATGACCACCGGCCGAGGGTTGATTTATATGAGAGTAAGAGTGAGCAAGGTCCAAGGCAGACAGTGCTCAAGAAGTGGCTAATCGAGTTCTGGTGTAGTGACTTAGCCCGAGATGACTTAATCACCCTCCTAGTCCGAGTTGACAAGGAGAACTCGATAGAGTTCCCATTTGTTTGCTGTACATTATTTATACACATTCTGTATTTATCCTTATTTATAAAGTCCCACATGTCTCCTTTGAGTCATTCCCCCTCTCATGTCCATTGGTTTCCTAATTAAAATAAAAGAAAAAGAAAAATAAATAATGACTTAGCCATTTGGCCAAGTCATAACAGCTTCTATTCTGGTATTGAGGATTGATTTCAGATGTTGCTTGAGCACTTCCAGGATTACAAGTTTCCTTCTTGAGTAGCTTGAACATATAGTGATATACAAAGTGATCATATAAACAGATAAGGAAAGCCATATTTCAGAGCTGGCCCCTGACAGTCATATATATGGCTGACAAGAGCCTGCTGGAAAGTATTCAAGGCTATAATCTGGCAGGCACTGTTGTATACAGAATATGGAGTTTGGTTGAGATCAGGGCACCATCAGATAAGACCAAATTTGGAGATGGAAACCTGAACAAATTTGAGAATGAATTCTTCAACAGCCTTGACTTCTGATGCAATTTTCTTTGATGTTGCAATAGAAATATTTGTTCCAATCTTGACAAGATCTGGCTGAATAAGTGAATATCTATCAGCAATTTGGTGTAAATCATTTTTAGTAGTCTTGTTAGAAAAACAGGCCTCAAATTGTGAGAGAAGAATAGGATCAGGTATAGGCAGAACAGTATTGGTATTGATTACACCTCATAAAATGCAGATGTGGAGCTCAAGAGCTTTCTATATTATATAGGCTTAGATTTTTAGACTTTGTTTTTAGGAATTATCACTCACCTTTATGCCCCTGGCATCTTCAGGCACTTCACTTTCTAGAAGATAGTGTATATGAGTAGCAGGTTTGTAGGGAGTTGTAACTTTCTGGCTCTTGGTAGTCAATTCTGAAGCTTGTGGCATACTGAAACCAGAAGTCAGAGAAGCCAAATTCACAGTAGAAGGTTTGAGTCCTTTTTTTGACTGGCTAGTAAAAGCTAGCATAGACCTTGTTGAATGGCAAGGTGTCACAGGTGAAGATTTACTATGTGAAAAGTCATATATTACTATTAACAGACTTAATGCATAAGCACACCTTTGCTTGGGACTTGGGTGTAATTGTGTATTAGATAACTGTTGCTGTAACTCCTCAATTTGCTTCTCAAGCACTGCTTCTTGAGTTCTGCTCTCTTGGGCCCAGTTTGCTCTCTCAGCAGCTAGCTGCTGCTGAACAGCTCTTTTCATCTCCAACATTCAAGCCTGAAACATATTCTCCATCATATTTAGCTGGTTTGGATCAATAGATACATGACCAGGTGGATAGGTGTGTTCATCTCCATTGTCCATAATATCATTAAGAGAGATAGTGACTGTAACAATAAGGAAATTCCATTTGATGTGGCAAAGGCTATGATATAGAATGTAGTACAAGAACCTGAACTCAACCACCTTCAAGGAAATTCATGTATATTCAACATTATTATAACAGTAGCTAATTCTATCAAATGGTCAATGAATGGTCTTCTTTTATGTCTAGCGGCATTGTGGCAGGGTGTGACTGTGTGACAGGTCTAGACGACTTGACAGGTGAGATAACACTGAACTGTCAGGTGACTTGACATCCCAATTCAAGTGGCGACTTAACTTTTAAATATTTGCCGTGTCAGTATGACAATCTCCCCTATATGAGAAAGTGAGGTTATGAGCACTGCACAGTATCATAATGATGTCCCTCTCGCAGTCTTCAGCCTCATCATAACAATGTCAAAAGCATGTTGATCATTGTAGGGAGTGATATTTTGTACAAGGACAGTCTTCTTGACTCTTTTGACATGGATACATGATGGCTCATTTAATTGAAGTCGAGATGAATTAGACTTGGATAGGAACTCTGCAGCCACTGCTGGTGTTAATGTGTGCTCAGAACAGACCTGAAGTAAATCTTCCACTGGCAATTTTGGAACAGGACACAGAAAATGTATGAGAATAAATTTAATTTACCTATATGATTACTGGCCAAGGTTGATATTTGAACCTCTTCATGTTTATCAGTTTTTTTCATGCCTCATTCAATCCTATCAATGTTTTTTCTACCCATTATTACTGCTTCAGAAAGATCACAATGTATGAGACACAATATCTATGGTCCATGAATTGTCGATGGTGTAGATTTCAATTCTTGTTTTATTCTCAACTACATGAATATAACTAGTACATTATACCATTTTACTATTGACTTGTGCAGATTTCTCAAGTCATTATCATCTGGGAATACTCTCTCTGTTTTGTTGGTATCAGTTGTGTTGCTCAATATATCACAACCCACTACTCATGTGGTGGAAGATGAACAGAAAAAATTTGGTTATTATGACATCATCTACTGGTATGAACAACACCAAATACTCTATCCATCATCTCACCTCTTCATGTATTTCTTCACCCATGAAGGTAGCTCCTCTATCATTTCACAAAATATCTGCTTCAGTGCCCCTGTTGGATTCTGAATGACAGGACCTGAGTGTCTCCATTGTGCTGGAATTTATACTTTTGTCCAAAGGACAATTTGCTTCAAGTAAATTGAGTATCAACTGTGACACCTGAGCAACACACAAATCAGCGGTGATGATATAGTACAAGGAAGAAAGATTTTTGCTTACAATGAGGGGATAAATAAAACATGGAACACTGATAATTAGGGTCAGTAAGGGGAAGACTAGCGCCAATATCAACAGACTAGGTTGGGATATTGCGAATATTATCCAATGAATCTTGGAAGAAAGCGGCTTCAAGGCATGAATGGGCTTTGACAAGAATGAGTTCTAACCCAGCTGATTTGCATGTTCCTCAGGTGTCACGGTTGATACTCAATTTACTCGAAGCAAATTGTCCTTTGGACAAAAGTATACATTCCAGCGCAATGGAGACACTCAAGTTCTGTCATTCAGAGTCCAATAGCGAAAGTGAAGCAGATATTTGGCGAGGTGATAGAGGAGCCACCTCCGTGGGTGAAGAAGTACATAAAGAGGCAAGATGATGGATAGAATGTTCATCTCAGTAAATAATGTTGGACATAGTAACTTTTCTTGTGTGTTCATTTCCCAAATGATTAGTGAGTTGTGATGAATGGGTCGAGTTAATTGATACCAACAAAATGGAGAGATCAGAAAATGTACTAGTTATATTCACGTAGTTGAGAATAAAACAAGAATGGAAATCTACACCATCGATGATTCATGGATATTGTGTCTCACATCGTGTTCTCTGTGGAGCAGCAGTCATGGGTTAAAAAGCAATTGATAGGGATTGAACGAGACATGAAAACCTGATAAAAGATGATTTGGATAACATTTGGAGTTGTTTAAATCCTGTCACATACAGGAACACTTGATTTACAAAAAAAATTTCGGGATCTTTTCTTTGGTTTCATTACCAAGAATTTGAAAATATTATTTTGATTTTTTGAACAAAAAAAAAGTCAACCCACCTTCGTCTAAGAATGTCTCCTCTGAACTGGCATTATTTTGCCTTTGAGAAGGTACCATTGCAGACAATGTAAGTGATATTGGTTGAGATTTGTCATTTACATACAGAGCTGGAGTTCCTCCTTCAAAACAAGCCAGATTCCCCGATACTTTAGATGGACTTTGATCGGATAAAATAGTGATGTTTGATCGGGTGTTTGAACTTTGTTAGTACATATTAGTCTAAAATAACATAGAAGAGGTCCTCGTATAGCCAAGTGACTCAGGTAACTCACTTGACACTTCCCATGCCGACTTGACAGTTAAATGTCCGCCATGTAAAGGATCAGAAGGTAAGAATAGAGATCAACTCTTGGAAACCTCTCATCAATCCCAATCGATCCTTAGTTCTATTTCCACTATCTCCACTATTGACCCAATAGGTATTGTTTTTCACTTTCAGCTTCCTTATTATCAAGAGTATAACATTACAAAAAATCTGTCAAGTATATATATATCACAAGTGTATAGCAAGTTTTTTTAGCTACTACCACATGCACCAGCACTCCCTATTATATATCGTGGAATTATGTCATTGTCATGGAGTGACATCAAGTTGTCTTGGAAACTCCATTTGCCGGAGCATTTGCTTTGGATATTTACATATTTAAATTGGAATGTAGTTACATTGTAACTAAGTGTTTCTGTCTTTCTCTCATCTTCCCCTGCACGCAATTTATTTTGCTGCGTCATGATAACTTCAATAGATAAGAGGGATCAGCTTATATGGAACCTTTTCAGTCCATTCCTCCCATTCTTTTCCAGCAAACTGGTGTAATGCCTCATCCTCAAATGATGTCCGTATGAGTACTGCAACAATAAGCATTATATGCACTGCACAACCAAGTCCTATTGTTGTCTTTATGGCTGTGAACTCCAGTATACCACTCTCCCTAAGCCAAGATCCCTGAGGAGATCGGCTCAGTGCTGGTCACCAATGCCAATTAACAACACACCTTTGATCCATGTATAAACATTATTCCGCTAACTACCAGTATGGCACCGACATATGATGGATGACGAACAATAGCATAGGGTCCTGACGTGATGAGCTTATGGTTTCTACGGATACTCATCTCAGCGGTGAACATGTGTCCCAGGGCTCGATAACATGTGTATCTTATTAATCCTCCAAGAATTGTCATCAAAGTGCCGATAAAAAACAGCGAAGAGACACATATACGTTCCGCAGCGCCACCTGAGAAAATGAGGTGGTTTAGTAAAAGACGAGAGCAAAAGTGATGCCGGTCGAGTGCATGTTGGGCGATTAGGACTGCTGTCTCGGTCAAGGCAACAGCGCCAATGAAGTACTGTCGAAGACTTTAATAGCTGTTCTGAAAATTTTGTGTGTTTTGAGCCCACTTTGGTACCTTTGATAAAGTAGAGAGTAAATCGCGCGGAGATGAGGGCTTCTGCAGCTACCGATCTTGCTTTTCTTTCATTTTCGGCAGGCGGAGGGTTCGGAGGGGTTAGCGTAATCCAGATGTTGGCAGTGGAGACAAGGATGCAAGGGACCTTGATGAATAGAAGCATGGTGAAAGGACAAGACTATGGAAATAGAGAGGGTAGAAATGAGGCTTTATAGACACGGCGGAAAATCGGCTCTATATCACGAATACTTGGCGGTGTAGTGTTCATCACTTCGAGATGTTTGATAAATCACATGTTTGATATGCAGTGAAGCCTCCACTGCTTTTCTTACATCCTGACAACACATTTTCAGGCTTCTCCTCTCACCCCTTGGAGCGTCTGCCCATGCTCCTACCTTCGATCCAGACCATAACACAGCCACCAACCATACTCCATTCCCCTATGGATATGCCCCAGACATTGGGCTTTTTGTAGCCCTCCGCGTCTTAGTACTAGTTTGCTTGTTGCGGAACAGAAATGCTGAATCCAAAAAAAAAAACACAGCCACCACAACATCAGGCGCTTTTTCAGTGATTTTTTCTCACCACTTTTCCGATTTCCCAGCTCGAGCTCGACGAGGAGCCGTCCTGTTTCTACCTTGACAGGACAGTGACGGCTTTGTCAACACTAACCTGTGCCTGTGCTTCCTTAAACGAAGTGAGCGTCTGGACAGAGATCGACCTCCTCACCGGCGGAGAGCTCTTTGACCGCGTCCTTGCAGAGGGGAAGTTTACTGAACATGATGCGGTGACCTTCATCCGCTCCGTCCACCAAGACTTCAAGTACTCTTGCTTTCCTCTCTCTCACCCCCTCTTTTCACCTACTTCACAGACCCGAAAACATCCTCTTCCATTCCAATGATCCCGACAGCATCGTCATCTTCGACCTTGGCGTGCAAGTCCATTCCCCACTCTTGACCCCCTTTGTTAATTTTTTCATCAAGTAAAACTCCTTCACTCACCCAATGAGTAACTCACTTCCCTCGCCGAATATTCCGGCTATGTCACCCCCGAAGTCATTAAACATAAGGTCATTGTTCTCTCTCTGCACAGCATCTTGTGTTGACAACGCCACTATCCTTGACCCACAAAATTCCGACCCCAAAATCTAATTCCAGAGTCTGTTCTGGGACCCTGTTTCCGACTAAGCCAAGTCCTTTATCCGACATCTCGTCGTTCTTGATCTACTCCATCGTCCTACTGCCCACGAGGCTTTGCGCAGCCCTTCGCTTACCCCTACTACCACCACCACCACCACCGACCCGCCATCCCACATCGATCTCTCCCCTCTCTCACAACTGGAGTCCCATAGTGCCTTGACCGGCATAAGGGCCGCCAACAACTTTAGTTACTTTGCTGCTACTGCTGCTGCGAGTCGCTTGAGCATGAAAAGCAGTGGTGGATGGAACGACCAAGATCACAGTCCACGCATCGTCACTCAAGCGTCGTCGAAGGAGGACCGAGAGAAGGAGAAGGGTGATCTTGATTGAGGCGACACTATTCCTCGTTCTTTTGAACCTACTCATCGAGAACCATTGCTTCCTTGGACAGAGGTAATCGGAACAAACTAGATGATTTTCTGATGCTTCTTCATGTAAAATAGAAAATCTGATCACACTTTTGAAAATGAAAATTCAATTAACAAAAAAATCAGAGAGAACAGTTATTGGGGGGCAAGTGGGATATACAAATATCCACCAATGTCATGCTCATACACCATTGTTCTCGAAGATTGAGGTGTCCAGTCTTGTCATGATTCAACCCAAGTCATTCTTTCTTGACCCTATGACAGCATGGGCTTACTATCTTTCCAGGATTGCATATGAGGAAACCAACCGTTCGGCGGTATAGTTTCAGAAAGGCAGGTCTAATGGAAACATGTGAGATTAAAATTGAACAGGGGTACCAACAAAGTTCAATCACCCGATCAAAGTCCATCTATCCCTCGAGTATCCGGAAATCTAGCTTTCTTTGAAGAAGGAACTCCAGCACTCTGTGTCAATGACAATTCTCAACTGATATCACTTACATTGTCTGCAATGGTACCTCCCCAAAAGCAAAATTATGCTAGTTCAGAGGAGACATTCTTAGACAATGTTCGGTTGACCTTTTTTGTTCGAAAAGTCAAATAAAGAAATCAAAAAAAATAAGGATTTTCACGTTGGGGGTGAAGCTGAAGAAAAGATGATTGCTGGACAGGAGCAAGATTGTCGGAGAATATTTTGTAACTGGAACTCTCCTCTTTGTGATAGAATTTCAAGTTTGTACATCTCCAGATGGTATCATGATCCCAATCATCGTTTCGACAGGCTTTTTTGTTTCATTTGATGTGGTTTTCTACCCATGGCTGCTGCTCCACAAAGACCGACATGTGTGAGACACGATGTCCATGGTCCATGAATCGTCGGTGGTGTAGATCTCCATTCTTGCTTTATTCTTGAATAGGATCATGTCGTGTACCTGGTCTGATCTTTCCGTTTTGCTGGTATTAATTGTCTCGATCCATTCATTACAAGTTGCCAATCATGTGGTGAGAAATGAACAGAAAGAATAAAGGTTATTATGTTGTCTACATCCAACATCATCTACTGGGACGAACAACGCCAAATGTTTTGTCCATTATCTTGCCTCTGCATGTATTTCTTCGACTGAAGTGACAATGAGGTGGTTTGTTGTTGGTAAGTAGTTTGCGAGCACGACAGCGTCCGTCTGTCGTTTGGCTACTGACCTGTAGATTTATGAGATAATATAAAGGTGATGAACTGCTCCTCTATTTCGCTATTTGATTTCTGTTACAGAAGGCTCTTGAATACTCTGTAGCTACAGTGGCCGGGCCACTACCTTTGTATAGTTGAACAATAAAACTGCTGACAAATAGTTCTGAAACAATAAAACAAAAGAAATAGGTCCAATTGAAGAAGAGGATGGAGATGAAGACAATAGAAGGGATTTTATTGACAGAGAATTAGTGGAGGAGGGTGCTCGTCAATGGAGTTTATGATGTCAGCGAGCACCTGATCTCTACACCTGGGGGGTAGTTTTGATACTGACATCCTTGTCAGTTGGAAGTATACCAGGCTTGTGAGTCTTGTCAATGAAGTCATTGATATTTTCGTTGGTTAGGTGGGTGAGGGGAATTGATTGGCAGTCACATGCATGATAAGGAACTAATCGGAATGCTGCAAACCTTAATTTTGACAACGACCCATCCATTTCTCCCAAGACATAGGATCCTCCCTTCAACCGTTGTACTACTACCATGGGTCCAAAATATTGTGGTTTTGTCTACCACCAATATCCCCATCTTGTTGTGATTTTCTGACTAATACTAAGCTACCATTGCTAAAATTGATGTCTTTAATCAGGTTCTTGTGTGCCCCCTCAAAGTGGCAAACAGACTCCCATTGTGCCTTGAGAAGGCACTGTTTTGCTTCAGCAAGATCATCCGGACACTTCTGGAGCTGTACAGCATGGTAGGCAATGAGATTGGCAGAGGAAATAGGATCGGTGAGAGCAGGGGCCAGATAAGTGGCTTTGAAGAGATCAAAAGGGAATAGTGGTTCTACCCCATGAGCAGGGAAGTAAGGTGAGTATTCTGTTGATTTCTGAATGGAGACATGCTCAGCCCAAAACACTGAAGGTGCTACTATTGACCAACAGTGCTCTACCCCCTCAGCAGCCTTAACAAGTAATTCATGAACATCAAAGTGTTGTTGTTCAACAGGACCATTGGCTTGGGAGTTATAAGGTGAGATTTGGATGTGATTTATGTGGTACTGTTTTGAGAGGTACTCAACTGCTTGGACAAATGCAGAACCATTATTGGTAATGATTTCCTCAACAGCTTCCTATTGGCATAGAATATCCTCAAAGACAAATGAGCCAATTGTATGACCATTCTCATGGTACAACTATCACAAATGACCACTTACTGATTTGTGAGTTGATGATTTGATAATCAAAAGGCTCAAAAAAGCAAAACTTAGACAGTAGCAAAAGATGTTGTTAAGTCTGAGATTTATCCTCAGACATACAGTCCTTAAATAATATATAATTGTGGTGGTTTGTGCACCAGAACAGCCTACCACATGATCACTACCTATTGTTCTACATATAGGAGTGCTATTGTTCTTGAAATAGAGATAACCTAACCATCTTAGGGCAGTCCTTTGTTCTATTCAAGAA
>Ga0153919_100215_pt1 | contig 12742 bp, 14 predicted proteins | sample TSGA003MetaG_FD_104712 | JGI IMG/M metagenome (GOLD analysis project Ga0153919, IMG submission 104712) | Attine ant fungus gardens microbial communities from Georgia, USA - TSGA003 MetaG | ecosystem: Host-associated > Fungi > Mycelium > Unclassified | place: USA: Connecticut, Klassen Lab...
GTAGTAGGAACAAAAGTTGGAAAGGAAGTGAGGGACATCGAAGGACGAGCGGGCATGTATGAACTTGCAACAACCGTACTTGAAGGTAATACATCTCCCACCGCTGTCGAAGTTCCGCCTTCAGCTAACCCTCTGCCAGTTCCATTCCTCGAGGATGATGAGGATGGTGATCCAATGGCATGTCCATCAACATTAATCAATGACTCAGTGACGGACTCAGGTGCAGTCGGCGATCGCCCTCTTGCTCCCATACTAAAAGCTGTCAAAGGAGAAGGTAAAGTGTGATGATGGGCACTTGCTCGAGTACTCGAATTTGAATTGGATATTGACAATGGACTATGATCGACAGAGGATGGTAACCCGATCACAGTAGCTCTCGGCGTCACATCTGGTTGTGATGTTTCTCTGTGATGTCGTTCGTGGTGTCGATCATGATGACTATGATGTCGCGTGCCAGGCCTTCCAACACTCACAGTACCAACACCGAATGTCGGCGTAGTATCAATCGCGCCCGGTGCACCAGGCGGTGCACCCATCGCAAAATCCTCATTAGCCTGCTGGTCCAAACTGACAATTCCGTCTTCCACACCAACCCCTCCAACGACACCCATGCCTACTCCTCCGGAATTCAATCCTAAATCGCCTAGATCTTCGTTAATGATGATATGATGATGGGATGGCTGTGTGGTATGTGTGGGGACGGTTAACGGTGTGTCATTTGAGACGATACCTACCGTCGTTGCTGAGGCACCAGCACGGCGGGAGACCGAGCGTCGAGTGCGATGAGGTGCAGATGGGGATACATTTGCTGGCATTTGGATTGATTGGATGATGGCGGTGGATGTAGATGCTTCAGTGTCGACAGATGAGGTGATAGTAGATATAGGGTTCAACTGCGACGCATCCTCCATATCAACATCGCCCTCTGCATCCACATCGACATTTTCATCATCCTCTGTTTCAGTCTCAGGACGTGATGTATCTGTGGAATGAACTGGTGAATTATCAGCAGTCGCAGATGGCTGAATAGAATGGGAAGATGAAGGTCGTCCAGCATGTCGGTCCACAATGGTCGCATTGGACAAATTTGTGAATCGTTGGGCATGATGAAGCATTACAGGTGTGACAGTTTGGTCTTGCTGTCCATTGATATCCCAGAAATTTCGCGCAATGACCGTTCCACTGCGATCCCGATTGGCAGGAAGGGACAAGAACGTCGTTGTCGTCGTCGTAGTAGTGGGAACACTGGTTCCTAAAGGAGTAACAGCGGCAGAATTGGAGGTAGAGATATCAGTATCACTGGCGGATGCAGAAACCGAGATTGGAGTAGATGTAGTCGAGGTAAGGGATGGACGAACGGGAGTGACAAGGAAAGAAGAGTTGGTCGTAGTAGCAGCAGTAGATCCCATGGGAAGGAAACTCCTATCATCTGGGCCAGGACTCGATGAGATATCCATCAGTTCATCCTAACAACTTAATCAATGTCTGGGAAGAACACAAACAGACGTACTAACCTCATCGTCTTGTGCTGTAGTTTGGAGTTGATTTCTAGGGGGCCGTTGGGTGGCACTTTGCTCCATCTGCGTGCGTTGTAATGCCCTTGTTATTGCAACTGCGTCTTCTTTCTGACGATTGGCAAGCCTCCTCGCATTTCGTTGCTCTTTCGTCTCCCGGGGCACACCACTAGCATTCGAGCTAGGTCCTACAGAAAAACCCTTGCTTGCCAACCAAGCCTCAAGAATACACCCAACCACATCGAGTGTCCCTGCCTGTACGACCCTCCTCCGAATCTGTTCGCTTCCTCTAACACCAATATTCACTACACACTGGAAGGCTAGGGAAAAGCGATACGCAGCATGTTTATCGAACTGAGCGGGGTTGAGTGTGGGTATTTGTTTTGGGGGACGAGACGAGGGTGGAAGAAGGCCATAAATTGCCGACGGGTTTTCTGGAACCGGGGGCGAGTAGCAAAATTCCTGTAAGAGCTTGACGAGACGTTCAAGACCGCCATCCATAGTCATGATTTCTCGGATACGAGGCGATGTTGAAGTTAGATATGTCAAATGAGTCAGCGAGTTGAACAGTGGTAACGGTGCAGTCGTGTCTAAGGCTGTAAGATGCCTTTAGAATTTGCAAGAAACTGCTGATTTGAGAAACGCCACTCACCGCGGCGGTCGTAAAGCTGAGAGGTAATACAGACACAGGCCTTGTTCTGGGCAGGAAATGCAAAGTTGGACTCCCGCATCGTGATTTGCGTACAATTAGGCTGTACAATATGTGATTGTGCTGAGAGATACGATGAGGGAGAAAAGTTGGTCACTGTGGCCGACGATGAACAAAGGCCTGAACCCTTAAGCCTCATTTTAATTGGACTTGTTTGGTTCTCTGACTCAGCCACCTATCTTCATACACTAACACTATCATGGATACAAAATATTTGCTGATCCACATTCAGATCATCAAGCGGTTCCAGAAATACCTGATAACAATGTTACTTGTTCGGTGCATTAGTTTTTATGATACTCACCGACTTATAACCCATTTCTCCCTCTTTTATCGTCCACGCGCCATTTCTCGTGTGAGTCAATATCCTCCATCCACTGCTACTGCTCTTCTCAATACGGAATACACAATCCTCCGGCACAAAGTTCTCGCTTACCACCACTTCAGCTCGTCCATTAGGGTAGGCGTACGCATACAAATGCCCAGAGCTGGACCCGCTATGGGTGATTCGCAACAGGTACCCGTCGTTGAAGGGTTTGACTAACCACTATTGTGGCCATCCTTTGTTAGTGGATCTCTGGAGATATACAGATTGCGCACATTTTGCTCGGGCGCTGGCCCGGGCTGATTATCGGCCACGATACGACCGATGAAAGGTGTAGGTACTTGGTGTAGGATCAACACCTTTAATGTACCCTCTGCACATGTCAGAGTTTTGTATGGTCGTCCGACAAAATCTGGTTGTCCCTCGGCTTCTGACATAATAGTGTGAAGTACGGACGATGAACTACACTTTTAACGGCGTCTCGTTGGCGACAATCACAAGATAGGAGATTAGATAGACGCTCAATCGTGTCATGAATCGACGAGAACGTTGTACTCAAGATCAGTTTGGTACATTACAATAATGATGAGAGACTTGTCTTTCATAGATTGCGACTTCGGTATGAAAAATTATGTTGAAATCAAATCCAAATGCTACTGATAAATTGCGTCCAGAATGCTTGGTATGGGATCTCTGCTCACCTCAGGTGATACTGGGCTGTTTTCACCTTCAAGTTCCCGATGATAATATCGTCTGGAGAGAACATGAATCCTAAAACAGTTAAGCCATGAAAATCAGTAACTGATAATTACTTTTTTGTAATGTAGCCTTCAGAAAATTGTCTTGATGCACAAAGGTCAAATAGTGTTCTGTCTTTAGCAACAGGATTCAGATTTGTGTGCTTTTCCTTATGACACTCTCCATTTACACCTTTATTGAGAATGCTTGATCTTCCTCGAAGAAATGTATATTGTCCCGGTGTTACTCAATTTTACATTCTGGGCTAATAAACATATGATAATATGTTACCACTACCAACAGTGATCAAGATCATGAATTAATTCATGCAGCCGCTACTATGGGTCCGAGAAATCGCTGCTCTTAAACTATAGACAGTCTTGGTCACATTTCTTGACCGCTGCCACGTAGGGAACTGATATGATCTTGGAGAACCGCCTGCAAAGAGGAGGTGAAAAGGTTCTCACCGCTGTCGTTATCGTTGTCGTCGCCGTGGTCATGATTTCTGCAAATTTCTATAATAGGATGAGTTCATTAATATTGATATTCAGCGCTGATTGAGGTTAGACACGCCGCTCACCTTCACAGTAGTCTGCGTCAGCTCCTTCTTTGCCTGTACAATCTTCCCAGCAAGCATCTTCGTCCCCTCTGGAGTCATCGACTTCTTTGGCATTCTGATAAGGATTAGATTTCCAAGGGATTTTTGTCAACGTTCCATCAATGTCAACATCGTTCCTATCATTGGGTCTCTTATTGTGGTCGTGGTTTCGACATATTTCTAGAGAACAGGAATCAAAGTCTTGGTCAACTTCATGCACAAAGATCAGATTCAGAGCTTACCCTCACAATATTCCGCATCTGCGCCTTCTCTACTCGTACAATCCTCCCAACAAGCATCTTCGTCATCTATACCCTGCAACTGCACACTTGTCTCCCCGTTGTTGACTTCATGATCATGATTGTAACAGATCTCTGATATACGAGAAGGGGGGATCAAAAGTGGATTTCAATAGGTGACTCCAAGGACCTTACCTTCGCAATAGGCCGCATCTGCACCCTCTCTACCCGTACATTCCTCCCAACAAGCATTTTCATCGTTCCCATCGGACCCGTCACGTTTTATCAGAAAGCCTTGCCTGGAGATGCTCTTGTCACCCTTCGACCAACATATTTCTAAGGGAAGGCCTTAGTTGAACCTGCACGCCTACTCATACATTGACGAAAAAGTCTTTACCTTCACAATAATCAGAATCATCACCTTCACCTACACATTCCTCCCAACACTTTTGATGACTTTCTACAGGGTCGGGCGTCACAGACAAATCCTGGTCCTGATACAGGATAGCATCATCATGGCCTGGAAATATGATTACAGCAGCGTCGGTAACCGGTAAGGGAGTCGAATACAACACTAGAGAGAAAAGACTCAGTTGGAGGGGAAAGGTAGGGACTATCGTCAGCAGCATTAATAAGTATGCAGACGTTTTTCGCAGGAGAAAAGCCATTTCTCTATAGAAGGGTTGGACTTGAGTTTTTGAGAGTAATATACCCAGCGCTGAGGAAACTTCGCAACCGATAATGGCACGTGTATCCCATGTGCAGTACACGTTATAGCACGGAATGGTCAAGCACTGACAGCTGCATATTCAATTCCATTCATACGAATGTAAATGAGTGCCAATTCTATGAATGAATGGGTGAAGGGCTTCCCACCGATTGATGACCCTGAAATCATCTAGAGATCATATTAATTTGCCACGTAATGACACCAGGATTTCCAGAACGGTCAGCAAATTATGAGGTCGCCACGTACATACCTAAGAACAAATCATATGAGAAAGGCTACAAGGCGTATCTTCACTTTCGATCGTGATAGATAGGTGTATAACACGTTCAGATGATTCAGAGACTATTGAGCACATATCTTCAGACATTCTGAGACACTTCATTTATTGTTCCTGCGATACGCACTCATCACTGCCAAATTTCTTAAAAATATACTCAACATATACTGTTCATCCTTCCATAACAACCTCTTTAACCGCATCGACAAAAATGTTCACACCCTTTTCAAGATCCACCTCACTGATATTCAACGGTGGAATGAACCTGATGACCTCATACACGCTCGTTGTCAGGATCAACATCCCCTTCTCAATGCATTTCTTGGCCACCCTACTTGCCATCTTCTCCGGTGCACCTTGCACAACCCCAACATCTGTGGTGATTCCAGATATGGTCGACGTCGGTGATGCGAATTCTACGCCAACCATTAAACCTTTTCCGCGAACGTCGAGAATATACGGAGAGACATCGGCTAAGGACTGAAGTTTGCGAAGGGAGGTAAGAAGCTGTTTCGACCTGCAAATATATGATTATGTATGTGATGAATGGAGAGGACGGGGACATACCGTTCGGCCACATTGTCTAGTACCTTTTCCTCGCGGAACACATCGAGGACTTCAGCGGCAGCAGCACAGCACACCGCATTACCTGCATACGTCCCTCCCTGTCATTGATAGTGAGCATATATCTCAGACAAGTTTGACGCTACTCACCATGCTCCCAGGCTTTAACCTATCCGTCAGTTCCTTCCTGCTAATCACAGCACTAATCGGAAACCCATTCCCAAGCCCTTTAGCAATAAGCATGATGTCTGGCCTGACTCCACTGTCTTCTATCGCAAACAATTCTTTCCCGCTACTCGCTCTACCAAATCCAGCTTGAATTTCATCAACAATGAGTAAAATTCCATGTTTATCACAGACTTGACGTAATCCTTGAAGAAATGCTACTGGGGCAGGAATGTATCCCCCTTCTCCCAAGACAGATTCGAGAATAATGGCTGCAGTGTCTTTTGGCGCCGTCTGTTGCGCTAGTACGAGATCAAGTTGGTAAAGTGACTGCTGGACGAGCACGCTCTCGTGTGTGGATGGTGGTAAATTAAATTGATGCCAGTATGGGAAGGGGATAGAGTACGCTCCGGACTAATCACATTTAATCCAGTTTGAATGTGATGATATCAAGAAAAATGCTCACCATCGCAGACCCTGTGAACTCGGAATAAATTGTCTTACTCTTCGTCACGGCCATGGCACCATACGTTCTGCCATGATATCCACCTTGCATGCAGATGACATTCGGTCTCCCTGTAAAATACCTAGCCATCTTAAGTGAAGCTTCAACAGCCTCGGTTCCTGAGTTCCAGAAGAAGAAGGAGTCGAGGGAGGCATGAGGCATGACGGGGAGAAGGCGTTCAATAAGACGAAGATAAGGCTCATGCATGGAAATACTACATTGAGGATGAACGAGTTGCATGCATTGATTTGCTGCGGCACGACTGACTCGTTCATGAGCATGTCCTACAATGCGTCATGAGTAATTATTAAATCAAAGACAGTATACAAACCGAGGTTGGTAACACCGATTCCGCACGTAAAGTCTAACATCTTCCTTCCATCATCGTAATACACATAACTTCCCTCTCCTTTCACCATAATCCCCTCTGTAACCCTTCCTAATCCTTTTGTAATGTGCTTCGCACCCAATTCACGGAGTGCTTTGAAGTTCTCTATCTTGGAATTCATTGCTGGATGGCTTGATCTCAATTTACTTTAGCGTTGGATGGCGGTAGTAGATCTGAGAGTTGAAAAATATAATCGTGACAATAAAAGCAAAATAGGTGGGAAGTGGAATCCTAGAACCTTTTTCCCCACTGCCATGGATTGCTCCAGCTCACACGTTTGCTCACACGTTGATAACAATAGTGTGATTAGCTAATACGATGCGTCGATATTATTCCTTCTAGGTCTGTCTTGACATAAGTGATCACAAAATACCCGGGGTGTGTCCCTTCATCAAACTAATTGGCCAGGCAATAGCGTTTGCTCCATTGCAAAAGCCTAATACATTTATACGTTTCGATAAAATCATTCGAGTTGAAACTTCAATGTTTCCATCACGTTCACATTATCTTGTAACGGTTACAATGCCGCACTTCTACACGAGATCGTTTCTCACCTGGGGTATCGAACCTGATCTTCGCCTGGGATAATCGAAAAAGAGGGTGTTCTCTGCCCCAACTCATTGATAGAATATCTCACATCTTCAAGTCTGAAGTCGTTTTATCTCCACCTGATTTGACATCCACTCTGGAAAAGATGGAGTTCTCTGCTAGAACCTTCGTAATATTTCTTTCCATCCGCGGTAAAACAATGAAAACTTGTGGGATCCGAATTCCGACGGACAGGCGACCTTGACGTGGTCCGCTTCTCGATGAATACATAGAATTCCAATCACCTCAAAAATTCCGCCAGCATCTCACATTGATATTTGACGCTTCTATCTTGCCGTTAAAAGAATTATATGATATGTATTTCTTGTTGCTGGCACACACAACTCATCTTGAATCCGTTTGCAACGAATCATGCTTTAAGATAGGATCTCAGCAGTGTAGAATTCGTGAGAGAATTTCGTTGAAATAGATTGTAGGCGTCACACATCAAGCTTCAAGGGTCGTATTTTACTTTGTTTCATTTTTTGATATACTTGAGTACTCCATATTTTATCTCTTGGTTTTGTTGATAATACACAGTACCTATCAATTCATCTGCTAAACTTCATTTACGGAAGTGGAATTGATTTTATATAAAATATTTGGATATACAGAACAGGGTAGGATCGGGAGAGGAGATAAGATCGTCAGTATATGTGTATATACCTTTATTTATTCGTTTCTCCAAGTTGAAAGTACCTCCGACTTGACTAGAATACAAGTGCTCGAGATGATTGAGTTGTAATTTATACTCTTGTGCAGATTCCAACACTTTTGTTTTTCACATTCCTGAAGCATCGATGGGATTGATATTTACAGCTGGATAGCCTACACTCCATTGTGCATATGTAGACGTTAATGTTGGAATATCGAGTCGACGTCATGGAAGGTTCAAGAACCTTCTAGAATGTTGCCCTTTTTTATATATAAAGTAAATAGTTTATTATTTTGTACTCACTGGTTTGCGACGGAATAAAGTATTCAAAGGCAAACCATCTTGCAACTCCATTTTCACAACAAATGTTCGTCGACAATATTCAACCGACTTTCGCAGCTGACTGACCGTCGCTCAGTGACTTTAGATTGCCCATAAGGATGAAGATAAAGATGCGGGGACAAAAATTGAACTAATCAAAACGACGGTAACGAGAGATTAAAGTCATACAAGATGAACTCGAGGATCAACAAACGGTGATAACAACCCTTGGGAATTATGTACGTAGCTTTCAGATATATCAAACCTTTTCTTGTAAAATCTCGGCGCGACTGCTATTCGTCAACTCTTGGATGTTGCAAATGAGAATCCATCTCCTGCACGGCATGATCCTTCTCGGTGACTGGATGATCTTGAGTATCGGGTACGATCATGGTATTTTGGGCTGTGTACGGTTGCGGAATGGTAGATTGGGAAGGCTGCTCTTGAGAGTCAGGGCTTTCAGGCGATTTTTTATCGATAGCGCCTGGTTGTATAGACTGCTGCTGCTGTTGAGATAGTTGCCATTCTTTCCATCTCTGCCACTCCTTCCATTCCTGCCACAACTTAAACTGATAGTAGAGTTGAGGATCTATGGCCGATTGGCCTGTTGTATGACAGGCTTGTGGTAACGTTACGGCAGGAGCTTGACCATCTTAAGGATGAATTAGTAGTTATTATTTCTTCGAAGTAAGGGGCAATAACTGCAGATAGAAGATTGAGGATCTATCGGCACACGATTGTCAGTGGACTCAGCGGACTGCTCCGCCAGCTGGTCTGGATAACGGGTTTTGAGTGCTAGAGCGAATCGATAAACGATGAGACGTACTGTAGATCCTAGTATCTTGATGCGACAGACTGGGTGAAATATGAGTCTCATTTCCTCTTCGACTAGTTTTTGTCGAATCTTCGTTGTTTGTATTGATTCGATTGCCTCGGATATCGTAAAAGTTGCCTCCGTAGATATCAAAATTGTATGCATCCTTAAAGAAGCTCATGGTCAACACAAAATATAAATGAGAGGAAGATGGTTGTGTGTCAGAGAGGATAATTTATTTTTAAAAAAGCTCATAAATATTGGCGTCTGCCGATGAGGCTGTCCTTTTCCAATGCTTGTTGGCTAGAAGCATGATAAGGAAAGCACTTACTTCATTTGTTACGCACATTTTCACCAATTTCCCTCCTTGAGCATCCCTCTATTCCGTGGCAGTAGTAGTAGTCATAGTCAGTATGCTTAGTCTGTAAAACCCTCACCCATAATTTACTGTAAACTTGCTCCGACGAATCATTGAATATTGACCTCTTGATCCTCGACGCTCGACTGGCTGGCTGTTAGAGCAAAAGCCATTACACCATTAAGTATAAATCACTCCATGTTGTGTACATGCCAATTATTAAAGCTATGTAAATATGGTCCAACCTCCTGTAGCTTTGTATTGCTGAGAATGTAAGATAAAATACACTGTGAGATTAGTGTTTATTTTGTTTGTATTTTCTGAAGCTCCACCTTTCAGCTAAGACCTAAAGCACATCCACTGCGCTGCATCAATGTCTGCTCTTCACAATCTTGGTAGATTGATACAATGTTTGTCCAATGAGGACACAGCTGCCATCGGATAATCCTCAGCAGGCGAAATTGCCACTGACAATCAGTGACGCCACAAGCCTGCACGTTTCAACTTCCCCAGCCTTCTTCTAATATCCGAAAGCTCCTTTACATCGACATTGTGATCTCGATATCGGATGAAAAATGGGACGTGTCAAGCGAGAGAACCGAAATATAGCAGGTTTCCGGATAGGTTAACACTTGCTTTGGGAAAGGAAGGACAAATGAGATGACGCTTGACTCATTGAGTGGATTTTTATCAATGATGATGTTAGCCTTGATTTGAGGCTCGAGTTATCCCTGCTTTCAGGTCTGTATACAAGAAATCGTATCTCTATAACAGAGTAATAAACACCTGGCTCGACACATTCCTCGAATCTCGCAATGAGTAATATTCAAATTTCCGATCATGACTGACAGGAGAAAAGCTCTTGGGTGGAGTGCGTTCTTGGCCATATTTAGACTGCCAGGACTGTGTTGAGTTTTTTCCCACGTTGTCGTCCTCAGCTGTTCAGATGACTCTGCCCACACTATTCTTCATTCTATGCCTCATGAGATGCATCTTGTCACTGAGCATGGATCAGCATGTCAAAGTGGACAGGCTCGTCTCCCGACGCTTGTCTGCACGTGATCTGGACTCCGGGCACGATCATTTTGAACTTTCGTTCTACCATATCAACGATGTTCATGCGTGAGTATATTCTCGCTCATTTATCTCAACGCAACTGATGACTATTTCATTTTGATAGACATTTAGACGAATTCCAAACTAGTGGATCTACATGTACTAGTTCATCGACCCAAGGTGTGCATTGAAAAGTTTTACATTTCTATCATCCTTGACTAACCACGACTCTGAAAGACTGCGTCGGAGGCTATGCCCGTGTCAAGACCATCCTCGAAACACAACGTCCTTCCAAACAGCACTCCTTGTTCTTAAATGCAGGGGATGAATTCCAGGTAAAGTAAACCCAAATATCCAGTTTTCTTTTGAAGGAGCCCTGCACCGAAGGGAACGTTATTTTATACCATATACAAAGGCGAAAAAATTGCAGAAACGCTTAACCAACTTGGATTCGATGCCATGACACCGGGAAATCACGAATTCGACGGTGGAGATGATCTGTTGGGCGACTTCATCGAAAACCTCACTTTCCCCGTTATTTCTAGTAACATTCACTCAAAAAATCCAAAACTTTCTAAGAAGCTCATCCCCTACAAGATATTCCCACAGTACAATCTTGCCATTTTGGCACTGACCACTCCTGATACAGCGAAAATCTCGAAACCTAGCAATCTCACCACTTTTGAAGATCCCATCTCAGCTGCGCAACGTACTGTTGACCTGATAACAAAGAACCACCCAACAATCCATCGCATCGTCGCTCTTACTCATATTGGGTATTATGACGATATCAATTTAGCTCAAAAAACGACAGGCATCTCTTTGATCATCGGTGGTCATTCTCATACACTTCTTGGTGATATGGCAGGAGCTGCTGGTCCTTATCCGACTATTACCAACAATCTTGATGGAGATGAAGTGTTTGTTGTGACAGCTTACAGATGGGGAGAGTATTTGGGTTACATCGATGTTGAATACGATTGTCAAGGGGGGATCGTTACCTATGAAGGCGCTCCTATCCATCTTACCAACACAACCGCATTTGAACCTCATCTTGAGTCTGAAATTCAGGAATGGGAAAAGGCATTCGACATATTCGAGAAAACCATCATTGGATTTACGAAAACGCCTCTCCTCTCATCAGCATGCGAACAGGGCGAATGTAATCTTGGTGATCTCACCGCTGACGCTCTTGAAGTGTATCATCCAGGACCTGTTGCAGCTATCATGAGTGCCGGTGGGATTCGCATAGATATCGCCGCTGGGAATATCACCCAACAACAAGCAATGGATTGCTTCCCTTTCGGAAACGCCTATGTCCAGCTAAACATGACAGGTACACAACTCTGGAATGCCTTCGAGGGTATCGTTTCAAAAATTAATGTCGAGAATGGACAACCTGTCAAAAAATTTGTCCAAGTGTCTAAGAACATCCGATTTACGTATAACCCATCAAATCCTGCAGGAAGCAGATTGATCACGTTGTCGGTCGCTGATCAGCCCGTTGTATTTTCCCGGGAGTATCTTATCGCCACTACCGACTTTGTGGCAGGTGGAGGGGACAATTTCTGGCCAGCGCGAACCGATTTTACGACTTTAGAAACAATAGATATGATATTCAGTGACTACGTCAAGGCGCAGAGTCCCCTTGACTATCAATTAGACAATCGCATTGCAATAACCAGTGAAACAATACCTCGGAAGGGGAATTGGGCCGAAACATGATTATTGGCGGTCTGATTCTGTTTGGGAAGCATGATACATGGGATAGACTTCTAAGTAATGGATTCTTCTAAATTCTCTGTTGTCTAGATAAAATAAATGCACAAACCGAAGATTTATGAAAAAAATAATAACATCAAAATCGATCATCCAGGAGGTACAGGAGGATTTCATTTCTAACATCCGCGGTCTCGGCGGATATATCGAATAAGCGGTATGAATAAGTCGAAGGTTTTAGGTTCAGCCTCTTTGATTGGTCCAGGAGATCCGAATCCCCTGTTCTCATAATCCTCCGGTGTCATGACAATGACTCGGGTTCCCTGACCATATCTAACATAGATCCATCGGAATGGCAGATACGGAGAACATAATTACACCTGCCTTAACCAGTTCGCTGAAAGTTGCAAAGAATTTGAAAAAGTACTTGTGTTGGCTCCATCCCTCCCAGGATATCCTTGGAATTGGATCAAGTGTGA
>Ga0153919_100222_pt1 | contig 12652 bp, 20 predicted proteins | sample TSGA003MetaG_FD_104712 | JGI IMG/M metagenome (GOLD analysis project Ga0153919, IMG submission 104712) | Attine ant fungus gardens microbial communities from Georgia, USA - TSGA003 MetaG | ecosystem: Host-associated > Fungi > Mycelium > Unclassified | place: USA: Connecticut, Klassen Lab...
ATCCTCCTACAAGGAAACATTGCTATCACCATTGCCATCACCATTGCCATCACCAATGTCTTACCAACAACAATAGCAACAGGGGGAACACCCTTCAGTACCTGTCCCCCCCAAACCAGAGAGGAGTAACTCCTCGCCATGATTGCAACCCTGCAATAGCAGGTCAATACCATGCTCCTTCAGCAACAAGAGAGCAGAGTAGAGGTTGCAAGACCTCAAGTTTTTAGTGGAAAGATAGAAGAGGTGAGCATATTTGTTAATATAGCTTGCCTATACATCAGGATGAAGATGACAGAAGAAGCAGCAGCAACCCAGATGGCCTAGGTATTGTCATATGTGCAGAAAGGAATAGCAGAGGCATGGAAGGATAACTTGTTGGACGAGCTGGCCAAGGAAAAGTCATGTAAGAACTTAGGCCAAGATGTCTTAGAACTACTCTTAGTCCAAGTTAACAAGGAGAACTTGATGGAGTTCTCATTTGATTTTGGTACACTACTTATACATATCTTGTGTTTACTTTTATTTACAAAGTCTTGCGCATCTCCTCTGGGTTGTTCCACCCTGTACATCCAACAATTTTCTAATTAAAAGAAAAGAAAAGGAAAAGAAAAATAAATAATGACTTAGCCATTTTGGCTGAGTCATGACATCACCTCCCTCTCAAGGTTTCTCATCCCAAGGATTTTTACAGTTCATAGTAGAGATCAATCATGTTCTCTATTTTATTGTCATCTTCCTCTATCCACTTCTTTATCTCTGAGTTTCCTTGTTTGATCTCTTCTTCTTCTTCTTTAATTGTTTCCATTGTTCTTCATCCTCTTTTCCTTCCTCCTTTCCATCTCCTCCAATTTCTTTCCAACCTTGCCCAATATTCTTTGTCATATCTTTTGTCCATCCATCCAAATAATTTTTTTGCCATAAATCTCCCTAGTAACTTCCCTCTCCAGAAAGTTCCTTCTTCCTTTTTCTGTCTCCTGATGTCCTCTATGTCCCTTCTGTACTCCCTTTTATACTTTTCTATTGCTTCCTTGGCATTTTCCAGGTTTTTTTCTCCTTCCTAGGTATCTGATTCTGCCGTAAACCCTTTCCATCACACCAGATACTTATCCTTCCCTTTAATCCATCACTTATTCAGTATCCTCTCAACTTCCCATTTCTCTTCTCTTTCAATTATGACTAGAGCAGGTTGCTCTCTCTTTTGTCCCTCTACTTGCACTATATATTTACATATTCTACTAACATTTACTACTGGATATATCTTTATTGTACTTGGTAACTCCAATTCGACCACATTTGTTGATATAATTTTCTTAATCTTGTAAGGGCCTACAAACCTCTCTATCAGCTTTTCTGTCCTTCTTCCAACCATCTGATATTTTAGATCCTTAGTGCTTAGTATTACTAAGTCTCCTACTTTATACTTGTTGACTTCTCTCCTTTTCCTATCTGTATACTTCTTCATCTCCTCTTGTGCTTTTCCCAGTACCGCTTTTGCTTTCTCCTGAATCTCTTTTATCTTCATTATGAATTTCTCTGCCCCTTCATACTTCCCCTTCTTTCTTCCTTCAAACCCCATCCTAGGATTTTGTCTATAATTTGCCTTAAACAGTGTTGTTTGAGTACTTGAGTATACTTTATTGTTATATGCAAATTCTGCTGTTCCCAACCATTCAGGCCATTGTTCTTGCCTATGATCAATAAACATTCTCAAGTATTGCTCTAACTCCTGGTTCACCCTTTCTATTTGCCCATCTGTCTGTGAGTAAAATGCTGTTGACAATTTACTCTCAATCCCCAACATCCTATTCAACTCTCTCATTAACTCTGTCACAAATTGGGGTCCTCTATCTGAAATGATGCTTTCCAGTAGCCCATGCAGTTTCCATACATTATCTCTAAACAACCTTGCTAATCCCTCTGCTGATGTTTTCTCTGTAGTTGGTATAAAGTAGACCATCTTAGTTAACTGATCCACTACTACTAGAATGCTATCATATCCCTGTGCTAAAGGCAACTTAGTGATAAAGTCTGCCGATATATGTGTCCATGGCTTTTCTGGAATTGAGTTTGGCATTAATTTTCCTGCTAGTTGTTCTGTACGGTTTTTATTGCACTGGCAAGTATTGCACCCTTCCATATATTGTTTCACCTTTTGAGTAATCTCTGGCCACCAAAATTTTTGAGTGACCAGTTCTACCATCTTCCACTGTCCTCTATGTCCTTCTACTAGTGTATCATGGTGCAGTCTAATTATTTCTGCCCTCAGTATATCGTTTTTTGGTACATATACCTTTTTCTCCTTGTACATTATACCGTCTACTTCCCTCCACTCTTTATCTCTCAGCATCTTTATTCCTGCTTGTTTCATTTCTTCCACTGCTTTGACTACTTCATCATTTTTTACTTTTGACTCCCTTATCTTTTCCAACAAATCCACTTCTTCTACAATTACCTTGACCCTCTCCATTCTTCTGGCTTCTAACCAGTCAGGTTTTACCAGTGTCTCATCTTTGTTATCCTTTTCTACTCCTACTTCCCAGTCTGGCCTCCTACTTAAGCTATCCGCTTTTTCCATCCTATTTCCTGGAACATGTTTTAATGTAAAATTGAACCTCAACAGGTACAATGCCCATCTAGCTTGTCTTCTATTCAATTTTTGTGCTTTCATGAAGTACTCAAGATTTCTGTGATCTGTCTAAATCTCAAATTTCATTGTCGCTCCTTCCAGGAAATGTCTCCATGCTTCCAGGCATCTGACTACTGTTAACATTTCTTTGTTGTGAATCTCATAGTTTCTTTCTGTATCACTTAGAGATTTAGAAATAAAAGTGACTGGCCTCCACAGCTCATCAGAACCCTTCATTAATAATATCCCACCAGTGGTGTAGTTTGAGGCATCTGCTTCTACCCTGAATTCTTTGTCTAGATCTGGGGCTGCTAGTACTAGTTTAGTCATAAAGATCCTTTTGAGCTTGTCAAATGCTTTCTGCTGTTCTTCTTCCTACTGCTACTTTATATCCTTCCTCGTCAGCACATTCATTGGCCTTGCTACTTGAGCAAAGTTTTTGATGAACCTTCTGTAATAGTTGGCGAGGCCTAAAAACTTCCTAACGTCTTTCACATTCCTTGGCTCTGGCCAACTCAGCACACCGTCCACCTTCTCTTTCTCCATTTCTATTCCACTGGGTCCTATGATTACTTCCAGGAATCCAATCTTCTTTACTTTCTATGCACACTTCTCTAGCTTGACATATAAGTTGTTCTCTTCTAACCTCCTTAGGACCCCATATGGGTCATAAATGCTCTCTTCCACTCATCTCCTTCCTTAATCCTTATATTGTTGAACCCCCACTATAGATCCATTTTCGTAAATACTTGCTTACTCCCCATGTTGTCAATTAAATCTGTGATTAATGGAAGTAGGTAGTTATTCTTCACTATCTGGTCATTTAGGTTGCAGTAGTCCATTACCATCCTCTTATTCCCATCCTTCTTGCCTACAAAGAATACTGGTGACATCTAAGGGGATTTTGACAGTCTGATATACCCCTTTCTCAGTTGATCTTCTACAAAGTTCTGGACTTTCTCTCTCTCGTTTTTGAATAGTGGGTAAATTCTTCCCTTCCATGGTTTGAATGTTTCCTTGAGATCAATAGCATGGTCCCAAACTTTTCTAGTTGGCATTCTTTCTGACTCTACTTTCCCAAATGTTATGAGAGCCCCAAGCAGAAAAAAGTCTCCTATGCATTTGAACACTTAGTCCAAAACCTCAAAGTGTACAATGGGGTTAAGATATAAATAGCAAGGGAACTTAAGAAGCCAAGTCATGTGATAAGGTCATGAGGTTGTAGAACATTCTGGAGGAACATGTGATTGTGGACTAGTAGTGGTACAGCTACTGTAAAAGTAGTATAAGTAGTAGTCCAATCCAATAAAGAACTCTATTGAGTTCTTCTTGAACATCCACCTAGGGTGATCACTAAGGACATTCACTGTCTCTCAATAATACCAAACACTTTTCTCCATTTTAGAAATTTTCTTGGGACCAACTCCTTGATTTTCCTGTGGTTTTCCTCAATTTCCTCTTCTCTTCTCCAATCTTCCTTGTCATCAATTGCCCATCTGACAATTTTCTCTTCCTCTAGGGTTGCTACCCTTTTTCCTTTCTCAACTTCCCTTGACTTTGTTCTACTACATAAAGGTGGGCATCTCATCATTTTTACTTTTCTAGTTTTCCAATTGATTTCTAGGTTATATGCCTGCAACCACAGCATTCCCAGTATTACTTCCATCTTCCCTAAGTCACACACATCCATCCTCATCCTTTCTACATGACTCTTGTAGTACATGTTTACTTTTACCTGGTGTGTAATGGCTCCTCCACTATTGTTTGTCCCATCCACATTTCTGACCTTTATGGGTCTTTTTAGTTTCTGCAGCGTAAACCCATGTTTTGCTGCTACTCTCTTATTCATGAACATCCCTGTTATGCCACTATCCAAGAGCGCTTTTACTATAACACCTTCATGAGTGTCTAGCTTTTCTATCCCAATATTCAACTATACTTCTCTCAGTATTTTGAAGATTTGTCTGACCTTCCTTTGTTTACCTCTCTCTTTTGCTGTACCTTCTAGGACTCCTGCCCATGCACTGCTCTGCTGCGCCTTTCCCCTTTTAGGGTGCGCCACCTCTGTTTCTTTCCTTTTCTGATATCTACACCACTTCTGTCTATCTGAAATCACCCCCTGTCCTCTATTCTCCTCTATATGGCACCCTTTCTGTCCACACTTTTCACATTCCACATACAATACTATTACCTCCTTCATATGCCACCCTAGCTCTAACAGGTATACCTTGTCTGGAATGCCTTCTCCACAGTGCTCCTGTGCCCTTTGTTATAGGACATGTGCTGGACTTCTCTTCCACTCCTTTTGCTGTGTCTTTTGTGACATAGCCACATGCACTGCCTCCCCTTCCACCCATAATTTCTTTCCTCCTTTTCAAAGAGGACACTCTCTATACTTGTGTCCCTTCTCCCCACACTTAAAGCATTCTACTTCCACTGTCTTCTGCTTCCTTATCATCCTCTCCTTCATATCACACTGTATCACCCTACTTGACAACACCTTGAATTTATTTCAGAGAGCGATTCCTCTCTTCTCCTCTTTTTCCTTATTCCTGCAATTTCAGGCTAGGTGTCTGAACTTTCTACACCTCCAGCACATCCTTCCTTCCCTTCCTTCTATTTCTGCCCTTAGTTTGACCAGAGCACGCTGTTGGTTGAGCATACTGTCCATAAGAGAGTTGTATTGTTCCAGAAATATAGTGTTATATCTCTAGAGAAGTTGAAATAGGAATGATCTTACTAATGTTACGTCTACTAGAGTGCAAGATCTTCACCCAGCTAGACACCTACTGCCTTACTTACTACCGCCCTAATACTATGGTTATACTATCACCCCAAGGAGAGAATCTCTAACCTAAACACCTTCTTAAGAATGCAGTGTTACTCCTCTGTGTGTACTGATCACAATGGACCACCAGTACAAGGTTTATAAGGTGAATACTGCTATTTCTATCTATCAATGCTCAGTTGCAAGTTCTGGTCTTGATCACAGTGCCTAAGCTTAGTACTGCGTCTCCACCTTCAGTTCCTAACTGACTGATAAGTTCCCTTAAGCCAAGGGCCCAGCTATATATGGAGGTGACTAGTGATCATGATAATCACCGGTTGAGGGTTGAGATGGTTGTGAGAGTAAGGGTGAGCAAGGTCCAAGGCAGATGGTGCTCTAGATGTGGAATTGAGTTCTAGTATAAGAACTTAGGCCAAGATGCCTTAGAACTACTCCTAGTCCAAGTTGACAAGGAGAACTCGATGGAGTTCTCATTTGATTTTGGTACACTACTTATACATATCTTGTGTTTACTTTTATTTACAAAGTCTCATGCATCTCCTTTAGGTCATTCCATCCTACACATCCAACAATTTCCTAATTAAAAGAAAAGAAAAGGAAAAGAAAAATAAATAATGACTTAGCCATTTTGGCTGAGTCATAACAATGTTACAACTCACCTCCAGAAGAAATCTCAGAGAATAAAATAAGACTTCTATCACAAACTTCATTTAGACTATAGCTCTGGGAATACTTGACCGATTTCAACAATCTAAATGGTCACCAAAATCCCTTAAGAAGACCTTTCAAATGGTACCAAAAACATCTCAAAGCAATCAGTATTCACTGAGTTATCAGCAGATCAATCAGTGATTACCAAGTCACCAGACACTAAATCACTAATATCTCGGGAACTGCTTAACATAATTGTTTGCTTTAATAACTATTGTGAAGCTCTCTTCAATGTGCTTCTTTTGGCTATAAATAGATCCAGAGGCAATAAGATCCCATAGAGATACAAGGTCCTCAATGTTTGTATATAAAAAAAGGGGATGAATGAAAGATAGCATTTATTACAAGGCGAGGTCTTTTTAAGGCAACTGTCATGTATTTTGGTTTTTCCAATACACCAGCGATCTTCCAAAGTATAATGAATGACATATTGGGAGACTTGATTTGCATACAACTAGTAATGGTATATTTAGATAATATTCTAATATTTGGGACATGTTTGAAGGAACATAGGCAATTGGTCAAGGAAGTGCTGAAAAGGCTCCAATTTAATAACCTCTATGCTAAAGCAGAAAAGTGTTTCTTTGAGCAAAGTAGTATCAAGTATTTGGGCATAATTATTTCAGAAAATAAAGTACAGATGGACAAGGAGAAACTTTCAGGAGTTCTAGAGTAGCCAGTACTAACAAAAGTCAAGCAAGTACAAGCATTCTTAGGCTTTGCAAATTTCTATCATAGGTTCATTGAAAACTTTACTAAGATGTTAAAGCTACTCTCCAACTTGACCAAAAAGGATAGTACCTAGACTTGGGGAAAAGAGCAACAGAATGCTTTTGAGGTGCTGAAAAAGGCCTTTGCTATGGCTCCAGTCCTGAGAATACCAAATGACAAAGATTTCTTTAAGTTATCCACTGATACTAGCAACTTTGTAACAGGAGCTGTCTTATCACAAAAAGATATGCAAACTAACCTGTGGCATTCAGTAGCTTTCTTCTCCAAGTCATTAGATATCTATGAAAGGAACTATGAAATCTATAATAAGGAACTACTTGCAGTAATTCAGGGACTAGAGGAATATAGACACTATTTGGAGAGACATCCATATAAAGTTGAGATCTGGTTGGATCATCAGAACCTTACATTTTTTAGAACAGCTCAAAATCTGACCAGAAGATAAGCAAAATAAGCACTTTTTATGACTTGTTTTGACTTTGTGCTCTACCATAAACCAGAAAAGATGATGCAGACAGAAGACCCCTTGTCTAGACGAGCAGACCATGAGATAGGGACAGACTTTGACAATACGAACCAGGTGTTGCTAAAATCTGAGTTCTTTGCTATCAATGCACTAGAGGCTACTCATGAGATGCCAATAAATAATGAGATAATCCTAAAGGAGGTCAAAGCAGTACTTTTATTGGACAAAGTTACCAAAGACTATAAAATGTTACTCAAGTCTGGTCCAAGAGAATTTGGAAAATTCTTACAAGACTAGAACTATGAGAATAGACTACTCCTGTACAGAGGGAAGGTTTATATTCTCCACAGTGTGGAAGATACCTTGCAACAACAGATTGTTAAGATGCACCACAATTTGCCATCTGCCAGACACCTAGGTCAATGGAAGATCTATAAGTTGGTCTCTAGAAATTACTGGTGGCCTGGGATGACAACATTTGTTAAGAAATATGTTACAGGTTGTAATATATATCAGTGGATGAAAAATCACCCACAGCAACCTTTTGGACTACTCATGCCTAATAAGGTGCCTAATGGACCTTGGGAAATAATCTCAATGGACTTAATCATGCAATTGCCAGAGTTAAATGGTTATAATGCTATCTGTGTTATTGTTGATAGGCTTACCAAAAGGGCCTATTTTATTTCTATCAACAATCAGTTCTCATCCAAAGATATGGTACAGTTACTATATGACAAGGTCTATCCATTGCATAGACTGCCACTACAAATCATTTTGGATAAAGAAGTACAATACTCAGCTGAGCTATTCCAAGAATAGTACAAGATTTTAGGAATAAAATCTACAATGTCAACAGCATATCATCCACAAATAGATAGACAAACAGAATGAGTAAACCAGGTATTAGAGCAATATCTTCAGTGCTATATGGATTATAATCTCAGTAATTGGTTGGATCTACTTCCCAGTGCAGAGTTTGCATATAACAATCAAGTACATGAAGGTATCAAAGAAAGTCTATTCTTTCTTGAATATGGTAGATACCTGAGAGCAGGTCCAATTTTAGTCAAAGAGTCACTGCAAAGGGACTTGAATAACCTGATGTATAAATGACAAGAAGCCTTGGAGCAGGCAAAAGCAGCTCTTACTCTTGCAGTAGAAAGAATGAAGTGGTACTATGACCAAAAAGTCTAAAGTGTTCCATTCAAAGTTGGCAACAAGGTACTACTCAATTTGAAGGATTACCAGACTATGGAGCAAGCATTACGACCCTGGTATGAAGGACCATTCAAAATAATAGAAAAGTTATCCTTGGTTATGTTCCAGCTTAGGATGCCACCTTACTACCAAGCACTGCACCCAGTCTTTTATGCTAGCAAGTTAGCACAGTACTCCAAATCTACCATCTGTGGACAGAAATCCATATCCCTATCACTGACCTTGATACAGGGCCAGGAAGAATGGGAGGTAGAGAAGATTCTAGATTCATGACAAAGATATGGAAAAAACAAATTCCTTGTTAGATGGAAAGAATACAGTCAAGGAGACAACACATGGGAACCTGAGGAAAATCTACATCATGCAGGTGAAAAGCTGCAGGAATATCTTCAGAGTTTACCAAAAAACGAGATAACTTCTCAATGGAGCTTGAACCAAGAGAGGAAGTAATGTCACAAACTTTATTCAGACCATAACTCCAGAAATACTTGACTGATTTCAACAATCTAAATGACCACCAAAAGCCTTTAAGAAGACCTTTCAAACAGTACCAAAAACATCTCAAAGTGATCAGTATTCACCAAATTATCAGTAGATTAGTCAGTGATTACTAAGTCACTAGACACTAAATCACTAATATCTTAGGAACTGCTTAACATAATCATTTGCTTCAATAACCATTGTGAAGCTCTCTTCAATGCGCTTCTTTTGGCTATAAATAGATCCCGAGGCGATAAGATCCCATGGAGATACAAGGTTCTCAATGTTTGCATATAACACTGATCTTTATCCATAGATTATCATCTGTCCTTGAATAGAAAAAAGAACTACCCCAAGATGGTTAGGTTATCTCTATTTCAAGAATAATAGCACTCCTATATATAGAACAATAGGTAGTGATCATATGGTAGGCTGTTCTGGTGCACAGACCACTACAATCATGTATTTAAGAACTGTATGTTATCAATAGATAGTGAATGCTCTTAGTGATCACCCTAGGTGGATGTTCAAGAAGAACTTGACGAAGTTCTTTGTTGGATTGCAGCCCTACTTATACTACTACTATAGTGGCTGTACCCTAGAGTCCCGCAATCACATATCCTTTCCAGAATGTTCTATGATTATCTAACCTTATTATGTAATTTTGACTTGCTGAGTCCCCACACTATTTATATCCTTACTCTGTTATATACTTTGAGATTTTGAATTAAGTGTTCAAATGCATGGGAAAACTTTTCCTGTTTGGGGCTCTCATAACATGGCCCCTTCTTCAAGTTTCCTTGTCCCAAGGAATTTTTCCATTGATACCAATTTTCGTCCCATCTCTTTTCTCTCTCTCTTTCATATCTTTTTCTTCCCCAACCATATAGTAGTTTTGCTGTGAATTTCCTAGGCAATTCCCAACTGAACTCCCTTTTTTCTTCTTCTTGCTCCTACTGCCTTAGTTCTTTGACTTCTTCTCCATACTTCCTCTCAAACTCTTCTATCAACTCCTTTACATTTCCTAAGTTTTCTCTATTTTCCCAGGTGTCTTCTTTTGCTGTGTAGCCTTTCCATCTCACTAGGAACTTTTCCTTCCTTTTAACTGTCCTTTTGTTTAAGATTTTCTCCACCTTGAACCCTATCCTTGGATCTTGGCCATAGTTTACCTTGAATGGCAAGATTTTTGTTGCTGCATGAATTTTGTTATTGTATGCAAATTCCGCTATTCCTAACCAATCTGGCCACTGCTCTTGCCTATGATCGATAAAGACCCTCAGATACTATTCTAACTCCTGGTTCATCCTCTCTATTTGGCCATCTATTTGAGGGTAATAGGCCATTGAGAGTTTTGTCTGAATCCCCAGTAAGTTATTTAATTCCCTCATCATTCCTACTACAAATTGTACTCCCCTATCCGATATGACGCTTTCTGGGAGCCTGTGCAACTTCCATATATGATCTTGGAACAGCTTTGCAAGTCCCTCTGCTAATGTCCTTTCTGTTGTTGCTATAAAGTGTGCCATTTTGCTAAAACAGTCACATACTACTAGAATGGCATCATATCCTTGGGCCAATGGCAGTTTGGTAATAAAATCTGCTGATATATGACTCCATGGTTTTTCTGGGATTGCATTGGGCATCAGTTTTTCTGCTGGTGTCTTGCTCCGGTTTTTGTATCTCTGGCATACATTACATCCATCTACATATCTCCCTATTTCTTTTGTTACTCCTGGCCACCAGTAATTTCTGGCAATCAACTCTGCCATCTTCTATCTTCCTCCATGTCCTCCTATTGGAGTGTTGTGGTGTAGTTGGATTATCTCCCTCCTAAGGTCCCCTTCCAGTACGTATATCCTTCCTTCCTTTAATATTATTCTATCTTCTACTTTCCATTCCTCATCTTCAGTGCCTTTATCCTTGCCCTTTTTAATTCTCCTACTGCTTTTACTATCTTCTCATTCCCTTCCTATGCCCTTTTGATTCTTTCCCTTAGGTCTTTCTCCTGCATCATTGTTTCTGCCCCCCTAATCCACTCTGGCTTTATTAGTTTCTAGTCTTTGTTGTCTCTTTCCACCCCCTCCTACTAGTCTGGTCTTCTGCTTAATCCATCCATCTTTCCCATGCTTTTTCCTAGAATGTGCTTTAATATAAAATTAAATCATGATAGATATAAGGTCCATCTTGCTTGTCTACAGTTTAATTTTTGACTTGTCATAAAATACTGGAGGTTCTTATGGTCTGTCCAGATTTCAAATTCAAGTTTTGCTCCTTCCAAGTAATGCCTCCATGCTTCTAGGCATCTTATAACTGCCAGCATCTCCTTATCATGAATTTTATAGTTTTGCTCTATGGCATTTAATGATTTAGAGATGAAGGCTACTGGCCTCTACTTTCCATCTTTGCCCTTCATTGACAGCACTTCCCCTGTTGCATAGTCTGAGGCATCTGCTTCCACTCTTATTTCCCTATTAATATCTGGGATAGCCAGAACGGGTTCTGTGGTAAACACTGCCTTAAGTTTCTCGAATGCTTCCTCCTACTCCTTCTCCCACTCCCACTTTTGCTCCTTCCTGACTAGCATGTGTAGCAGTGCTGCTATTCTAGCAAAGTTCTTTATGAACCTCCTGTAGTAATTAGCAAGGCCTAGGAATTTTTGTACTTCCTTGACATTTCTAGGTACCAGCTAACTCAGGACTCCTTCTACCTTCTTCTTCTGCATCTCCACTCCCTTTGGACTGATCACCACTCCCAGGAACTCTACCTCTCTCACTTTCCATTTGCATTTCTCTGGCTTCACAAACAGATCGTTCTCCTCCAATCTCCTTAGCACTTCCTCTTGTTATCAATAGACAGTGAATGTTCTTAGCAATCACCCTAGGTGGATGTTCAAGAAGAACTCAATGGAGTTCTTCATTGGATTGCAGCCCTACTTATACTACTACTACAGTGGCTGTACTCTAGAGTCCCACAATCACATGTTCTTTCCAGAATGTTCTATGATCACCTGACCTTGTTACGTGATTTGACTTACTAAGTCCCCACCCTATTTATATCCTTACTCCATTGTATGCTTTGAGGTTTTGGATTAAGTGTTCAAATGCATGGGAAACCTTTTCCTGTTTGGGGCTCTCATAACACCTCTACTAGTTTGTCATGGCCCTCCTCTGTATCTGTGGCCACTAAAATGTCATCGATGAAGGTTGCTGTGTCCTCTTGGTTTATAAGGTCTCTGAACAGGTTGTTCATTATTGCTTGGAAGGTAGCAGGGGAGTTTGTTAACCCAAAATACATGACCATGGGTTCATATGCTCTAATATGTGTCATGAATGCTACCTTCCATTTGTCCCCTTCCTTGATTCTGACATTATTATATCCCTATCTTAAGTCTAACTTTGTAAACACTTTTCTCTTTCCTACTCTATCTAATATGTCTGTGATGAGAGGTAAAGGGTACCTATTTTTTATTGTCTACTGGTTTATGTACCGATAATCTTGTACCATCCTATCACAAATGGCCACTTACTGATTTGTGATTGCTTGATTTGATAATCAAAGTGTTCAAAAAAGTGAAGTTAGACAAGCAGCAAAAGATGTTGTTAAGTCTGAGGTTTATCCTCAGACATAC
>Ga0153919_100239_pt1 | contig 12433 bp, 11 predicted proteins | sample TSGA003MetaG_FD_104712 | JGI IMG/M metagenome (GOLD analysis project Ga0153919, IMG submission 104712) | Attine ant fungus gardens microbial communities from Georgia, USA - TSGA003 MetaG | ecosystem: Host-associated > Fungi > Mycelium > Unclassified | place: USA: Connecticut, Klassen Lab...
ACTACTCTATCTCCTTCTAGAAAAGTAATAGATAGAGTATAACAAATAAAGTTCCAGAGTGACTCCTAGATAAAGAAAATATTATAATGGTCCTTTTGGGACTCTAGAAAATATTAACTAGTACATAGTTCTTGTGAACATTCTATGAATATATACATAGTTTAGTTATGCTATATATAATCAAAAGTTGTCTACTCTAGAGCATTGGATGTTGTTATTGCTGGCATGACTTGTATGCAGCTCACCAGCCTTGTTAAAATGCTATTGCTTATCAAAGTAGTAGTGTCAGAAAGAATACTTGGTGTTATTAGTAGAGTGCTTACCCTTGCAGTTTATACACTTGAAGGTATAAGGGCAAGGAACACCATCTGTAGTTGTCTCTTTAGAAGAATTGGACTTGAGATCAGCTTTATAGCACCAAGCCATAGATCTGTGGTTTTTTACTCTGTGTAGTCTACTACACTTTTGACACTTAGTACCTTGAGTATAACATATATGGGTTAAATGTTCCCAGTGCCAGCAATTGCAACACTGGATAACTCCTGGATACATAGTAGTCCCTTAGACTATAGCTGTATGTCATCCAAAGTTAAATAAACAATTAATAAAGGTCTTGTTCTTGGTTTTCTTCTGGGAATTCTAAATATCAATCCAAATCACAGACATGTCTGAGCTTGAAAATACCTTCATAATACAAGAACAAGAAGCAAGTACTACTTTTTCAAAGACAAGAGTATTAGCAATAATAGTCTCAACTTGAGCTTGTGTAATGGGAAGAAAAGAGTTATTGCTCTAATAAAAAACATCCAAGATTTTCAAAAATGACTTGGACTATGGCAGATAAGACTCTACCACAATATCAGTAGTCAAGCCAGCAACTTTTTTAAACTACTGCTTGATGACCTCCAGCTCTATTGCTGACACAACAAAGTTGGTGAACATAGAGACACCATTCTATACCTTACAAACTGACTCAACTCTTAACTTGGAGTAAGCCTCAACTAAGCCTCTGTTACAGGACTTAACTGTAGTACTAGCATTAGCCATAATGACCTCTGCAGTAGGAGCATTAAGTGAAATCAACACTTGATGCCTTATAGGCCTATATATCATCATCTTAGATACTCTTGAGGTACTAAAGTAAACAGCACCTTCTCTATTAGAAGAAGCACTTGTACCAAATCCAGACTAATATATAGCTAGGACCTTCTCTATAGGAAGGTCTAGAAACATATCATGAAAACAAAGAAGGCTCTTATACTCTAGATAAGCAGAGACTAGGGCAAATCTTGGAGTAGGCTGGGAATTCTCACTATATACTACTTGAACAAAAGACTTAGATATCTGCTTGGACATCTTGGGGGTGGTAGTCATCTTTGTAGGGATGGGCTTGGCAGTAGCTATTTTAGTTAGCTAAGGAAAAGGAAGTGCTCTCAAGACCACTATTGCTGGTGGTAGCATGTTCTGAAAAAGTGCAAGAGTGTTAGTAGAAGAAGAGGGCCTTTCTTTGCTTTTGTTCTTCTTATTAGTTACAATAGTAAAGGAAGCTTTTTCCACTACTGGTAGTTTATCAACTGCTATCTCTATATCTAAAGATAGCTCCTGAAGTAAGTTAGAACTATAAAGGATCCTTATTGCCTCTATAAGAGAGGGAGTATTAGCCTGGGATAAAATCTTAAAATAATTCTATTCTTCTACCAATATAGCTTAGAACAAATGCTATATAATAGAATTTGCTCCTGTAATAGAAAGGAACTGTTCAATTGGACAGCTTTCAATAGTGTGTTTCTGAATAAAGTATACAATATACAAAACAGACAAAGTAAGAACTCTGGGATCAGCCTTTAAATAACCAGAATAGCTAGAAAGAGATGTGATATAGTAGTCACCATTCTAAAAGTCACTATCATTTGTGACATTAGGTGTGACAATATCACTTGTTACTAGTTGTTATATCTGATATAAGCTATCACTGTTACTGGTAACTAATATGTTATAGTTATCTATTATATCACAGATATCTGATTCTATACTATCATCTTTTAGCTGGGAAAATAATTCAGCTATTTTATGGTTTATACTATAAGGTATCAAACTAGTTGACAAAGGAGCCTAGGAGGTAGAGATCATCCCAGAGGCAATATTCCTGCTTTTCTTAAACACAACCTAGTTATTTCAACTCATAGAATGTATTCTCTCTTTAGAAGCAGAGAGAGAAGGAGCAGCAGAGAGCTAAAGAGAGGTAACTCTATAAGAGAGCTTGCTTGCAGTAATTCTTGAGGTAATAGATGTTCTAAGACCAGAACTAATCTTTTCCTTATTATTTTTTATCTTTTCAGAGGTAGAAGAGGGCTCAGGAGATGCTTTTCTAGAGTCTTCAGTAGTGGAGACACTTCTGGAGAAATGCCTGACAGTATGACATATGCACAAGTATCCTCTAGGATAAATGTATTTGCTAGCTCTATGTTATGCAACTCAGGTCAAGTTAACTCAGCAGCTAAGTCTTTGATAGTTACAAAGAGAACTTGATGGAGTTCTTAATCAATTGTGTTAGCTACTTATCCAAGTACTGTTAACACTAAGTTATAAAGACTCAAGGTTTACTCTAGATAGATGTTTAGGAAGAACTTGATAAAGTTCTCTATTGGATTGTACTAGCTATTTATACAAATGTCTGTTAGTTTGTATGCTTGTCTTCTGTAATCACATAACCTTTACTAATAACTATATATCTTATATAATCTTTTCCATGCTAACTATATCTTTCTTGCATTGTATTTCTAGGTGTTTTTTATCAAGTTAACAAATGTATAAGAAATAGTTTTCTTTTTAGGAGTTATCTCATAACAAGTATGCTATTTGTCCTTATTTATATTAATAGTATTCTACAACTGGCCAAGAGGCTACAAGTTCAATTCTCTTGTTTATCATTCTATAAATATATTATTCTTGGTTATAGTCAAGACAGTTTATGATAGTATTTCTCTCTTAAAGGTCTTTGTTCCAAGAACTTTACAATTTATTGTATAGGTTTTGTAGATTGCCTATTTCATCTTTTTTGTTCTATTCTTCTATCTTTGGTTTCTCTATTTCTTGTTCTTGTTTTTCTTTCTTCTAAATTATTTCCAATATTCTTCTTCCTTTTTGTTGTACTTTCTTTCAATGTTTCTAATTTCTTTCCAATCATCTCCAATATTTCTGATCAAACTTTTTATTATCCCAACCATATAACATCTTTGCTATATACTTTCCTAGTAATTCTCTTTGATAAAACTCTTTGTCTATTTTGACTCCTTTTTATATTCTTCTTTAAACCTTTTTACCAGGTCCCTTGCATTCCTTAAGTTCTCTCTTGGCTCTTAAGTATCTTCTTCTATTATATATCTCTTCTATTACACCAGATACCTATTCTTCTCTCTAAACTTCTTTTGTTTAATATTTTCTCCATTTTATATTTTTCTTTTCCTTCAATTATTACTAGGAGAGACTATTTTTTTTCTAGTCCTCTACTTGATCTTTCTATATACATACTTTACTGATATTTACTATTGGATGTATTTTTATTGCACTTGGTACTTCCAGTTCAATTATATTTGTTGATATAATTCTTTTTACTTTATAAAAACTCACAAATTGCTCCATTAATTTTTCTAAATGTCTTTTCTGTATTTGGAACTTAAGATCTTTTGTGCTCAAGAGCATCTAGTTATCCACTTTTTACTTCTTCAGCTTGTTTCTTTTTCTATCAGCATATTTTCTTATTTTCTCCTGACTCTTCTTTAGTACTATCTTTGTTTCTTTATGTACTTTTTTTAATTTTCTTTGTAAACTTTTCTGCTCTTTTATACTTCTCTTTCTTTCTCATTTTAAATTCTATGCACAGATCTCATCCACTATTTATCTTGAATAGTAATACTCTTGTACTCATCTGTGCTTTATTGTTATATACAAACTCTACTGTTACTAACCAATCTGGCTATTGCTTCTAATGATGATCAATGAACATTTTTAAGTACTGTTTTAGTTCCTGATTTATTTTTTCTGTCTGATTATCTGTTTGTGAATAGTAAGCTGTTAACAATTTGGTATTGATCCCCAACATTTAATTCAACTCCCTCATCATTCCTGCTGCAAGCTGTACTCCCTTATCTGTTATAATACTTTTTGGTAATCTATGTAATTTCCAGATGTTATCCTAGAATAGTCTTGTTATTCTCTCTACTGAAGTCTTTTCTGTAGTAGATACAAAGTGCACCATTTTTGTCATCCTATCATATACTACCAGAATTATATCATATTATTGTGCTAGAGGTAACTTTGTAATAAAGTCTACTGTTATATGACTCCAGGGTTTTTCTAATACTGCATTAGACATAAATTTTCCTGCCAGTGTCTCTGTGTAATTCTTGTTCCTTTAATATACATCATAGGATTCTATATACTTCTTGACTTCCTTTGTTACTTCTGGCCACCAAAAGTTCCTTGTTATAAGATAGTTCCAGAAAAAAAAACTATATCCCATACATTCCTCAATCTAGTAGATAACATCCAGAAGTATAACACAAAAGGGATATAAATAGCATGGGAAAGCTTATATAAGATATATAGTTATTAGTAAGGGTCATGTGATCATGGGAAACAGGTATACAGACCAACAAATATTTGTATAAGTAGTTGTCCAATCTAATAGAAAACTCTATTGAGTTTTTCCTAAACATTTATCTTGGGTAAACCTTGAGTCTTTATAACTTAGCATTAATATTTTTAATGATCAGTTCCATTGTCTTCCACTATTCTTTATATTCTCCTACCAGTATATCATGGTATAGCTAGATTACCTCTGCTCTCAACTTTTCATCTCATAGTACATATACCTTTTTATCTTTCAACATTAGACCATTCTCTTCTTTTTATTTTTCATTTCTTAATATCTTTACTTTTGTTTATTCTATTTTCTCTACTGCTTTTATTACTTTATTATTTTTTGCTTTTCACTTTCTGATTTCTTCTAGCAGGTCTATTTCTTCAATTACAACCTTTGTCATCTGCATTGTTCTTACTTTTAGCCACTTTTTTTTTACTAATACTTTATCTTCATTATTTCCCTCTACACCAATCTGCCAGTCCAATTATTTACTTAGGCTATCAGCTCATCCCATACTACTTCCTGGCATATGTTTTAGATAAAAGTCAAATCTTAATAGATACAGAGCCCATTATGCTTGTCTTCTGTTCAACTTCTGGCTGCTCATGAAATATTCAAGGTTTTTATGATTGTTTCAGATCTCAAATTTGTCTTGTATACCTTTCAGTAAATGTCTCTACTTTTTTAAAACACCTGATAATTGCCAATATTTTTCTATTATAAATCTCATAATTCTTTTCTGTTTTATTCAATAATTTTGAGATAAAGGCTACTGGCCTTCACTTTTTGTTTTCATATTTTATCAATAACACTTCTTTTGTTGTATACTCTAATGTATCTACTTCTACTCTTATCTCCTTGTCCAAGTCAGATACTACCAATACTAGTCTTATTGTAAATATCCTTTTTAACTCCTTGAATACTACTTCTTGCTCCTTTTTCCAATTTCACTTTTTATCTTTTTTGACCAATTTGTGCAATAGTTTGGCTAACTTAGCAAAATATTTTACAAATTATCTGTAATAATTTGCCAATCCTAGAAACTTCTGTACCTTTTTGACTATTTTAGATCTAGGTCATTCAAGAACTCTTACTACTTTCTCCTTCTGCATTTTAATTTCTTTTGTTTCCATTACTAGTTCAAGAAAGTTAATTTCTTTGACTTTCCAAATATATTTTTCTAGCTTTATATAGAGATTGTTCTTCTCTATTCTCTTTAACACTTTTTCTACTATTTCATCATACTTCTTGTTCTTTGTCTCTACTAACACATTGTCTATAAATGCTGCTATATCTCCAGTATCAATTAAGTCTCTAAGGATATTATTCATTATTGCCTAGAAAGTTACTGACAAGTTTATGAGACCAAAAAATATAACTATAGATTTATACACCCCTAAATATATAGTAAATATAATCTTCCATTCATCCTCTTTTTTTATCCATATATTATTGTACTTCTATCTCAGATTTATCTTTGTAAACACCTTCTTTGTACCTATTATATCTATTAAGTCCAAAATTAATAGCAATAGATAGTTATTCTTGACTGTTTCTTTATTCAGATATTGATAATTCTGTACCATTTTTTTCTTTTTGTTCTTTTTTCCTACAAAGAATACTAGCAAGATCTAGAGTGACTTTAAAGGTCTAATATATCCTTTTTAACTATTCCTCCACAAATTCTTTCACTTCCTTCTTCTTTTCTCTCAACATTAAATATGTTCTTTTGTTCCTTGGTATAAATCTTCTTTTAGATTTATTATATGGTTCTAAGATTTTCTTACTAGCATCCTTTTTGACTTTGCTTTTTCAAATACTTTAAGCCACTTGTGAAATTTCTGTGGTACTATCTTCTTTACTTTTTTCCTATTTAATTCAACTTTATTATTGAATTTCTCCTCCATTGACATTTTCTATTTATTTCTATTCAATTTCTCTATTGCTCTAATCTTTCTCTCTACTTTCTTCCTTTTCTCTGTATCTTCTCTTGCTATAATACTTCTTTTACAGATTGGTAGGTATTTTGTTATTTTGACTTCCCTTATCTCCCAATTTATTTCAGAGTTGTGTATTTGCAACCATGGTATATCCAGTATAATGTTTGTTCTCCCCAAATTACATTACATCTATTCTTATTCTTTTCATGTAACTTTTGTAGTATACATTTAACCTTTATCTAGTATGTAATTGCTCCTCCACTATTATTTGTACTATCTATATTCCTCACTACCATGGGCCTTTCTAACTTCTGCAGCTTAAATTCATTTTTTGTTGTCATCTTTCTGTTCATAAACATTTCCAATACTTTCATACATATCTACTTTTTCTATTCCAATATTCAGCTATACTTCTCTTAACATTTTAAATATTCTTCTAATGTTCCTTTGGTTATTCTTTTTTTTTGCTACATCTTTTGGAACTTCTGTTTGTGTACTGCTCTGCTATGCTTTTCCCTTTATGAATATACTACTACTTCCTAGTTCTACCATGGTTTCCTCTTTCCTGTACTATATTTTAGATACAGAATCTTCTTCCTTTCTTGTTCTAGTACTCTTTCTTTTATTGTATCTCTTCTTCTATACTCCACACACTACACTCTTTTTGGCAGATATTACACCACATGTTTTTTACTTGTCTTTCAAGAAAAAACCCTTGTCCTCAATTTTTATGGATTTAAACTCTCTTGCTTTCATATTTCCCATAGTTTATATAGGTTACTACTATCACCTCTGTAATCCATTTTCTCTCAAGCAAGAGCATATCCTTTAGAGGGATACTTTACTTCTCACAGTACTCCTATATCTTTTTCTATACAGGACATACTGGCCTCTTTTCTTACTATACCTTTTGTAGTCTAGCCATATATACTGCCTCTTCTACTTTCCTTTTCTTTTTCTCTGCTACTATGTTTGGACACTTCCATTTGCAGTACCCAACTCTTTAGTATCTAAAGCACTTTACTTCTTCCTCCACTCTTTCTTACTATTTTACTTCTACTTTACCTTTTACTTTACATTGCATTATCCTAGTTGCCAATATCCTATATTTATTTTGGGGTTTTTCTTTTTTTTTCTTCTCCTTTTCTTTCTTTGTTCTGTAGTTATGGACCAGATGTCTGAACTTTCTACAACTTCAATATTCTCTTTCTTCTAATTGTACCTTTAGTAAAACAAGAGCTTGTTTTTCTTTGAGCATATTACTCAATAAGTTGTTGTATTGTTATTGAGATATAGTGTTAATATCTCAAGGTCAAAGTGAAAGATTTTGATCTTACTTAAGTTATGTCTACTGGGGTACAAAATCTTTATCTAACCAAACACCTACTGTCTTATTGACTACTATCCTAGTACTAGGGTTACACTATTGTCTTTAAAAAGAGGATTCCTACTCTAAGCAGCTTCCTAGAGATGCACTACTATTCCTCTATATATATAGATCACAATAGACCTCCAGTACAAGGTTAATAAAGTGAAAGAGTACAAGTAGTCTACTAAACACTATCCAACTGTAAGGTCAGGTCTTGGATATAATATCTGGATTTAGTACTATACTACCACCAGTAGTCTCTAACTAACTACCAAGTTTCCTTAAGCTAAGAGCCCAGCTATATATGGAGGTGACTAGTAATTGTAATGATCATCAGTCAAGGGTTGAAATGATGTGAGAATAAAAGAGTAAACAAGACTTAAGATAAATGGTATTTAAGAAGTAGTATCAAGTTCTTCTGTTGTATAACTTAAGTCAAGTTGACTTAGTAGCTAAGTTTTTGAAGGTTACAAAGAAAATTCAATAGAGTTCTTAATCAATTGTGCTAGTTACTTATACAAGTATGCTATTTGCCCTTATTTATATTGATAGTATTCTACAACTAGCCAAGAGACTGCCAGTTCAATTCTCTTGTCTGTTATTCTATAAATATATTATCTTTGATCATAATCAAGATGACTCATAACATTTTAGAACTGATATAAGAGATAATATTAAGTAAGTCTAGAGACTCACTAGTGCTAGAGGGGATAGTCTGTGGACTAAGAGAACAAGTATTAACAGTAGACAATTTATTGTGAATATTTGGTTTACTATGATAGTAGTTATTGGAAAAGAAAAATAATCTTGTAAGGTAATAAGCTTATTACTTTCTATGTTTTCTAGTCTATATTTTTTTGTTTCATCAGTCCACTATTCTAATAACTAAACTTTTACTATTCTCAGCTCTAATTTTCCCTTTTTAACTTGTTTAGGTATATAAATCCAACCAAGAGATCCAAAAATACAAAGATAAGAAATATTAGGCTTATACTCTGTTCAAGTTTCATAGTAAACTATATTCTTTGATCTAAAAGTGAGTATTAAACTTCTAATATGTATGGTATACATAAAAGCTTCATCCTAGTATTTTAGGTTAACATCTGTACTCTACAATATATAATGGACCATTTCAAAGAAGATAGCAATAGTATATTCTACAATTCTATTTTGTTCTGGAAGATAAGAAACAGTTGTTTTATATATATTACTGATTTTAAGTTTATTAACAGCCTGGTTGTAAAGTATTAAATCAATAATCCTGGAGCTTAAATATCTCATCTGATAATACCATAAGTATATACTAGAGACAGTTTTGGTAACAAATGTACTTTCATTACTTGTATCAATACATTAGATCTGATATAATATACTGGTAGATCTTTCAAAGACTACTATAAATAGACTCTTTTTATTTTATGATATTATTAAACCTCTCTTTCAGTTTTAGACTAAAGTATCTTTGTGATGAAAAACTCCTAGACTGATAAGATTAGTATCTAGGTTAGGAATATAAAAAGTATTGGTTAAGGTAAATTTTAAAGTACTATTGGAAAGAATCATAATCAGAGTAACTAATCCAATACCAACTATAGGAATATGATTTTGTCTATCTACAGTTATGTACTTATTATTGATAAGAGATTAGTAGAAAAAAAATAAATAGCATTTGGAAAACATATAGAAAGTTATAGCACAATCTAAGAGAATGCTATCAGTTATATCAACAATGGAGGCTATATCAGCTTGACTAATTTTACAACAGATGTTAAGTACTATAAGTATTTTTTCAATCTTACAATTTCCAGGCAATTCAATAGCTATGTGAGTAGAACTACCAGGCTTAGTATGTTTTTTATTCTTTTTTTTGGACATTTGGAACTCTAGTGTTTTTTTTCTTTATAAGTACAACAGACCAATCCAGTAGGTCTTTACTTTGGCCTAAACTTTCTCTTTTTATATTTTTAGATTTTCTAGAATTGTCTATATTTGAAGATGACTTGGCAAGTAAGACTAACTGATTAGTCTTCTATTTTTTCTCAGATTTATCAAATTAATGTTCTTTTTTGATATAATCAAATACTGACAATAGTTTAGCAGTAATAGAATTAAGAGTAAGTTCACTAACTGCTCTTATCTAGGAGATTTTATTTTACAATATTTTAGATACTAGAATGAAAAAGTAAGAGAAAAATAATATAAACAATATAAATGTTCTTTAGTTTTTGACTAGATTCAGTAATGCAATGGTAAAGCTAAAAAAAAAAGTCAATATAATTAGATATAGTAGTATGTTTGTTTTATTTTTTGGTATATAATTTCTAATAATAACAATAGACATTGATTTCTTGCTGTTATATAACATAGATTGTTTGTAGACAATCTTATATATTCTTTGAGGTAATAGCATCTTGAATATATTTTTGTTGACCAAACTTAATAGTACTTTATATCAAATCTATAGCTATAGAGTTAGATTATAGCCAGTTAAGATATTTCTTTTTAGAAGTAATTTAGTTCCTATATTGAGCAGAGGTAATAATAAAGGGTTTGTCTTCAGAACCAAAAGAGTAAGTTATAAAGGGTATAGAGAAACAGTCTTTTAATTCTTTCACAAAGAGCTATAGAAGATGAGCTTGTAGAACTGCCTTTATGTTGTTAGACTAAATATAGTAGTTGGTACTATTAAGCTTTAGAAATTAGAGAGTTTTAGAGAATAAATTCTAAATGCATATACTTGTAAAACTCTAGCTAAGATCAAGTATTGAAAACTGAATAAGTATATGAATAGATCAAAATATAAAATAATATATTTAGAACTAAATATTAAAGACTAGATCTTAGTAAACAATATAGCTATAATTATATACTCATAGAATTAGTGATGGAAAGGGATAATCAGTATCATAAAATCTATATATTAGTTATTAATCAATTTTATTATAATAAAAATACAAAGTATACTTGCTCTATAGTAAAAAAAAATATTTAATACTTTTTATATAATTACAATACCTTGGTTATTTAAATTAACATTTATTTTTATGTAAATATATAACTATTAGCTCTAAAAATATAGATAACTATATTCAAAAGAACTTATGTAAATTAATGTAGTTATTTTTGTTTTTTTACTTAATTTTATAAATACAACTATATTAAATGTTTATATACTAAAAAGTATAAATTTACTAATTTTTTACTATAGCAAATATACTTTTGATAATCACCAATATAAAATTATATAATATTATTTGTTTAATACAAACAACAAATATTACTTACTTATTTTGTAACTCTCATGTAACTACTTATAGTTAAAACTACAAGAGAACAAAAATTTACAAAAGTAGTAAAAATATACCTGGTTATTTTATAAGATAAGCTGAAGTAAGTTCAAACTTTGAAACAAAAAAAAAAGAATAGTAAAAAGAAAAAGCTCAAAAACAAACAGATAAATAAAAGCTAGTCAAAAAAAAACAAGAAAAATATGTAAGAGAAAATAATAAGAGAAGAAATAATACTCTGATAGTCAAAATACAATATTAAATACAAAAAGCAAAAATAGACAAAGTTATTTCTAAAATAATACTTATAAGTTTTTTTACTAAGAAAAAAGAAAATGACTTAACTAATCTCAACCAAAAGTTGAAGATAAAAAAAAACATAAAATATAAATATTGTACTTATATAAGCAAAGTATATATATTTTATTCTAGTAGATATGTAATTAGTTGTTATATTTATATTATTTTTGTGATATTGTTTTAGTTTTAGATCTATTGCTTGTGATATTTACTTTATTATGAAGCAAATATACTAATTTGTTACAGTATAATAGCCAATCCCTGAAACACTTAAATAGAATGGCCTATTACAAACTTCATTTGAACTATAACTTTTAAAATACTCAACTAATTTTAATGATTTAAATGACTACTAAAAGCCTTCAAGAATACTTTTTCAACAATACCAAAAACATCTCAAAGCAATTGGTATTCATCAAGTTATCAGGAGATTAGTTGGTGACTTCCAAGACACTAAATATTAAATTGCTAATATCTCAGAAATTGCTTAACATAATTATTTGCTTCAATATTCATTGTAAAGCTTTTTTTAATACACTTTTTTTTAGCTATAAATAGATTCTAGGGTAATAAAATTTCATAGAGATACAAGGTTTTTAATATTGATATATTATCTATAAATTATTATCTATTCTTAAATAAAACAAAGAACTACTTTAAATTTCAAAAACTATAGAATAATAAATAGTAATTATATAGTAGTTTATTCTGGTGTATATAGATCTCTATAATTATATATATATAAACTTTATATTTAAGAATAAACTTCAGACTTAACAATATCTTTTGTTACTGTTTAAATTTTGTTTTTTTGAGCTATTTGATTTTTAAATTATCAAATCACAAATTAATAAGTGATTATTTATAATAGTAACTCTTTTGTATTTATAAA
>Ga0153919_100243_pt1 | contig 12287 bp, 4 predicted proteins | sample TSGA003MetaG_FD_104712 | JGI IMG/M metagenome (GOLD analysis project Ga0153919, IMG submission 104712) | Attine ant fungus gardens microbial communities from Georgia, USA - TSGA003 MetaG | ecosystem: Host-associated > Fungi > Mycelium > Unclassified | place: USA: Connecticut, Klassen Lab...
CCAGTTATGATTGAAGGAGAAGAAGAATAGGAGGTCAAAAGGATACTAAATAAACAGTAGGTTAGAAGAAAAGACAAGTATTTAGTACAGTGGAAAGAATTCACAGCAGAGTCAGATACTTGGGAAGAGATAGAAAACTTAGGAAATGCAAAAGAAGTAGTTGAAGAGTCTGGAAGAGAATATCAGCAAGACATAGAGGATATTTGAAAACAAGAAAGAGAAAAAGGAATGTTCAGAAGAGAAGATTTACTAGAGAAATTTACAGCGAAAAAGTTATATGAATAGATAGATAAGAGGTATAATGAAGAGTACTGGACAAGGTTAGAAAGAAATTGGAGATGCTGGAAAGGAGGACCAATTAAAGAATAAAGAATAATGGAGACAATCAAGAAAAAGAAATTAGTCAAGAAGAATCTGGACTCAGGGAGTAGAATAAAGAAGACAATGAAATAGAGAATATCTGTGATCCCTACTATGAATTATAAAAAAATTCTTAGGACAAGGAATCTTGAAAGGGGGGTGGTGTTATGACTTGGTAAAACAACTAAGTTATTATTTTATTTTACTTTATTTTATTTTACTCTACTTTTCTTATTTGGACTTACTATATAAGGAAGAAGTGCAGGAAAGTATTACATCACATGATAGGGTCACATAATGAGTGTGGGAAAGTAGTACACAGATCATGTAGTAAATATATAAGTAGTATATAGGAATTGAATAAGAACTCCATCGAGTTCTCCTTGTCAACTTGGACTTGGAGTATGATTAAGTCATCTCAGACTAAGTCACTATATCACCCACCAGAGAGTGTCTTGCAGGCTTGGTGTGCAAGCACAGGTCACAGGTGCTGATGTATTGGCCTACATACCTGGATACCTAAGGCCACTAGTAATTTTGTGATACCAACTCCAGTGTTTTCTAGTGTCTAGGATATGTAGATCTTGCCTCTAAATCAAAGCAAACCATTTATGTTGGATCACTCCAAGGAGTATAATGACTTGTTGGTAGACTGTCATAATTCCAAAGTAGCCTTTGCAACTGGTTCCTCTAAGTCTCCATCTTGGTTACCATATCAGATATTAGAGAGCATCTTCTCTTTGATTCCAGCAAGCTCAACTTCTTCTAGTGCTTAGATGGCAAAGAATTCCAGCTGGAGAAGTGTAATACCTTGGTTATCATCAGCTCTAGTTCTATGGTCAGACCTTTGTGATAGAACATTGGGCTTTCCCATAGATTATCCAGGATGGTGGTAGAAAACAAAGTCAAAACAACTGAGATATGGAGACCAGCAAGGTCGATGATAGTTAAATTTTTTGGTTGTCATGAAATACTCAAGGTTCTTGTAGGTCTATCCAGATTTCTACCAGGTGTGCTACTTCTTCAAGAAAATGCCTCCACTCCTCTAGGGTGTAGATAACAGCCAGTATTTCCTTATCATGGATCTCGTAATTCTGCTCCATAGAGGACAAAGATTTGCTATAGAAGGCCATTGGGTGCCATTTTCTGTCCACAGGTAATAATTGTGATAGGACTGCTCCAGTGGCAAAGTTGGAACTATTGGTCTCAATTCTGAAGGGATTCAAGTTTTGTGGTAATACTAGTACTGGAGCAAAGGTCACTGCTAGCTTGAGGGCACTGAAGGCTTGCCACTTCTTGTTAGCCCAGACCCATGGATGGTTGGCTCAGATAAGATCAAAGAGAGGTTACACCATAGTTAAGAAGTCTTGTATGAACCTTCTGTGGAAGTTGACAAAGCCTAAGAGTGCCTAGACATCAGTCCAATTCTCTAAGGTCAGCCATTCACAGACTCCTGCAACCTTGATGGGATCCATGGACATCTTGTTTTCTGAGATAACCAAGCCCAAGTACTCAATTCATTCCTTTTGAAACTTGCATTTCCCTAGATGAAAGAATAGCTTGTGTTCCACTAAGACCTCTAGTACTCTCCAGACAGCTCTGGCATGTTCTTCCACAGTCCTAGTGAAGATAAGAATATTGTCTGGGTAGACAACTACAATACCTTCCACTATAAGATCCTAGAAGATATCATTCATCATTGTTTGGAATATGGCCAGACTATTAGTCATACCAAAGAACATTACCAGTGGTTTGAATAGTCTGTAGTTAGTACAGAACACTACCTTCTATTCATCCTTGGGTTTGATATGCACATTGTTGAAGCTCCAACAGATGTTGAGCTTGATGAAGTACTTGGTTCTACAAAGCTGAGAGATGAGTTTGGAGATCAGAAAAAGGGGGTATTTGTTTTTGATTGTCATGGAGTTGAGGGATCAGTAGTTCCAGACCAGGTGAAGGGAACCATTTTTTTCTTGATGAAGAACACCAGGGCAGTCATGGAGAATTTAAAGGATTGGATCTGTCCAGTATACAAGTTCTCTTTGAAGAAAATGTCCAGCTTCTTTTGTTCTATAGAGGACAAAGGGTACACCTTGGATGACCTGGGCTCCAATCTGGAAATGAGTTCAATTGTATAATTCTAGTGATGGTACTCCAGGAGGACATCAAAGTCCTCTTTTGCAAACACAGCTTCAAATCCTTGGGCATAATCAAGCATGGAACTAAAGGCTGCTTGTGCTTCCATACTGTAATAGGCTTCCTCCACTAGACATTGTGAAGTGGTAGCAGTGGCTCAGAGCTCTTTATGGTCAGGGATGGGCAAAAGCCAAGTTATAAACAATCAATTCCCTAACTCCCAGTCTCTTCTGTCTGTTCCACTGGATGTCTCTTTCTCCTCTTCTGCTAGTTTAGGTGTAGAACCACTCCAACAAGTATTTATGGTTCAGACCTTCTGTTTTCTTCTCAGGATACACTCCTTTTGCAACACTTAATATCCTTCACAATGCATTAGACATCAGATCATGAGTACTTCTCCCTTCTACCAGTCAACCTCTGGGTTATGGTTCTTAAGCCAGGAGTAGCTGAGTATAAGGTTTTGTTTTCCCAAGCTAGAGACCACAAGAAGCATCCATTCTGAGTGGAAATTATACTGGAGAATAATATCCACTACTTCTGAGATCTGGCCTGCTTTGTTAGGAAACCTGTCCATATTGAACACCAGTATAGAGTAGGAGATATTCTGAGTGTTGATCCCTTTAGCGTAGATGAAGTTTTTGTCAATGAAACTGCTAGTTGCTCCACAGTCTAGGAGAGCCTTAATGGAGTGGACTTTGTTAGTATCTATTGTAAGGAGCTCCTTGGGTAGAATGAAAGATGCTCTGTAAGCATCCAAGACACTAGTAGAGAGTTGTTTGGGTAGTCTTCTTTTCTATTTTGGTCTCCAGACAAGGGTTTTGACACTAGGACCAGAATGAGAGGAGGGCACATCCATGGGTTTATTTGTACTTGTATTACTTTTTTCTATGACAACTACACTGAACCTATTTAAGAGAAGCAACTGGGGCACACTCTTCACTGGTTACTCTACACAAATTCCTCCTCTACTGGAGGCTTTTTTTCCTCAAAAATGGAATCCTTCAAAGCCAGCAAATCTTCTATTAATTATTCTCGCTGCTCTATTGTCAACTGCTTCATATCCAAGCAGTAGGGGCAATCTCTGACCAAGTGGTTGATGTCTCCACAGTAATAGCAGTTTTTCAGAGGCAGCTGCTGGACTTTCCTGGTAACATCTACATTAGTGGCCATTAACAGTACTGGAGCAGCTGGAGCAGGCCTGACAGGTGGAGGGGAAGCAGGAATTGGTAGAGGGCAAACAACCAACAGAGGTAGAGGGTGGGCAGGTACAGGCTGGAGGGATAACTGTCTTTGGTTTGACTGGAAAGCTTTGTTGACTAGCTGAGTCTGGTCAATTCTTTGGGCCATCTTGTACTAAGCCTCTGGGTCCATAAGTCTAAATAGTCTTCTACTGCCTGATTGTTTTGATAGTAGAAGAACCCCTCTAAGACATTAGTGGCATCTGCCTCTGCATTAACTGAAAAAAATTAAGCCCAGAACTGCTGTTCAAGGGCTAACCAAGATAAAATAGGGAAAATACTGGTATCTACTTCCTGTAGAAGAGATTTTTGGACCACTTTTGAAGAACGTGAGCATCCAGAAAATTCTTTCTAGGTCCAAATCAAACTGCTCTGGTGCCAGGTACATATAGAGGGAGCAGAAGTTGAGAAATATTCAACCAAAACTCTGGTCTTTACTGAAGTCTGAAAGCAAAGGGAGTTTGGGCTGAACCTGAGACTGAGCAATAACCAGTATAGGAGGAGACATTGTCCAAAGAGGAACATTGACTACCAGAGTCAGAAATGGGTTTCTGACAAGCTAAGTGAATTGTTGTAGCTGAGTAGTTAGGGTTGCAAGAGTAGTGTTGATATTATTTTTGGTATTATTCTGTTTTTCTAAAAGCTACTGCAAGTATTTATAGAGGTAGCCCAGGGTATTAGCTATGCCCTGAGAGTTCTCTAACAGTGTCAATATATCAGAAGTGGAATATACAAAGGATCAAGATAAACAAAAAAGAGTAACCAGCAGACAGCTGTCTATTATAACTACTTAAGGCTCCATTGGAAGATCCTATTCTTTTGTAAGGATAACTAGAACAGACTCTAGGAGAAATCTCAATATATAAATAAGCTCTAAGATACATTACAACTCATCTCCAGGAGAAACCTCAAAGAATAGAATAAGGCTCCTGGAAGGTGATTTACACTATATATACCACTTCCTTGGTTATGGATGTCTTGGTTGTTAGAGATAGGAGTTCAAAAGTAAACAACTGATTAAACCTGGAGTAATGCTTACTTAATTAGTTGTTAGAGTTACTTGAGCTCATTACTACTAGTGTATTAGAAGTGGAGTTTGGTACAGTTCTCTTACAAGTATTACAGTAATAAAAAACTTGTTTTCAAGTTCTTACATATACCAACAAAATAGAATAACTAAAAAAGAAATGCAAATGGTACTTGAAACAGCCTAATTAATATTGGTAGAGTTCAGACTTTCTATAAAGTATTAGACCAATGTAATATAAACTTTTATATATGTTAAAAATTTTATACTAATGTTTAGGACAACCAGATAAGATACTAGCAGAACTATAACATAAATAACAGTAACATATTTTTTTACCTTTGATTTTTTTAATATATAGTCTACACTCACATACTATTAAATCTAAATAAAGCTTCAACTAAGATCAGTATACATTACTTTCATTGACTATAATAGTTAAAATAGCTATAAGTTATTAGATAAAAGTACTGGAGCAATTTACCTATTAAAAAATATCATTTTTAAGAAAAAATTAACTTACTTTGTAAAACTACCTATATTAATTGTTCTTGTTAAAAACAAATATTCTTGTATACTAAAAGAAACCAAAAATATTGTAAAGTAGAATAACAATATTATAAACTAACCTAGAATTACCTCTAGATTTTTATAAATCTAGAATTTGTATAATTATAAACTAATTAAAGATATACTACTACTAGAAATTATTTTACCAAAAATAAACTATTACTAGCTGTATAACAAACATAACAAATATATATATCAAGTATTTGTTTTTGTAAATCTCTTAAATATTTAATAGATTAATAATATTGATACCTAGGTTTCTAGAATATACACAAAAATAATAAAATATCTAGATTTATAATAATAACTAAGATATTGATGTTGAGAAAATAAAAAGTTTTTGAAATAACCAAGACTACAAAGAAAAAATATTGTTAGATTAAAATAAATATATATAATAACATAAAAGAAAAATGGTAGTATAAAGAAATAAAAAGCAAAAACAGTTGCTAAAGAATTTATGCAAGTAATTGAAAAAGATTATAAAAAGATATATATATTAGTCATACACTTGGAGTTAGTTTGTTTAGTTTATGTAATTGCAATAGTCCATAACCTTTTTATTCTAAAATATCAAAGTATATATTCATAGTAGTCTTTTTGTAATAATGTAATATCTCTAAAAGATAAATTTCTATTAATTTTTATTTTTAAAATCAATTTTATTTTTTTAGGATCTTTAAGTTTATAGTTTATAGTAAGTTGTTCTTTTGCTAAAATATGACTATATCCTTATTTTTATACTATTTCTAGTAAATATAATACTCTTAGTTAATTACTGAATCAAAAATAACTAATGAAATAAATGAAATAAAAAACATTTTATACCATGAAATACTTGGCTTGTTTATATGACTACAAGTTGCTACTTGACCAGACTTGTTTTACACAAATCAATATACTGTCTTATTTTGTATACAATTCTAGAAAACTCTATTGAAATGCTGTTAAATATGTTCTTGGATATATTAAAAAAACTTTAGACTATAAAACTACTTATAAGATAATAGAAAACTTAAATTTAATTGGTTTTGTTGGCTCTAATTTTGCTAGATATAAAAATACTCAATAATCAACCAAAAAGAATATTTTTATAGTAGCAGAAGAACCAATATCTTGGAAAAGCAAAAAGTAAGAAACTATAGCACTTTTAATTATACCTAAAAATTAATAGATTGACTAGTTTAGAAGGAGTATTGGATAGGACTAATCAATAACTGTAATTGTTAAAGAATACTAAATGAAATATCAAATAATAACACTAATATTATGTGATACTAGAACAGTATTAGTTAATATAGTAATAATTCTGTTTAACTTAGCCTTAAACTCTCTTTAAAATTATAACCATATCTTTGAGTGTTTTTTTATAACATTTTAAGACTCAACATACTTAAATCTGTAGTTGTTTTTGATTCCACTATCTTGCCTTGCTTTGTTTTATCTTGTTTGTCCAAGAATCTAATCATAACAAAACCAATTATTTGTTTTCAATTTAATCTAGTTTACTTTAAATTAGATAATCTAAATAAGCAATCTATCCATTTCAAAGCTCTAGGAGAAACCAGCAAAAAAAAAGTAGACAAAAATACAACAATAAATAAACTATAAACTCAACTTATTTAAATTCAACTACAATTAGCTTCTTTTTAAGAAAAACAATCTCTTAAGTCTTCAGTACTTTATTTAGTCTTTATTCAATGTTATTAGTCAAACCCTCTTGATTATAATATTAAAGATAAAAAAAGCTTCACAATCCAACTATTCTTTAGTAATCTTTAAGATCACTTTTTTACAAAAATTAATAGAGCATTTTTACTAGCCCTTTAAAAATTTTTTAGTAATCTCCACTATATTATCTTCATTCACCAATACCTAAAAGGGCATGCTGTATCATAGATAGAACTCATTTATCTTAATAGAAAAAGACCTAAAACTACAAAAAAACTAATAAAAAAATTTTATAGCATTTTAAGAACAATTCTATGGTCTAAACATGTATGATCATTTCATAGAACACTTTTATTCATTAAGACAAGTCTGATTGGTTTGTAAGTACATCTTGAAAATCTGGTTTAAAAACTTATCTAATTCCATAACACTTAAAACAATATATTTTATCAAGAACTAAAGAATAATATAAAAGATCTTCTAGTAAAAGTACCATATTAAAGAAGTAACTATGAACAGTTAAAAAGAGTAGCCATAGAAACTGATAAATAATAGGTGTTTAAATAAGGAAAAAACCCAAGTTATAGTATAGCTCTCTACTTACATACCACTTCTAATGTTATAACTCCTACTATACAATCTATCTCTATCTCTACTATATTAGTTTTTTCTTGCTGTACTAACCTTTTACTGCAAGAAAAGAAAAATTGCTACCATTTTTCTAAATTGTGTTTTTATTATAGAAGATCAGGTTATATTACTGTCTTTTGTTCTGTAAAACTACTTTGCCTCTAGTTAAATGCCACTAACAATCCTTCTTTGAATAAAAATACAATACCAGTAATCTAAGATTAGAACTTAGAAAAAGCCTAAGCTCAACTTGACCAGCCATTTTTGAGTTAAGTTCTTTATTTAATAAGGATTGTAAAGTTTATACTACTTCTCTGTCTTCAATGATATAATTACAGTTCCTTACCTAATAGTAGAGAGGAAAATAATAAATCAGACTATATGCTATTTCTTTGATTGTAGTATAATGGCCAATTTCATATTTCAGTCATTTATAAAAAAACTATATCTAATATCATTATGCAAATATAATAGATCTATAAAGAGCCTTAACAACAAACCTATAACAACTGACTTTCTCTTAGTTTACTACCTATATATTATAACTTAACAAAACAACTAAGAGTATGAGAAAGTATCACATGACATATTATAGATAATGCATTACAAAGTCAAGTGATATCACATGATGAGCATAGGAAAAGTAGTATATAAACCATGTAGTAAATGTATAAGTAGTGTTTAAAATTGAACAAGAGCTCCATTAAGTTCTTTTTGTTAACTCAGACTAGGAGTGTAGTTAAGTTATCTTAGACTAAGTCACTATACTAGAACTCAATTCTCTTATCAGCACTACTTATCACAGAGCCTTGCTAGCTTACTCTTTCATCTTCTTTAGTATCTGGGTGACACAACTCAAAACTACTATAATATAGCTGGGCCCTGGACTTAAGAGGACTTGATAGTTAGTTAGGGACTATTAGTAAAAGCACAGTACCAAGCTCAGATATTGTGTCTGAGACCTGACCTGCCAAATGAGTAGTGTTGCCAGTAGACTACTTGTACTTTTTTCACTTTATAAACCTTATGCTAAAGTTCTATTGTGGACTGTATATACAGAAAAGTAATGTTGTATTCTTAAGAAGGCATTTAGATTAGAGATTCTCTTTTTGAGGTAATAGTATATCCATAGTATTAGAGTAGTAGTAAGTAAAGCAATAGGTGTCTAGTTGGATAAAGATCTTGCATTCCAGTAAACATAATATTAATGAGATTATTTTTTTACCCAACTTTTCTGGAGACATAGCATCATGTCTTTAGATCAATATAACACTCTTATGAGTGGAATACTCAACCAATGGTATACCCTTGCTAAACTAAAAACAGTAATAGAAAAATAGAAAGCTTAGGTATCTAGTTTACAACTGCAAGAATAAGAAAAAGAAAACAAAAGAAAAACCAATTTCCCAGAATAAATTTAAGATGATAGCAAGTAGGATGATGCAATATAAAGTAAAGGAAGAAGTAACAGTGAGAAGACAGAAGATAGTTAAAGAGGGAGTATAATGTTTTAGGTGTTGGGGAGTAGAATACTACAAGTAGGAGTGCCCAAATATTGAGGTTGAAAAAAAGAAAAGAAAAGAAGAAGAAATAGTATATATAGCCAGACCACAAAAGACACAATAGAAGAGAAGACCAGCATGTCCTAGATAAAAAAAGACATAGAAATACTGTAAAAAGTAGAATGTATCTCCAGAAGGTATATTTTTACTTGAGCAACAATAGATTACAAAGGAGATGGTGGTAACATATATGGACTGTAGAGGATGTAAAGACAAAAGAGTATAGACCTATGGAAATCAAGAACAAGAATTTCTTTGTAAAAAACAAGTAAGAAATGTATAGTGTGGCTTATGTTAAGAAGCATGGAACTAGAAAGAAGAAGAAGCAAAAAAAGAAGAAATGACAAAAGTGGAGTGTATAAAGTATAGAAGAAGGAATACAATTGTAAGAAAAGTGTCAAAATGGAAAAGAAAAAGGATTTTATGCCCAAAATGTAGAGCAAGAAGAAAAAGAGAATGGCAAAACTAAGAAGAAGTAGTGCACCCTACAGAGAGAAAAGTATAACAAGGTAGTATACAAACAGAGCTTCTAAAAGACACAGCAAAAAAAAGGGGTAAACAGAGAGACTTGAGGAGGACATTCAAAATGTTAAAAGAGATATGGTTGAATATTGGAGTAGAAAAGATAAATATCCATGAAGGGACAACAGTGAAAGTGCTCTTAGACAGTAGAGCCACAGGAGTGTTTATGAATAGAAAGATAACAGCTAAACATAGTTTTAGACTACAAAAACTAGAAAGACCACCAATGGTCAAGAATGTAAATAGGACATATAATAGTGAAGGAACAATTACACATCAAGTAGAAGTGAATATGTATTACAAAAACCATGTAAAAAGGATAAAAATGGATATATGTAATCTAGGAAAGACAGATATAATATTGGGAATGCTATGGTTACAGGCACACAATTTAGAGATTAATTGGGAAACAGAGAAAGTCAAGGTAATGAGATGTCTACCACTATATGGAAGAAATACAAAGGAGAAAGAGAATGGAAAAATAAAGAAAGGGAAAAGAGTAACTATTCTAGAGGAGGAGAAAATTGTAAGATGAACAGTAGATAACAAAAAGGATTAGGGAAAAAAGGAGGAAATTGAAACAGACTATAGGAAAATCAAAGAAATGGTTCCAAGAAGATTTCTAAAGTAGAAGAAAGTATTTGGAAAAGTAAAGTCAGAAAGAATACCAACAAAAAAGATTTGGGATTATACTATAGATCTCAAAGAGATGTTTAAACCACAAAAGAGAAGAATTTAGCCTTTGTTCAAAGATAAAAGGAAAGAAGTTTAGAACTTTATGAATGATCAGTTAAGAAAGGGGTATATCAGACCCTTAAAATCCCCTCAGACATCACTAGTTTTCTTTATAGGCAAGAAGGATAAGAGCAAGAGAATGATAATAAACTACCAAAGTTTAAATAACCAGACAGTAAAGAACAACTACCCACTTCTATTAATTATAGATTTAATAGACAACATGGGGAATAAAAAAGTATTTATAAAAATGGACTTATAATAAAAGTTCAATAATGTGAGGATCAAGGAAAGGAATGAGTGGAAAGAAGCATTTACAACATATGTGGGATCCTTCAAGCTAACAGTAATATTTTTTTAAAATAACAAATTCACTAGCTACATTCCAAGCAATGATAAATGAAATTCTAAGAGATCTGATTAACAAAGAAAAGATCACTGTATTTGTAGATGATGTATTGGTTGAAACAAAAACAGAGAAAGGATATAATGAAATTGTAGATAAAGTATTGAAAAGATTGGAAGAAAACAATCTATATGGGAAGCCAAAGAAGTATATATAAAAAGTATAGAAAATTGGATTCTTGGAGGTTGTTATAGAACCTAATGGAATAAAAATAGAAAAATAAAAGATAAATAAAGTGCTAAGTTGGCTAATATCAAAAAATATTAAAGAAGTTAGAAAATTCTTAAAACTCGCTAATTACTATAGAAGATTTATAAAAGATTTTGCAAGAATAATGAGACCAATGAACTTACTTACTAAAAAGAATATGAAATGGCAGTGGAAAAAAGAGCAAGAATAAGCATTTGATGAGCTCAAAGAAATTTTTACCATGAAACTAGTGCTGGTAGCTCTAGACTTAGATAAGAAGTTTAGAGTAAAGATAAATGCTTTAAACTATACAATAGACAGAGTACTATCAATGAGATATACTGACAAACTGTAGAGACCTATAGCTTTTATTTTTAAGTTGTTAAGTGATATAGAGTACAACTATGAAATATATGACAAGAAAATGTTAGCTATAGTTAAATGCTTGGAGATGTAAAAGTACTTCTTAGAAAGGACAATGACTAAGTTTGAAATATAGACTAACTATAAAAACTTGAAATATTTCATGAAGGTACAAAAGTTGAATAGGAGACAAGCATAATAGATATACTATCTGTTAAAATTTGACTTTACACTAAAATATATTCCTGGGAGTAAAATGAAAAAAGTAAATAGTTTGAGTAGAAGACTAGATTAGAAGATAGAAGTAAAAAGAGACAATGAGAATGAGATATTAGTATGGCCAAAATGGCTAGAAGTTAAAAGAATAGAGAAAGTAGAGGTTATTATAGAAAGAGTAGACTTATTAGAAAAAGTAAGATAGTCAAAAGTAAAAGATAATAAGGTAGTCAAAATAGTTAAGAAAATGAAGTGGACTGGAGTAAAGATGTTACAAGATGAAGAGTAGAAAAAAGTAGATGGCGTAATATATAAAGAAAGAAAGATATATATATCTAAAAATGATACATTGAGAGCAGAAATTATTAAACTACATTATAATACACTAGTAAAAAGATATGAAAGGTAGTAGAAAACAGTAGAATTGGTTACTAGAAACTTCTAGTAGCCAGAAGTGACAAAGAAAGTAAAACAATATATAAAAAAGTACAATTTCTGCCAGAGGAACAAAAACCATACAAAACAGCCAGCAGGCAAGCTGTTACCAAGGAACAGTGAATGTTCTTAGTGGTCACCCTAGGTGGATGTTCAGAAAGAACTCGATGGAGTTCTTCGTTGGATTGCAGCCTTATTTATACTACTACTACAGTGGCTGTACCCTA
>Ga0153919_100247_pt1 | contig 12244 bp, 25 predicted proteins | sample TSGA003MetaG_FD_104712 | JGI IMG/M metagenome (GOLD analysis project Ga0153919, IMG submission 104712) | Attine ant fungus gardens microbial communities from Georgia, USA - TSGA003 MetaG | ecosystem: Host-associated > Fungi > Mycelium > Unclassified | place: USA: Connecticut, Klassen Lab...
AGGGAGTGGAAAAGGACAATGAGGACCAGAAGTTGATAAAGCCAGAATAGATCAGGGAAATGGAAACAATAATAGAGGAAGAAAACCTGAAAGAAAGGATTAGAAGAGCACAAGAAGGGGATAAAAAGGTAGTAAAGGCAGTAGAAGAGCTAAAGAGAGCAGAAATAAAGATGTTAAAAGATGAAAAATAGGAAATAGAAGATTAGTTAGTAATAAAGGAGAGAAGAATATATGTGCCAGAGAGAGAACTCAGAAGGGAGGTTATACAGTTGCACCACAACATTCCAGTAAAAGAGCATAGAGGGAGATGGAAGACAACAGAGTTGGTTGCTAGAAATTACTGGTGGCCAGGAGTGACAAAAGAGGTGGGAAGATATGTGGATAGATGTAATGCTTATCAAAGATACAAGAATTGAAGTAAAGCACCAGCAGAAAAGCTGATGTCTAATGCAATCCCAGAAAAACCATAGAGCTATATCTCAGCAGACTTTATCACTAAACTGCCATTAGCCCAGGGGTATGACACTATCTTAGTAGTATGCAACTATTCTAGCAAAATGGTGCACTTCATAGCAACAACAAAGAAAACATCAGCAGAAGAACTTGCAAAGCTGTTTTGAGATCATATATGGAAGTTGCACAGACTTCCAGAAAGCATCATATCAGATAGAGGAGTACAGTTTGTGGTGGGAATGATAAAGGAGTTAAATAACCTGTTGGGAATCCAGACAAAACTTTCAACAGCCTATCATCCTCAAACAGATGGGCAGATAGAAAGGATAAACCAGAAGTTAGAGTAATATCTAAGGGTCTTCATCAACCACAGACAAGAGCAGTGACTGGATTGGTGAAAAAACAGTGGAATTTGTGTACAATAACAAAATCTACATGACAACAAAAATATTGCTATTCAAAGCAAACTATGGTCAAGACCCAAGGATGGGATTTGAGAGAAAAAGAAGAGGGAAATATAAAGCAGCAGAAAAATTTGCAGAAAGAATAAAGAGAATCTAGGAGAAAGCAAAAGCAGTGCTAGGAAAAGTATAGGAAAAGATAAAGAAGTTTGCAAACAGAAAGAGAAGGGAGGAAGAGGAATACAAAGTAGAGGACCTAGTACTACTAAGTATGAAGAACTTGAAATGGCAGATAAAAGGAAGAAGATCAGAGAAATTGACAGAGTGTTTTGTGGACCTCTATAAAATCAAGGGAATTGTCTCTAGCAATGCAATAGAATTAGAACTACCTAAGTCTATTAAAATACACCCTGTAGTTAACGTAAGAAGAGTATGACCCTATAAACCACAGGTAGAGAGACAGAAGAAGATACTGCCAAAACCAGTCATTATTGAAGAAGAGAAGGAATTTGAGGTAGAAAAAATCTTAAACAAAAGGATAGTTAGGGGAAAGAAGAAGTTTCTAGTAAGGTGAAAGGGATACATGGTAGAAGAAGATACTTGGGAAAATAGGGAAAACTTGAGGAACACAAAGGAATTGGTAGAAGAGTTTGAGAGAGAATACGAAGAAGAGGTTGAGGAACTAAGGTGATAGGAGCTAGAAAAAGAAGAGAGGGAATTTAGTCAGGAATTACCAAGGGAGTTCATGGCAAAATTGATATATGGATGGGAAAAAAGAAGGTACAAAAGAGAAAGAGAAAAGAGGTGGAATGAGAACTGGAATTGATGGAAAAATTCCTTGGGACAAGGAAACTTGAAAGGGAGGTCATGTTATGAGAGCCCCAAAAGAAAAAAAGTTTCCCAAGCATTCAAACATTTAATCCAAAACCTCAAGATATATAATAGAGTTGAAGATATAAATAGTATGGGAACTAGAACCACGTGACAAGGTCAGGTGATCACAGAATATTCTGGAAGAACATGACTAAGAGTACAGCTACTGTAAAAGTAGTATAAGTAGAAGTCCAATCCAACGAAGAACTCCATCGAGTTCTTTTTGAACATTCATCTAGGGTAATTACTAAGGGTATTCACTGCCTATCAATAATAACACTCAAGTACTAAAGTATTGTCTTTCAAGGCAAATTACAGACAAGATCCTAGAATAGGGTTTGAGATGAGGAAGAAAGGGAAATACAAAAGAGTGGAGAAATTCATAACAAAAATGAAAGAGATCCAGGAAGAAGCAAAAGCAGTACTGGGAAAAGCACAAGAGGAGATGAAGAAATATGCAGATAGGAAGAGAGAAGAAGTCAATGAGTATAAAGTAGAAGACTTGGTAATGCTAAGCACTAAGGATCTAAAATATCAGATGGCCAGTAGAAGGACAGAAAAGTTGACAAAAAGGTTTATTGGCCCTTATAAAATAAAGAAGATCATATTAGTAAATGCAGTTGAATTGGAACTACCTAGCACAATCAGGATACATCCAGTAGTAAACATTAGTAGGATATGTAGATACATAGGACAAGTCAAGGGACAGAAGAAGGAGCAACTAGCCCCAGTCATAATTGAGAAAGAAGAGGAATGGGAAGTCAAGAGGATATTAAATAAGCAATAGATTAGAGAGAAGGATAAGTATCTGGTATAGTGAAAGGGATTTACAGCAGAATCAGATATCTGGGAAGGAAAGGAGAACTTGGAGAATGCAAAGAAAGCAATAGAGGAGTATGAAAAGGAATACAAAAGAGATATAGAAGACGTAAAACAACAAGAGAGAGAGGAAGGAACATTTAGAAAGGAAGAACTGCCAGGGCAATTCATAGCAAAAAAGCTATTTGGATGGTCAGACAAACAATATGATGAGGAATATTGGGGAAAACTGGAAAGAAATTGGAAACAATAGAAAGGAGGATGAATGAGAGGACAAAGAACTATGAAAACAATAAAAGAAGAAAAAGAAGAAATCAAGCAGAAAAGTTCAGGGTCCAAGGAGTGGACAGAAGAAGATGACAATGAAATGGAGAATATTTGCGACCCATACTATGAACTATAAAAATCCTTGGGATGAGAAATCTTGAGAGAGGGGTAATGTTATGACACAGCCAAAAACAGCTAAGTCATTATTTATTTTCTTTTTCTTTTTCTTTTCTTTTAATTAGGAAATTGGTAGATGTATAGGATGAAACAACTAAGAAGAGATGTGTGGGAGTTTATAAATAAAAGTAAACATAAGAAGTGTATAAGTAGTATACCACAATTAATGAGAACTCCATTGAGTTCTCCTTGTCAACTTAGACTAGGAGTAGTTCTAAGATGTCTTAGTCTAAGTCCTTACAAGTGAATAGTGTATATTCAAACTTTACTTGTTCCAATTTAGTGTGCTCCTTAACAAAGTGATATTTAATGTCTATATACTTGGTTCTGCAATGGTTCTTGTCATTTATAGTATTTGCAATCAATCCCATATTGTTACCATAAATAAGAATTAGCTTGTTGATTGAGAAACCTACTTCATCAAAGAATTTGCTAAGCCATATATGGCTTGGGACATTGCTCTAGTAAAAGCTATATATTTAGCTTCAACTGTTGATAATACTATAGTTTCTTGGCATTTGCTTTTCCAAGAGACTGGTCCTTCTGCAATAATAAAAATATTACCTTCTGTTGAGTATCTTGACTTCCTATAACTAGCAAAATTAAAGTCAACATAACCAATGGGGTCTAGGCTGTCTCCTGTCTTGTATATGACCTTATAGTATATAGTGTCTTTAATATAAGCCAACATATATTTAAGAGTATTCCAATGCAACTTTCTAGGATTATAAGCAAACCAAGATGACATGTTTACAGCAAAGGATAAGTCTGGTCTAGTAGCTACTTGGAGCCATATGGGTGAACTGAGTGTCTTATAGTATAGTATGTTCTTTATCTCGTTTGCATTATGGAGATTGTCTAGACAGTCATCACATAAAAGGGTAATTGCAGAAGAAAGTGAAGTGAATGTAGGTGTATACCCACCTATGTTGAAGTGCTCAATTATTCATTTGTAATAGGCCTATTAAGATAATATAATATCTCCTGATGCATTTCTGATGATATACATTCCTAATATTAGCTTTGCTTTCCCAAGATTCTTGATCTTGTAGCTGTTGCTGAGTTGTGCTTTTGCCAATAACTCTTCTTCTAATATAGATAAGGTACCTAAGATATTATCTGTCCAAGTTAATATTATTGTGAGTTTATCATCCATGACTCTAGAATAGATTTGGGGATTAGTAGATGACTTATAGTAGCCATGCCCTTCAAATATTTTATTGAGGTTCTCTATCCAATCATGAGTGCCCTGTATAGTCCCATAAAGCATTTTATGCAGTTTTTATATAAAGTTAGCTCTTTCTTCCTCAAATTCTTTCAGCTGTTCCATGTATATCTCATAAGCATTGTTACTGTTGAAAAAGACTAAAACAAAGTTGACTTGCCATAACCTTAAGCCTTAAGAGGCCACTATTGTACATACCAACCAAATAGATTCCAATCATGCCACTGAAGCATAAGTCTTATCATAGTCTTCACCAATCACTTGTGTAAAACCCTTTACTATGATTCTTGCCTTTCTTTTTTCTACTGCCCTATTCTCCTTCCACTTTACTATATATACCCATTCTGAACCACTGACATTTTTCCCTTGTAGTCTTGGTACTACTTCAAATACTCCTTTTTCCTTTAACATCTCTAACTTATATACCATTAGTTCCTACTATAATTCCAGTCTCTTCATGGCATCTTTGTATGTCTTTGTATTATGAAACAACCAAAAAAAAACTATTTCTTGTATGTTTATCAACTTAATAGAAAATATCCAAGAATATAATACAGGAAAGATATAAATAGTGTGGGAAGAATTATATAAGATATAGATAGTTTCTAGTAGGGGTCATGTGATTGCAGGAGATAGGCACACAGACTATCTAATATTTGTATAAGTACCTAGTGGAATCTAACAAGGAACTCTATTAAGTTCTTCTTGAACAACTACCTTGGTTGAGCTCTAAGTTCTCACAACTTCATACTAATACAAGAACTTGATCTCTATTATTGACTCTACATCTTACAGTCTTAACATTTCACTTCTTACTCACTCTCTTATTATTTTTACTAATGAGTACAGCACTTAGAAGCTTTTTGAAAAGTGGGCCCTAGTTGTAAAGGGGACTTCACTGTCAGTTAGGGATAGTGGATAGACAGCCTGGACAAAACTCATATTTTTACCTGAGACCTGACCTCTATATCAAGTAGACTTGTATTTAGCTTTTCACTATCAGCTCTATGTTACTGGTCCATTATGATCAGTCTATGCAGAGGAATGATGGTAACCTCTTAAAGACCTATTTAGCTTAGAGATTCCCTTTTTAGGGGTAATATTGTTTCATTCTTCTAGTTGGTAACTAGTCATAAGTTCAGACAAAGAAGACTGCTTGTCCTTATACAAGGAAACTTCATTATCATTGCCATTACTACCACCAGTACACATGTTCCAACAATACCAACAACAACCTATGGAGCAATCCACTATTTCTATATCCCAAGCTTCCTTTATCCAGAAGGAGCAACTTCTCACCCTGATTGCTGGTCTACAGCAGCAAGTGGCTACTCTATTGCAACAAAATGGAGGAGCCAGAGTGAAAGTGGCTAAATCTCCTTTATTCAGTGGAAAGATAGAGAAAATAAGCATGTTCATCAATACAACTCATTTGTATCTGAGTATGAAGATAACGGAAAAGTTGAAAGCAACAAGAATAGCCTAGGTACTGTCTTATATGCAAGAGGGAGTGGTGGAAACATAGAAGAACAATTTGCTAAATAAACTATTGAAGAGGGAGTCAGAAATAGAAATGGTAGAGGAATTGTTTGGCAAAATGAGGAACAAATTTGGGGAAATAGCAGAAAAAGAAAGAAAAATAGAGCAGTTGAGGACAATCAAACAAGAGAGAAGAACCTGTGACAAATATGTTCAGGAGTTCAAGAAAGTGGCAAGAGAAAGTAGCTATGAGGAATAGTCCCTCATCAAAGAATTCAAGAGAAGGTTAAGCGGAGTGCTGAAAAGGAAATTAGCAGAGGTAGAGAATATCCCCAGTACTATAGAAGAGTAGTAGAAGAGGACAGTGAGACTAGACAGAAACTAGAGGTAGAGCAGAACAGAGAAAAGGATATTGGGGAGGAATGTAGTGTATCTACAGGGAAATGTATAGTCCAGGGGAAACTTGAGTGGAGGATCATATAGAGGAAGAGGGAACCAGATTGTATGGAAGGCAGAAGGTCAAAACTTTAGAGAAGGAGTACAAAACAATCAAGAAGGACAGAGGCTAGAAAGAAACCCCAATATAATAGATGTTAATAAAAGAAGAGAGAGAGATAGAACATGCTATGTATATGGGAAGTAGAGCTATATAGCCAAAAACTGTTGGTAAAGGAAAGAAAGAGAGGGGAGAGTAGTGAAAACACTACAAGAGTTGGTAAAAGACAATAGAGGACAGTGAGCTCTTGACTGGCCTTCTTAAATATATACAGTGTATTGTACCTAGAAAAACTAGAAAATAAAGTTTTTTGCCAAAGCAATATTAAGGAAGTAAAAGATGTATGGTATACCCTCTAACCACTAAGAGAAGTGTGAATGAAAGTAGAATTGGAAAAGATAGAAAACCATAAAGGGATAGTAGTAAAGGCATTGTTGGATAGCAGGGCAACAGATCTATTCATAGACACAAAGTTTGTAAAAAAGAAAGGGTTTAAACTAGAAAAATTGAAAAAACCTCTACTAGTATAAAACATAGATAGTATAGTAAATATGGGGGGAGCAATCACATACTAGGTAGAGTGCAATATGTTTTTCAAGAAACATATAAAAAGGGTGAGAATAGATATATACAACTTGGGAAAAACAAAAGTGATACTGGGTATACTATGGCTAGCTGCCCATAATCCAGAAATGGACTGGGAAAAGGGAGAAGTAAAGATGATGAGATGTCCACCTATCTATAGAAGAAAGAAGGAAAAAGAAAAGAATAAAGAGGTTAGAAAAATAGAAGAAAAGAAAATGGTGGAAGAACTAGTACTAAGAAAGTTTTGGAAGTGGAAAAAGGTATTTGGAAAAGTGAAGTCAGAAAGGATACCAGTGCAAAAGGCCTGGAATCATGCAATAGAGCTAAAGGAGGGTTTTATGCCTAAGAAAGAGAAGGTATATTTATTGTCAAGGGAAGAGTAAGAGAGGGTGCAAGCATTTGTAGAGGATCAACTGCAAAAAGGTTATATCTGACCATTGAAATTACCATAGACATTGCCAGTATATTTTGTAGCCAAAAAAGATAGCAAATGATGAATAGTACAGGATTATAGATATGTGAACTAGTGGACTGTCAAGAATGGATATCTATTACCACTGATTACTGATATTCTGGATAGAGTGGCAGTAAGAAGGTTTTTACAAAGCTAGACCTAAGGTGGAGGTATAACAATATTAGAATCAAAGAAGGAGATGAATAGAAGGTAGTATTCACAATGTACATCAGAGCCTATGAGCCAACTATAATGTACTTTGGGCTCATAAACTTTTCTATTACTGTCACAAACTTCATTCAGACCATAACTTCAGGAATACTTGACCGATTTCAACAATCTAAATGGCCACCAAAAGCCCTTAAGAAGACCTTTCAAATGGTACCAAAAACGTCTCAAAGAAATCAGTATTCACCAAGTTATTAGCAGATCAGTCAGTGATCACCAAGTTACTAGACACTAAATCGCTAATATCTCGGGAACTACTTAACATCCCAAGGTGATAAGATCCCATAGAGATACAAGGTCCTCAATATTTGTATATGATACTGATCTTTATCCATAAATTATCATCTGTCCTTGAATAGAACAAAGGACTACCCTAAGATGGTTAGACTATCTCTATTTCAAGAACAATAGCACTCCTATATGTAGAACAATAGGTAGTAATCATGTAGTAGGCTGTTCTGGTGCATAGACTACCACAATCATGTATTTAAAAACTGTATGTCTGAGGATAAACCTCAAACTTAACAACATCTTTTGCTGCTTGTCTAATTTCGCTTTTTTAAACACTTTGATTATTAAATCAAGCAATCACAAATCAGTAGGTGGCCATTCGTGATAGCTACCTTCTAGACAATGATAAACAACCTGTTCCATAATATAATAAATCAAGAAAATATGGCCATCTTCATAAATGATATTATTGTAGCAACAGAAACAGAGAAGGGATATGATAAGGTAGTAGAGAAAGTGTTGAAGCGACTTGAAGAGAATGATCTCTTTGTAAAACCAGAGAAGTATTAGTGAAAGGTGAAGGAAGTGGAGTTTTTAGAAGTAGTAATAGGGCTGAAGGGGGTAGAAATACAGAAGGAGAAGATGGAAGGAGTTTTAAACTGGCCAATGCTAAGGAATATAAAAAAGGTGCAAAAGTTTCTAGGACTTGCCAACTACTACAGGTAATTCATTAAAGACTTTGCAAAGCTTGCAGCACCACTATATGTGTTAGTTAAAAAGAAAAAGAAGTGGAGATGGAGGAAAGAACAAGAAGAGGTGTTTGAAAAATTGAAAGAGGTATTTATAACAGAGCTAGTCTTGGCAATACTAGACCTGGACAAAGAAATACAAGTAGAAGTAGACATGTCAGACTATACAACAGAGAAAGTGTTGTCGACAAAGTATAAGGATGGGAAATGGAGACCAGTAGCCTTTATTTCTAAGTCGTTGAACACAATAGAATAAAACTATGTGATTCATGACAAAGAAATGTTGGTAGTAATTCAATGTCTAAAAGTGTGGAAACACTACCTAAAAAAGACAAAAATGGAGTTCGAGGTCTGGATAGACCATAAAAATCTCTAGTATTTTATGATGAGTCAAAAGTTGAATTGGAGACAAGCCTGGTAGGCCTTGTATTTGTTATACTTTAACTTTACCCTGAAGCATGTCCTGGGAAAAAGCATAGATAAAGCCAATGAACTTAGCTGAAGAGCAGACTGGTAGGAGAGAGTGGAGAACAATAATGAGGATAGAACATTGATCAGGTCAGAGTGGGTAAGAGGAGTAGAAATACTAGTAGAAGACAGGAGTCTAAGGGAGAAAATTAAAAAAGTGCAGGAAAGAGACAAGAAAGTAGTAAAAGTGGTAAAAGAGTTAAAAAGAGCAGAGATAAAAAGCCTTAGAGATGAAGAATAGTTGATAGAGGAAGGAGTAGTTATAAAGGAAGGACATATATATATACCAGAGGGAGAACTGAGAGGAGAGGTAGTACATCTATATTATGACATGCTAGTAGGAGAACATAGAGAAAGATAGAAAACAGCAGAGCTGGTTACAAGAAACTACTGGTAGCCAGAAGTAATGAGGGAAGTAGGGAGATATGTAGATGGGTGTAATGTCTGCTAGCAACATAAAAACAGGAGCAAGGTCCCAGAAGAAAAGTTAATACCAAATGCAATCCTGGAGAAACCGTAGAGCCATATCTTAGCAGACTTCATCACAAAGCTGCTCTTAGTTCAAGGATATAATGCAATTTTAGTGGTGTGTAATAGATTTAGCAAAATAGCATACTTTATAGTAGCTATAGAGAAAACATTAGTAGAGGGACTCATCAGGCTGTTTAGAGACCATATCTGGAAACTGCATGGGCTTCTGGAAAGTATCATATCAGACAGTGGAGTGCAGTTTGTAGTAGAAATGATGAGGGAGTTGAATGAGCTATTAGGAATCTGGACTAAGTTGTTAATGGTTTACTACTCCTAGATGGATGGACAGATGGAGAGGGTGAATTAGAAATTAGAGCAGTACCTGAGGGTCTTTATTGACTATAGACAAGAACAATGGCTAGACTGGTTGGAGACAGCTGAATTTGTATATAATAATAAGATATATTTGGCTATAAAAGTGTTACTATTCAAGGCTAATTATAGTCAAGATCCAAGGATGGGATTCAAGAGGAGAAGAAAGGGGAGGTATAAAGTGGTAGAAAAGTTTATAGAAAGAATACAAAAAATTCAGAAGAAAGCAAAAGCAGCCTTAAAAAAGGCTTAAAACAAAATGAAGAAGTTTGCAGACAGAAAACAAAGTAAAGGAGAGGAATATAAAGTAGGGGACTTAGTATTGCTAAGCACCAAAGATCTCAAGTGGCAGATGAAGGGAAAACAATTGGAAAAATTGATGGAATACTTTATGGAGTCTTATAGAATAAAAGGAATTGTTTCAAGCAACATGGTAGAATTAGAATTGTCTAGTTCTATTAGAATACACTCTATAGTTAACATAAGTCAAGTACACCTGTATAAGCCACAAGTGGAGAGGCAGAAGAAGGTACCACCAAAACCAGTTATTATTGAAGGAAAGGAAGAATTTGAAGTAGAAAAAATACTAAACAAAAGGGTAGTATAAGAAAAGAAAAAGTTCCTAGTATAATAGAAAGGATATACAGCAGAAGAAGATATATAGAAAAGTAGGGAGAATCTGGAGAATGCAAAAGAGTTGGTAGAAAAGTTTGAGAAAGAGTATAGTAAAAAGACTGAAAAAGTACAATGATAAAAAGAAAAAGAGGATAAAAAGATATTCTCAAGAGAACTACCAGGGAAGTTTACAGTGAAAATACTATGGGGATAGTCTAACAAAGAGTATAAAAGACAAAGGGAAAAAAGATAAAAGAAAAACTAAAGACAATGGAAAAATTCTTCAGGACAAAAAAACTTGAAGAGAGGGCTGTGTTATGAGACAACCAAAAAGAAAACTGTTTCTCATGCATTCATCAACTTAATGGGAAACATCCAAGAATACAATACAGGAAAGATATAAATAGTGTGGGAAGGATTATGTAAGATATAGATAGTTTTTAGTAAAGGTTATGTGATTGTAAGAGATAGGCATATAGACTATCTAATATTTGTATAAGTACCTAGTGGAATCTAACAAGAAACTCTATTGAGTTTTTTCTAAATAACCACCTTGATTGAGCTCTAAGTTCTCATAGCTTCATACCAACACTTTGGAGTCTATGTATCCAAATTAGTAGCAATATTAGAAACAGGTTGACTTAAGTATTCAAGAGATTCCTTTATCCAATTTGATGGTTTAGAATCTTATCTTGTTCTGTAGATTGTAATAGGTAGTTTCTTATCCAAATTTGGCACTTTATTTTGTGTCTGCTCTTGAGTTGGTATTTCTACTGGTGATAGTATGTTATCATAATGAAGCTCTTGTATTGTCAATGGTCTTGGGACTATGCCCAGCTGAGGAGAACAAGTTTTTGTATTTTTAGATGCTGGTTCTATTGCTTTGTTTATTATCTGAGCTGGTTTCAAAGGAAAGAGGTTGTTTTCCTCTAAAAAGACTGTTGGTATTGGTTGTTTAGCCAGATGAGTTGTTTTTTCTTCAAATATCACATCTTTAGACCTAAAAACTGCTCTAGTACTTCTATCAAGCTAGCCAAGTAGAGTAACTTATGCCAATCTTGGACTAAGTTTAGATAGTTCTAAGTCTAGAGGAATATATGCATAAGCTGTTGTTCTAAAAGGTCAAAGGTAAAAAATATCCTATTTGTGACCATTTCAAAGTTCAGCTAAAATCAATCCTAGGCATCTTACTAAAGGAATAAAATTTTGAACATAAACCACTGTGTTCACTGTATCTGCCCAATACTTAAGTGGTAGACCTAATTTGGCCAGAACTGATCAGATACTATCAAGAAGAAGACATATATTCTTTTCTGCTATACTATTCTGTTGGTGTGTATATAGTATTGTAAACTCAAATTTGATTCCATGAGCCTTTCCATATATTTCCCACATATTGTTCAATCATTTCTTTTCCATGTCTAGATATACATTTCATAGCTTCTTTCTAGAATAACATTTGGTCTCTACATAGTAATTCTTGAAGACTTTCAAGATAGCCTCCACAGATTTTGAGCTTAGAAATGCAACCTGGCAATATAAAGAATATCTATCCATGATTAGCATGAAGTATAATACCCCTTCTGCTAACTGTACTAGAGCTGGACCTCATATGTCAACATGTATTCTTTCAAGTAAGTCTTTCTTTCTGATCCTATTATTGTTATAAAAGTAGGCTGTATATTTACCAAAGATACAGTCCTTACATAGACTATCTATTTCAAGATCTTCCTAGATGTTCAAACCATCAACAAGCTCTTTTGAAGCCATTGTCCAAATAGTATCTACATTGGTGTGTATAAGGTATTAGTACCAGATATCAAAACTGACCACTTTATGCTTTGAATATGTTGCAAAAGCAGTTGTGTTAGGTCCATGTAC
>Ga0153919_100250_pt1 | contig 12171 bp, 17 predicted proteins | sample TSGA003MetaG_FD_104712 | JGI IMG/M metagenome (GOLD analysis project Ga0153919, IMG submission 104712) | Attine ant fungus gardens microbial communities from Georgia, USA - TSGA003 MetaG | ecosystem: Host-associated > Fungi > Mycelium > Unclassified | place: USA: Connecticut, Klassen Lab...
CAGAAGTCGTTCCACGATGTTGGGCTGAGCTTGAATGAACGCAAGCATCTCCACGCTGCCCATCAGTACACCGCGATACATCTGCGAGGTGAACCCACCTTTTCTGGCCATTTGAGGATGAAACCGAGGTTAATTTTGACAAAATGGGAAGCCATGACTATTTGAGTCTTCATATCCTCGGGTGATCTGTCGAGAACAAATTCCCAAAATGGAGCAAGGACTACATCAGCCTTGCCTACACAAGTGGCAGATATGGACCAAATATCGCTGCAGAGAACCTCTGTGGCTACGTAGGGGTACCTGGACTTGCACGGTGAGTGTCATGGCGCCGACAAGCGCTGGCTGCGCACTTGAAACGGTCCTTGCCCTCGATCTCAATCTCACCGGTGACATAGGCAAAGAGCCTGTGAAGGACGCCGACCCTGCCGAAATACTCGGCCAAGCGAGAATTCTGTGCCTTGCACTCCTGAAGAAGGTCGTCCTGGTCGAGGATGGTAGCAAGAGAGGCCTCTTTGTCGATGAGACCCTCAATGGCAGAGGCATTATGGAAGCCGAATCTGCAAGGAAACTGAGCTGAAGGCTATTCACAGCACAATGTGATTACCTCCAAAACATGGCCGTCGACGCTCAAAGTGTGATATTATCATGCTCTATATATGGCAGTCTCTCACGCTACTCTACGCTATCTACCTCAGAACTGTGCCCGTGAGCAGTTGAAAAAAAACATACGGCAAGACACTCACCCGGATCTGGTAGGTTCCCTCTGCCTTGGTCAGGTATCGTACCCACTTGACACTCTGGTAGTTCTTTTTCTCAAACACCTTGAGGAACCGCACGATCAGCCCCGATGCAGTGAACATCAGCACTTGAAAGTCCACATCTATCGGCGGCCGCGCCCACACCTGCCGTGTTGTCGTGCTTGTCAGATACGCTGTTCCAGAGAATGTGCACTCCTGTCCTCCCTGGATCCGGGGCAGTTTCCATACCACCACATTCTCCGCTGGCACATACTTGGCCTTCCCATTGGCCACTTTGCAGTCCACGCTGGTCGTGTTGAGTGGTGTTGGAATTCGTAGGACGACATTTGTTGCCGAGAGCTTGTTGTCAAAATTAGTTTTGATTGCAACCGTATACTGGACTTGGCTAGTGCCTATTTCATTGACGGTGGGGATTATGCGTAGAGGTAGCTTGACGTTGCTCGTAGATCGGTACCTGCTAACTACTGAGTCATCTGTAGCAAGTCTTATGAGAAAAGCGTACCGCATAAGCTCAAATTCGCCATCAGGTGGTATGAAACTGATTGTTCTGCTGCTATTGAAATCATGCAGTCGTACACACTGGTGGAATCGACAATCATCCAGTTCGACAGCACCACCTGTCCCATGCTCGCTCCTGTCGATCACCAGCTTGTCATTCAGGCCGAATTTACACTCAGGAGTACCAGACAAGTATGCCCGCATCTGAATATGGCCGTCTACATCTGATCTCAGAATGTTCCCTGTCAAATTATTTAGCAACCTACCACAATGCATATTCAAGTAACTCACCTTTGGCACTCATGCTCAGGTTGATGGTCTCCACGACGTCCACAAACGCCTCGTTCTTCCTATAACTCACATCTCCTCTCCTCCAATTTGTAGCACCGGTGGCCTGCATCGTAATTTTGGATGATTCCTCCTTGAACCAATCATATCATAATTAGTACACCATGTATCCAGGTATCCAGATGCACTGGAAGATGATAACGCACAGCAGCAATGGCACTAGTAGACACTATACTCTCCGTCGTGATGTAACTTTTTAAGGTATCGATCTCACTATTCTGCGGGTATCCAAAATCGCATATCTCTGCCAGCGTCAGGATCAGTAGAAGGATACTTCTCTGAAAGGATGGACACACCATCAATTAACTCATATATCAGCACAAAATTATTCTTCACGCTCTCCTCATCTACTTTACCAAAGTAACTCTTCCCAATGTTGATGAACCTATAACAAAACTCAAAAACGAGCGCGGCATTGGCATTTGTCCTGTGACAATGACGATCATACGTACTCAGAATTAGCAGAAGGAAGAACAGGGAAGACTCACTTTGTCACAGCAACAACATACAAACCATTCACTCTCACATGAAAGAAACTTGTCGATCCCAGCGTTATGATCGGTGACCTGACGTCGCTATTTGAAACTACTTGTATTCTGAATACATCCGCAATGGACCGTCTACAGAGAAAAGTTTGGCTCTCGGAACCGACTTTATGTTTGAGTCATGCCTACTTGAAGTCCGGTCGATAAAACCTCGAGATTAGGACCTACTCCCGGTATAAGCAACCATGTTCAAAACTCGTCAGCACATTGATTAGCATACCTCTCCTTTCTGATTGAAAATAAAGAATGCCTAAAGGACGATAAAAATAAACTAGTTTCGTAGGATGGACCGACAGTATAAACTCACAGAAATCATGTTGATGTCGTTGCAAGTTGAAAGCCGACTTTTTGGCGCATCATCAATTAATTGCAAGTCATAGGCGCTTCAAGCGTGCGACTTTTTTCATGGTATTTTCTGAACCAATGTTCATTAGCTTTGACAAGCAATCTAGTGCTCAGATACATTCCAGACCTAAAATACTAAAATTACCCGTGTAGGATAATATCTATGCACTATGTAAGAGGAATCCTGGCATACTGAGTAACAAGGTCCCAAGTTGTGCCTCCATACACCTCTGAGGGGCCATTGCTGTGTTGCGGCGAATTTGCTATGCTCTGAAATATCATAGTCAGAGTAGTCACCATGAGGTAGATGACTGAGGTGAGATCATGGATTGTATGTATATGTGTAAAAACACTAATCACCTGGTTAGACCGGAAAACAGTATAGCAGAATCATTCTATCGAAATATTCATTCCATTGACTCTGTTTCATTCCAGTGGAGCAGCCCAAGTGACATTGATACATATCACCGTAACTTTCAGCCAACTACGCAACCAGTTATCCAACCTTGAGCACAATCAAAATAGCATTGACACCTATTTATCAACTCTAGATACAGAAAGCTCTATATCAATGTCACATCTAGCTGTGTCAATAACCAGGCTATCATCATTTCAGGTTAAGGTATCCACAGTCATATAGTATTAGCACTAGTAGAACACCAGTTATGGTTGATCAAAACAAATTCTCAGCACTCAACTTTCTCACCGACATTCGGAAAATCTCGTTTTTCACTTTGGTATCCACGGAGGGTCATCGGAGGCCGAAATCAGAAATGTTCCTGGTCCATATCCTGCAGGTCGTACCGCGAAACGAGATCTGAATCATTTTGATCCTCTCTGAGTCCTCGTGCTTTCGACAACCAATAACTCCTCTTTGCATCGGTATCAGCCATCGACTTGCCATACTCCTTCGCTTCAGCCGCATCTGTGGAATCACTTCTACTTCCATCTTCATCGTCAACAATAAACATCGTGTGTTTATCTTCTTCTCTACCCATCCGTCTCCTTTTCTTAGGAGGCTGCTTTCCAATATCGTATTTCGCGCTCTCTTCAGGATCATGGTTATTTCTATGTGAGATATCACTTATGTCGCGAGCCAAGCTAGCTTCACCACCACCCAAGTCTTTCCAAGGTGAGTATTTGTTTTTCAAACCCAAGGAGGGAGATTTAGAGTGTTTATCCCGATACGATTCGCCATTGAGTTCTTTTACGACAACTTGTGCCTTTGGTTTGACTCCTAGAATATCATGCAAGACACCCTTACTGTAGACTTCGCCTACTAGTCGTCGATGATTGATTGTCTGGAGTATAAATGAGAGATCGAATCAAGATTCAGAGGTCATACGCAAACCTCCTGAGTTACACCCATCACGCTTGACAAAATACTCATATCCTCAGGGTGAAATTCTTGTCGTAATTGAATATCGCGACCTTGTTGTCTTGAGTTGCAGGCGGCAGTTTGGAGGTACGCTGTAGACGTTAAAATTTGATAAGCACCAGCAAATGCTGTCCGAACTTTTGGAAATCCGAATGAACCACTGGAAATGTCGTTGGCTAATGCTGGTTTCAGCATGCATCAACAAGACCAAGAGGTATATGCATACTAGGATTCACGGGGTCCTCTATTGAGAGACAGTCCCATTTACTGGAATCGTACCAGCCGCGCAGGCGCTTGTTGAAGTAGGTACCACCATCACGGATGGAGATCCCCACTTCGTCATAGTTGAAATGGCACCCATACAGCTCAAAAAACTCCATTACAAGCACTCCGAGATTCTTCTCGGGAACAATCTCTCCTCTGCGTATCTTGGGGTGCATCTGGAGGAAGCTGATCGCTAGACATACGATGCTATAACTGCCAAGGCCGCCTGTAAAAACTTCGTTCATGCTCCGTTGACAGAGAAACAGTTTTGTGATGAAAACTAGACTGCGCAGCGCAATTCCATCTCCACCCATGGATTGCAGGAAACCCTTGACGACCTGTCCACTGACGATACCATTCACCTGATTTATGCTAATATCAACGTTAAATCGCCCATGTGTCGTGACAAATTTCACGATGGGTACTTTCGCTTTAGCAATGACAGTGACATTCGAAGTTATTCCTGCCTTGCGCAACACAGCAGCAATGGAATGGAGTACAGAGACCTTGTTGCTGTAAGCCATAGAGTCAGAAACGATGACTAGATCTATGTCGCTAAGCGGGAGCTCAGTTAGCAAGAGAGTAGAAAATTAATGTGTATGCACACCTAGAGGGAAGATATAGCTTCGTCTCGTAACTTCCAAACGGCATGACCTTAGCATCGGGAAACGCGACTGAAATAGCTCCTGAAACGATTGAAACAGTCAGCTCGCGAATTTCATCTTCAATAGGCGTTGGTGAAATCCAATTCGTGAAGGCCTCGACTTCTTGGTGCATCCTAAACAGGGATCCTGATCCAAAACTCTGAGCAAGAAAGTGCGCAGTACTCACATCTCAGCTACGTTTCGACAATCTTTCCAGTCGATATCATACACCCATGGGGCCTTTCTCGATGCCGCGTTCATCCTCTGTTTCTTATTCGCATACCCATCTTCGAAATCTACCGCATCGTGTTTTCTCTTTTTCGTAGATTCACCACCACGCCCTCGACTCCTTTCCCTGATCTTTCCCTGATCCCACTCTCGTTCATTATTCGCCGGCGGTGCGTCTCGCATTGATTCCTTACCTTTGTCTTTCTCGTTCTTCGGTTTTTGAGTCTCTTCACCGTCCGAAACAAGTGCGATATAGTCCTCAACAAATGCAGTGGGAGTCCGCAGTACGGTCTCTGTTTGACCAGAGAGGACATTGGAGGAAGGTATCTGAAGATCCATTGAGGACATAGTTGAAGATGCCGTCGGAGTGATAAAGTAGAATTATGGTAGTCAGTTCCAATGTATTTTTAACCCTCTATTTTCTACATGTGTATTTTGGCCTAGTGTCTTTTACCTTCCCAACAAAGCAAATTGACTTCGACCATAAAATTCATTTGCAACCTGCGCTTGACAATTTAATTTCCCTAAAGCATTTTATTATCCAAAATATGATATTTGATAACATGTAATCATAACGTGCTAGCAGTCTTCCTTTAACCAGCCACCATGAGTATCACGCGACCATTCAAAGCTTCTGACATGTTCAAGTTTAATAACATGTGAGCGACTTCCTTTGATTGCAATGGCATGTATATTCATGCCAGCCACCGTTCAATAAAAGCAATTTAGACATTTGGACAGAAACTGTGAGGGATTCAATATCCTTTATACAACACGCCGTCATTTAAGTCAATAGTATGGAATTGGGTTTTATTTGACCTATCTCTCGAGGTGGCCTGATATCTGCTGTGTACAAGAAGCACCTAGTGGTCGTATGATGGGCTATGGTGTGTTGCTAACCTCATGATTCTTCCATTCTTTTTTCTCATATGCTTCAGTCATGGGAAAAGCCGAAGGCCAGGGTGCAGGATGGCATGGGCATGTAACAGCCATTACCGTTGCAAATGAATATCGTCGGCTCGGCCTCGCGCGCAGAATGATGAGTTTCCTCGAACTCGTATCAGACGAACTCTACAAAGGATTTTTTGTGGACCTCTACGTGAGATGCGCAAACAAACTTGCGATTGATATGTACGAAGGTTTGGGGTATAGCGTATATAGGCGTGTCAGGGAGTATTATGGAAGTTTAGGTGTGGGAAAAGGAGGGAGGGATGAGGAAGATGCGTTTGGTGAGTGGTTTATGTCTGCGCTGCCATGTGAGTATATGGCCAAATACCTCAATTAGATATGCGAAAACCACTCTCGAGGGATCCAGATCGACATTCGGTTAGGTCGAATGGAAGGGATATAATCGTTAGTGCTCATGATGTTTCGTAAAAGGCTGACTCGCAGCCCTTAATTTGGGTTGCAAGGAATAAATGATAAACTTTCCTTGACTTATTTAGAATGCTAATATTGTGGCAACAGTCCCAAGCAGATTTACTGAAACGGATTGTGACAGAATCGTGGGGGTTGACGTCGCTAAACAGCGAAGACTCACCATCAGTCGAATTCATCCCCTCAGCCATGTTTAATCCTTTAGCATAGGAGATAGACGGTCACATTACTGAAGGATTGAGATTGTATGATAACTCTGATCAGGGTAGCACTTCCAGTTTCTCTGGAGGCTCATGGATTATGTCGTGACGATAATGGTTCTCAACAGACGAAGAACTCCTTATGAAAAAGCTGAGACATTTGGTGTTTTGCTCTCGCATCCGAAGTAATGGTAGTGCCCAACCCCTCGTATCTAGCATACAAACCAAACAACCTAAATACTCAATGGCGGAGGATCTTCTGGTAGAATGCCCAACGATGCGAGTTGTTCCTCATAAAATGCATTCAATGTGTCTGCATCCGAGCAGAACGTGTTGAGCCTTTCCCTGATATCATCTGCCGGACTGATGGGCTGAGAATCTTTCTTGCTCTCTATTTTCGGAGCCAACCGTCCTATCAATCGATTGGTAAGGAATAAAAAACCTTCAGAGCCCCCAATGACTTGAACAAAGGCCGCTCCAGTTTTGTGGATGAATTGCGAATATTTATATGGTAATCGGCGATAAGAGTAAATGACATCGACAGTGTCGGGATATAGCTCAGCAGCTTCGACGTCGACTATGAAATCAAATTTGTGGAGCAGGGCATATTCAAAGTATTTTGAAGGGGTATACCCTGGAACGTGGCTCTCAATGTTGGGGAGGGAAGGTGGGAGAACTGCCAGTCGAATGGGAAAGCAGGATTGAAAGGCATTTTGAGAACTGATATCGCTGATTTGGGTGACGTAGGCTTCAACGAGCTTGAGACCATGGCGCTCAATTAATCTGTTCCATGCTTTGAGCTGTTCGTCAATGCATCGAGCAGTCGTGCCAATCCACTGTAATTCAAAATGGAAGACAGTCGCTGGGTTGTGAATGATGTCGTGGTGGAGAACAACTGATTCAGCTTGGTCACTTTTCTGCTTGCAAATTCAGCAAAAAATGAGATGGTAGACTGGAGATGTTTACCTTATTGGAATCAATTTCAATAACCATTGTTTGACTCAGAATTAGTCTCCTTGCCGGTTTCCGCACAGATGTACTCCTTCTTGAGATATTGCTAGCTGGCTTGGGAACAACCTCTTCGCCTGCATATCTCCTGAACCAGCCGCTTTTAGGCGTCATTGGGACTGAATATTCGCCACTCAAACGATAATAGTAGTGACTTGTTTTCAAATGAATGGTTATGTGCAATAAATGTAGGGGGCAGGAACCCTTACCCATCCAAGAACCCATGCTGTCCTCTGCAGTGCTCGAAAAATCCTTGCTCCAATAGTCTTGCACCCCACTCTACCGCCTGTACTCTCGACGTCACATCGTTAAACTCTCGAACCAACCATGACACAAATTCATGGCCAATGAACGAGTTAGGGTACCGATTATGATGCCACCGATAGTTTTTGATAGGTACTCCATCCTCCTCATGCATAGCTTTGATGATCATAGTAGGCAGTAAATCACCTATTTCCCGTTCACTTTTCATCTTCTTTTTTAATGGGCCATGTGCATGTATTTGGTCCAGCTGATCCATAAGAGATTCATCGAGGACAGAGGTAGCAGGGTCAAGAGTCGTAGGAAGGAACCGAATCGGAGGAGCAGGATTGTTGATACGCTCTTCTGGTGGTTGCCACCGAAGTTTTGTAAATAGCTCGGCCAATTTCTCGATACCCAGAAGCCGAATTTCTTCGTCGTTGAGACGCTCTCCTCCTGGCCCAGTATTCAAAATTGGAGGTTCTTTGGTTGGAATTACAACAAACCGCGTGCGCCAATATCGAAGCGACTCATTGAAATCACGCTCATATCCAGCGACTAGCATATCTAACCTATTCCATCCGTAATTTGCAAGGGCAAAGGAGGTGAAAGTTGTCTCATGTGAAGCATATCCTCCTGTTAGAAATGAGCTTAAGGACCTGAACACGATCGTTGAGAGCATCATACCGCCACGTTGAGGCCAAATAAAACACTCATATCTCATCTTCCTTGCAGGAAACAGTCTCCTTACATATCTCCAAACCTGGATTGTATCACCTTTATATGATATTTTATGTATCTCATGGGGCATGCTGAGATAAACAGGATCCCAGGGAGATCGAAGGACATCGGCCAGTCCAGTGAACTTTGGAGTGTAATCATCACTGACCAAAAATTTGCTCTTCCGCATGCTTTTCCTCTCATCATTTATCTGAGTTTTTTGTCGGTTCCTTGGAGCAGAAGGTTTCAGAATGAACTGAAAACCTTGGGCGATGCGAACAGCACTCATGCCACGCATGACGGCAAGTGCCCAAGCATGGCGGACTTCCTCTGTAGTCCCTTTGATTTGAGGAGGTTTAACAAGAAAGGAGCGCATTTCTTTGGGATCAACGACGAAATCATATTGGTTATTGTCATAACAAGACTCAAGTTCGGCGTTGGATGGGAGGTATTCCATGGTTAAGGGCAAACAGGGAGGCGCAAGCAGCGCCCTCCATTTGATGTCATGTTTGTGGGTAGCTTCTGGTAAGAGGTGCTCCCACCGGCGGGCGAGAGATTCTTGGACATAGGGGGCGGGCGCTTCACACTGCAGAGGGTTTGACCAAGATCGGGGAGAAGAAGTAAAGGATTGGCCAAGGATACTCGCTACACTCCGTCTTTTCATGGTGAGGCTATCATCACGAGGAGGGGTATTCAGAGGCGACCTTTTCAAGGTGCCACGTGGCGGCATTATCGTTTCCTCTTCAAAAGTTCGACTCAAGATAGTCTTGGAGACATTTGACTTTATTGCAAGCGGTTGAGCAGAATTTTCAGGTTCCATGGGAGGAGGAATTTTTGGGAGGGTTAGGACCTGAGTTGCTGTTGGTGCAGTGACAGATGGTGCAGTTCTTGGAGAGGCAGACGCAGAGACTTGAGTGGTTTGTGGCTCACTTGGTCCGCTGCGGAATGGATTGAACAACCATGACGGTGCAAGCTTAGAAGCAAAACTAGGCTTTGACTGGCCTACAGAACCGGGAGTGGAGAATTTGGAGAGTGTCGAGCGTACAGAATGAATTGATGCTTGTGAAGGAGAGCTGGCGACAGTCGGCACTGGGAGCATCTGGGCTGCTGCAATCTCATCTGGTAAGTCTTTGATGATGCGCCTGGGGCTTTCTTCGATCGTCGTGATGGTATTAGAAGCTGTTGGTCCATGATTTCTATTTTCGAAGACTCGGGAACCGGTAGAAGAGGGTGCGACATAGTTGGTACGCAGCGAGAAAATATCCATGTCAAATTTGTCCGCTTCTACTTTTCCAAAAGAAAAGGTTTCTTTTTCTGCGATAACTGAGTCGGTGGCAGTTGTGGCCTGATGGAGGTAGGGAATTTCGATGCTTGATAGGACATCAGCTTCAAGTAAACCGAGCATCTGGATTTCGTGCATTTTGGCCCGAGCTACAAATCTATCATTGAGATGAGCAACTAGAAGGTAACTCGGGAAGACAATCTCACCGGTCTTGTCTGAATGGCAGATCCATTTGCTTATCCCAAAAGGTAGTGGAAATCCAGAACGGTTCCCACCAGAAAGTCTTGGATCCCCTGATCCCGCTGCCATCATTCCCTCCCCATAAAGGGTCACTTGCTAGTGGATCGGCGGATCTGTTCTCAATTTCAAACCTAGTCTCCGGCTCTGTGCCCTGGAAACTAAAAATTGGACTCTGGTGTAAAGGAGGTTTTGTCAAAAGGATAAGATAAAGTATGGTGCCTTGGTCAAGCATCCGGGCTGTCGTCAAGCGTAAGAGCATTTTGTTGACGCTAAAATAGCCAGTGCCAGGACTGATCAAAAGGGTCATTGCTCCAGTTATGAAAAGGGAACGGTCAATGTAATGAGTTTCAGTAGGATTAAGACCAAGATTAATGGCCTCCAAAACTGGGCCATCGTGAGCATACGAAAGTCGACCAATGAGACGGGGTCGTGCGTCAGCCTTTGCTCCTTGTGCAGCTCGATAATGGTGGGTTAAGAGAATCTCACGCTGGAAATCCCAGAAAGAGTCCTTTATGCTGACGAGGATTGGTTTCCATTCGCGAAGAATTTCACGGTCTGTTATGACCTTGTAGAAATCTTTGTACCAATTCCCCCTTTCATCTTGGCGTGCACCATCGACAATAGGCCCTTGCATTTCTGACTCTTCGTAGAATACGCGTGATATAAGGACAATCGTCACAGTATGGTTGGTTCCTGTTTCGCGCCATTTGGTGAAAAGAACCGGAAGGAAGGAGTGGACGATCTTTTCGTTGTAGCGCTCCCCATCTCCGGAAAACTCCCAAAGCTCACGACAGACTTGAATAAAAATAGTGACTTTGGCCGAAAGTGAACGAAAGATGGGTCGTGTCGATGATGTCACAGTTGCTGAAGGGACCTGGATCAAAACCGTATCAAACTAGCCCCCGACTGAGGCTTGAGCACATACCTTTTTACCTTTGACATAGATATTCTCTACTTTGGCCACAGCTGCTCCGACAAACGGCACTATCTGATCTACAAACATACATTGCCCCACCAGTTGCTCACCAAGTCTCCACATGTCGTTGCGTCCAAGATACTGATCTTTAAAAACGAGTTCCACATGACTAGCATTGCACGCCTCTCCATCAACCTATTCATGGATTTGAGAATCAAACATCATGTTCGACAATGTTTGACTGCGCAACCTTGGTTATAATCACTTCAGCGTTGTTCCTGAGATTGAAGGCGTCCGCGATAGACTTGGGTACTGAAAGCTAGAGGTATGTCAATCGTTATCAGCTGAGGATGCTCAGGATATTCAAGGCTCTCACCTGAAACTGAGCACGAGGACTTTGGTCTTCTTTTGGAATGAAGAATAAAAAGCTCTCGTTTGAATCTTGCAAGCCAGATTTACTAACTTTCATCAAATCACCTTCAGCGACCCCTGGCCATAACGAATGATTGAAGAGCACCCCAGGTGCATCCTTTACCTCGTGCACCCAGAGACTGAACGTTTTAGAGTCACCGACCTTGAGCGGCTCCAGAGCGGGTGTAGGCAAAGTGCGCAGGACTGATTGGGCGGTGTTTGAACGGTGCCGACTGAAGTGAGAGTGTTGGGATTCGGCTCTGGACGACGGCATACTGGTGCTGAGATCACAATTAGCTGATGGCAAGGAATCTAGTGACATAACTTGTCACATCTCATTCAGAGCTCTTCATCCTATAATGGATTCTTTCTGATCAGTCCGACGACTGAAAATATTTTTCTACGAATCCCAGACCCATTGAACTAAGCAGATAGAAAACCCGACTCAAATTACACTCAAATGGTCAACCGAGAACTGGAGAACTGAATTGTAACGTCTCCCAGGTTAAAGATGTCTCTGTAATCACTTCTGCAACAGGACTTGCCCTACATATTTCTCTTCCGTAGGTAATGGATTATGATTGTATCCCTTTGCACCCATTACCATCATCTTGGCAAGGACAGGGTTTCTGACATTGTTCTGCGTTCAGTGATAGCTCAGTGATAGCATTTGTCAGATTGTTCTGGCGAGGTCCCAGGACGGTGATCTATTTAGTGACACTGTGACTCCTTTCCCCAGCTTTAATCGATTGTCGCAGTCTGAAGTAAC
>Ga0153919_100252_pt1 | contig 12094 bp, 7 predicted proteins | sample TSGA003MetaG_FD_104712 | JGI IMG/M metagenome (GOLD analysis project Ga0153919, IMG submission 104712) | Attine ant fungus gardens microbial communities from Georgia, USA - TSGA003 MetaG | ecosystem: Host-associated > Fungi > Mycelium > Unclassified | place: USA: Connecticut, Klassen Lab...
CTTAGTAAGCCAAGTCACGTGACAAGGTCAGGTGACCATAGAACATTCTGGAAAGGACATGTGACCATGGGACTCTAGGGTACAGCCACTGTAGTAATAGTATAAGTAGGGCTGCAATCCAATAAGAACTCCATCAAGTTCTTCCTGAATATCCACCTAGGGTGACCACTAAGAACATTCACTGTTCCTTGGTAACAATAGATGTTAGTGTTCCAGAATGTCCTCACAACTAATCCTAGTCTAGGGGTTCTTTTTTTCAGGTTTCCTCTATTCTCTGAACCAGAAGACTTTGTATTCTTCTATTACAATTGCTTTGGTAAGTAGATAAAAAAGGTGTAGCTGGCTCATATCTTATTTTTCTTATCTTGTAACCTCTTCCAGTACTTATTATCAATCCTCAAGACCATCCTCTTAAATTTTTCAAATAAAAAAATATTTTTCTGACTGTAGTATAACTTATCTCTAATACAGTTGGGAATAGCATTCTTTACTATCTTTTATAAAACTTGGTTATCCCAACAGATATAGTTTTGGTACTTGGCAAACTAAATAAAGTAGTTGACAGTCTTGCTATTATGGGAAAATAAAATGGAAACAATAGCATTCTCATTATTATCTTCAGGTAAGTAAGAGCTGAAAATATTTGACAATTTCTTCTATATTGTGTTCCTACTCTTTTCTATATTTCTTCTATCTTATGTTGTCTTGGCAATGCCTGTTTAATTATATAAGGACATATGGTATTATTGGTTAGTGTTTATGTGACTATACATAGACCACCTGTTGTAGTATATATAATAGCCCATATAGATAGATCTATCTTTACTCAAATATTACACTAGCTTCTGAAATCTTTGCTTAGCTTATTGAGCAACTGTCTCTGAATGTTCCTCTTATAGAAGATAGGATATAGTAAAGAAGACTTTTTCAGCATCATCAGTAAACTTTCTCTTATACACTCTGAAGTATATCTAGCACTAAAAGATAAACACTTTTGAGTTTATCTAGACTACACTCACTGAAGGGATCTAATTCCTTAATTACTTAGTGTTTTTTATAGGAATGGGCACTAAAGTGATGAGCAATTGTCAATAGAGTTGTTTGTAGTTCTAGGTTAGTCATCTCTGCTTGAAGGCTATGTACTGATAGTACTAATATTATGACACAGTCATATAGCTAAGTCATTATTTATTTTTCTTTTTTTTTCATTTAATTAGGAAATTGGTAAACATATGAAAGAGAATAACTCAAAAGAGATGCACAGGACTTTATAAATAAAAGTAAATACAGAATGTGTATAAGTAGTATACAACAATCAAATGGGAACTCTATTGAGTTCTCTTTGTCAATTTAGACTAGGAGTATCATATACCAGAAATTCAGTATAAATTTATATTCATTTTCTTTATTATTATTTATCTTCTACTTAGTTAGGAGTAGATGTATTATATTTCAGACTGGCTTTCTCCTACTCTAGTTATAGTATATATAGGGTAAATATATAGTAGCAATCCAGTTCATAGATTAAAGTTCCTTTCTCCATATTCTTATAGCATCTTTTTTTCTACTATATATCTCTTAAACTCTTTACTCCTAAATTTACCTTTTCTTTAGATAATGTTCTACTACTCTGAAATATATGATTACATATATAACAGGAGATCAAGGTATAGTATATGAGCTGATACCAAGATTATTCCACTTTTATGTCATTATTATGTTTTCTCTAGACCAGCTGTAAAACTATAAAACTAGAGAGCAATTATCACAAATAGCCACTTACTGATTTGTGAGTTGATGATTTGATAATCAAAAGGCTCAAAAAAGTAAAGTTTAGACAGTAGCAAAAGATGTTGTTAAGTCTGAGGTTTATCCTCAGATATACAGTCCTTAAATACATGATTGTAGTGGTCTATACACTAGAACAGCCTACTACATGATCACTATCTATTGTTCTACATATAGAAGTGCTATTGTTCTTGAAATAGAGACAACCTAACCATCTTAGAGCAGTCCTTTGTTCTATTCAAGAATAGATGATAATCTATAGATAAAGATCAATATCATGTACAAACATTGAGGACCTTGTATCTCCATGGGATCTTATTGCCTTGGGTTCTATTTATAGCCAAAAGAAGCGCATTGAAGAGAGCTTCACAATAGTCATTGAAGCAAACAATTATGTTAAGCAGTTTCTGAGATATCAGTAATTTAGTGTCTGGTGACTTGGTGATTGCTGACTGATCTGCTGATAACTCAGTGAATACTGATTGCCTTGAGATGTTTTTGGTACCATTTGAAAGGTCTTCTTAAGGGCTTTTGGTGGCCATTTAGATCATTGAAATTGGTCAAGTATTCCTAGAGTTATGGTCCAAATAAAGTTTGTGACAGCAATGTCTTTTATTTTATCTAGTAGTATGTTCCACTCTTCAGCTCCACTTTTTGCATCTCTTTACAGAACCCAGAGTATATATTTATAGTTTATTTATAGTTTATTCATAGTAATTCACAGTATATTCCTAGCCTTCCCATGCTACTATCCCTACCTATTTGACAAGGAGTAGGACTAAGTCATCTTGGCTATATTCTTACAGCTAGAGGTTTAGGCTGACTAATCAATGGTTCTAGCATTTTACTAGGCTCTTTCTCTTGGAGTTTCTCAACCTCTTCTTCTATAGGTCCTTGGAAGGCAATATATTGATTCTTTTCATGAGAGATAGTAGTAGATTCTCTAAGTGAACTAGAGTATAGTTCATTGCATTGAATACAATACTCAAGATAAGAGTTGGGGATGGATACTCATGACATAGGAGATCAACTAGAACAGTGTTGTTATACCACCAATAAATTTTCTGTAGATTTGTAATATGGAATACACTTTATACTCCTGGATTCAATATCTAAGTTCACTCTAGAAATCTCCTACAAGCCCTTAGATATATAAAAGACCACCAAAGGTCACTTCTACCATACAGTCACCAAACTGTCATTTGCTTAATAGCACATACCTTGGAAGGCAAAACTAATGAGCTAGCATTAGGTTTCTTAGAAACAGACTATCAATATTGACACTCTAGAACTCAGAAACTCTAGAACACCTTTGGAATGCTATAGACTTTCAATCTAGAACAGACTTAGATGAATATGATACCAAAGTAACAGATCAAAAGTCTATCAATAACTTGTGATCTCATCACTGCTGAACTCAACCAAGAAGTAGATATAGTACACAATGATATTGTAAGCTGGAATACTTATATATGTTAAAGCTAGTTTCTAAATTGTATTTGGGTAGGAAGTAGTTAGTTGGGAGGTCAGAAGATGTTAATAGGAAGTGGTAGTATAGAGGTGGAGCAAGAGTATATAGTGGTAACAGACTGGTATAGTAGAATAGAAGGCAATGTTGGACATATTCACATAGTGTGGTTGTAAAGAAGAAAAGTAAAAAAGGCTAAAAGAAGTATTTTTCTTTTTTATTTATTTTTTTTTGAGTTTTATCAATTTGTAATTTTAATATAATACTCAGGGAGCTAGCAAGAAAGGGTATGCAATCTTAACACCTGCTACTATCTTAAAGGCTCTAGAATTGTCTTCTGGTACTTGTATGAGTTTTAAGTAAAGTGGTTGGATGGTTGAGGTAAATTCACTCTATACTCTTACTTTTTCTAGAGACAAGATGTAGTGGTTGCTCAGACAATCTTCTCTAAGATAGCAGGCTTAAAAAGCCTGGCTAGCTATTGACTTAGATTATATCATACCTATAAGGATTAGTGTTAGGGATGTGGATAAGGGCTTGGTTAAGTATGGTAAAGCCCAGAAGTAGTTTACTGACTATCTTGATAGTGAGCTTGTTATGGTATATAAAGGTTGATACCTTAGAAATACTATTCTAGATCAAGCTTATACTCTTTTCAAGTAATTTTACTTTACTTTATTACACTAAGTTTCTATATTTATTTTTTAATACCTTTATTCTTGATTCATCCTTACAAACTTTTTAGCATATAATTGGAACCTAGTACTACATATTTAGCTTGTACCAGGCTAATAGTCCCTTTTGTCCCCTTTAGTATATAGGAGGTTCTTTCTATAGCTTTGTTTAACTGTCAAGTATTGTTTTGAGTACAGTTGGAATTATTTGGATTAATAGAGAAGGAACTGCTATTGATGAGACCCTTGCCCAGATGATATTGTGGATATAGCAAGAGAGAAGTCTGAGTTCAGATAGACATTACTACATTATGAACAAAGCTAAGATACTAAGTGCAACTTGTTAGTTTATAAACTAAAAAAAAGATAAACTTATACAAATACTAGAAAGGCATTTACAAACAATCTGACTGAGATAAGCAGATGATGAGTAACTGCTATGAGAGTATTACAGAGGACTGTAACAATCTAGTAATATTATAGAAACTACTATCTTAAGTATTCTAAATATCTATTATATATGCAAGAAGAATATAGGAAGATGGTGCTTGGTAATTGCTTAGTCAAATTTACCTAATTGTTTCCACAGCCTCTGAAAAAATACAATAAATTCATTAAAAATTAGAAAAAATTCAGAAAAAATTGGAAAAAGAAGTAGAAAATTAGAGAAAGGAAGTATAGTGTACTATAGACTATTGGAGAAAAGGAGTGTAGTGCACTATAGATAATACTACAGGAATTTATTGGAGAAAGAAAGTATAGTAAACTAGAAACTGTTAGAGAAAAATAGTATAACAGACTGTAGACAATACTACTGGATACTATTGGAGGAAAAAAGTATAGTAAACTATAAACTATTGGAGGAGGGAAGTATAATATACTGCAGACAACTTACTTACTGTATATATTGTAGACAAACTGTTGGAAGAAGAGTATATAGTGCACACTCTTCCCTGTACATATATAATACTACTAACTATTATACAAACTATTGAAAAAAGAAAGCACAGTGATCTGACAGACAATATTGTACACTATTACATAGACTGTTGGAGACAGGTTGCTATGCTCTTTGTATAGCAACTTAGCCTGAAATAACTTAATCACATTCCTAGTCTGAGTTGACAAGAAGAACTCAATAGAGTTCCCATTTAATTCTATATACTACTTATACAACTATTATATGATCTGTGTACTACTTTCCCATACTTATCATGTGATGTGATATGTAACATTTTCCTGCACTCTTTCCTTGTATAGTAAGTCTAAATAAGAAAAGAAAAAAAAAGAAAGTAAAATAAAATAATAACTTAGCTATTTTGCCAAGTCATAACACCACCCCTCTCTCAAGATTCCTTGTTCTGAGGATTTTTACAACTCATAGTAGGAGTCACAGATATTCCCTATTTTATTATTCTCTTCATTTCACTCTCTAAGTCCAGATTCTTCTTAACCAATTTCTTCTTCTTTCTTAGTTGTTTCTATCATTCTTTGTTCTCTAATTGGTTCTCCTTTCCACTACCTCCAATTTCTTTTTAACCTTGCCTAGTATTCTTCATCATATTTTTTATTTGTCTATCCATATAACTTTCTTGCTGTAAATTTTTCTAGTAATTCTCTTCTCCTAAACTATTACAGTTACACTATGGACTAGTAGTTACATATTGTATGGTTTACCATTATACCAAAAGGGCAAAATTAGCAAGGCTATTTGCTAATGAGGGTCCAGCTATTTATGTAGTTCTTTGAACAGGTATCTTGTTATACCTTTATGTCACTATTTAGTAGTTACTTTTTTGTAATATAAATGTTCCTTTTTCTCTTTTTTATCTCTGAATATCCTCCATATCTTGTTGATATTCTCTTTCAAACTCTTCAACCACTTCTTTTGCATTTTCTAGGTTTTCTATCCCTTTTCAAGTATTTGACTCTGCTGTGAATTCTTTTTACTATACTAAATACTTGTCTTTTCCTCTAATCTGCTGCTTATTTAGTATCCTCTCAATCTCTTATTTTTCTTTTTCTTCAATTATAACTGGAGCTAGTTGCTTTTTCTTTTGCCCTTCCACCTATTCTATGTATTTATATATTCTATTAATATTTACTACTGGGTATATCTTTACTACACCAGGTAACTCCAATTCAACTGCATTTGTCAATACAATCTTCTTTATTTTATAGGGGCCTATAAACCTCTCTATTAACTTCTCTGTTCTTCTTTCAACCATTTGGTATTTCAAGTCCTTAGTGCTGAGCATTACTAAGTCTCCTACTTTATATTTATTGACTTCTCTTCTTTTTCTATCTGTATACTTCTTTATTTTCTTTTGTGCTTTTTTTAGTGCTACTTTTGCTTCTTTCTGTACCTCCTTTATTTTAATTACAAACTTCTCTATTCTTTTGTATTTCTCTTTTCTCCTTACTTCAAATTCTATTCTAGGATCTTGCTCATAGTTTGTTTTAAAGAGCAATGTCTTAGTACTTGAATATATCTTATTGTTGTAGACAAACTTAGCTATTTCTAACCAATCTGGCCACTGCTCTTGTCTATGGTCTATGAACATTCTCAAATACTACTCAAGTTCTTGGTTGACTATTTTTGTTTGTCTATCTGTCTAAGAGTGAAATACTGTTGATATCTTGCTCTCAATCTCCAATATTTTATTCAACTCTCTCATTAATTTTACTGTAAATTGGAGTCCTCTATCTGAAATGATATCTTTGAATAATCTATGTAGTTTCTACATATTGTTTCTAAATAGCCTAGCTAGCTCTTCTACCAATGTTTTTTCCATAGTAGGAATAAAATAGACTATCTTTGTTAACCTGTCCACTACTACTAAGATTGAGTCATACCCCTGTGCCAATAGTAGCTTTGTAATGAAGTTTGCTGATATATGACTTTAGAACTTTTTTGGTATTGAATTGGACATTAATTTGCCTATTGGTTGTTCTGTATAGTTTTTATTCCTTTGGTAGAAATCATACTCCTCTATATATTGTTTCATCTCCTTTGTTACTTCTAACCACCAAAAGTTTCTTGTGACAAATTCTACTGTTTTCCATTGCCTCCATATTCTCCTACTAGTATATTGTGATACAATCTAATAATCTCTACTCTTAATTTTTCATTCTTAGGTACATATATCTTTCTCTTTTTGTATATTATGCTATTGATTTCTTTCTATTTTCCATTTCTTAGCATCTTTACTTCTATCTGCTTTATCTTTTCTACTATTTTAACCATTTCATTATCTTTTACCCTTAAATGCCTTACTTTCTCTAGTAAGTCCATTCTCTCTATGATTACCTCTATTTCTTCTGTCTTCTTTACTTCTAACTATTCTGGCTTAACCAGTGTTTCATCCTCATTATTTCTTTCCACTCCAACTTTCTAGTCTGGTCTCTTGCTCAAGCTATCTGTCTTTTCCATCTTATTTCCCAGAATATATTTGAGTGTAAAGTCAAATCTAGACAAGTATAGAGTCTATTTTGCTTGTTTCCTATTTAACTTTTGTACCTTTATAAAATACTCAAGATTCTTATAGTTTGTTCAAATCTTGAATTTTGTGGTTGCTCCTTCCAGGAAATGTCTTTATACTTCCAAGCATCTAACTACTGCCAACATTTTCTTGTTATATATCTTGTAGTTTCTTGTTATGTATCTTGTAGTTTCTTTCTGTATTACTTAGAGATTTTAAAATGAAGGCAACTGGTCTTCATATCCTATCAGAGCACTTTACTGATAACACTCCTCTGGTAGTGTGATTTAAAGCATCTGCTTCTACTCTGAACTCCTTGTCTAAGTCTAGAGCTGTTAGTACTAGTTTGGTCATAAAGATCCTTTTAAGTTCATCAAATACTTACTGTTACTCTCTTCTCTATTACTACTTTATATCCTTTCTAGTTAGTATGTTTATTGGTCTTGCTACTTGAGCAAAATCTTTAATAAACCTTTTATAGTAGTTTGCAAGGCCCAAAAATTTTCTAATATCTTTTACATTCTTTGGCTCTGGTCAACTTAGCACTCTATCTACCTTTTTCTTCTCCATTTCTATTTTATTGGGTCCTATAACAACTCCTAGAAATACAATCTTCCTTACTTTCCATACACACTTCTCTGGTTTGACATATAAGTTATTCTCTTCTAGCCTTTTCAATATCTCTTCTACTATTTTATTGTGTTCTTTCTTTATCTCTATCTCTACCAACACATTATCCATAAAGATTGCTACTTTCCTTTTATTGATTATATCTCTCAGAATTTCATTTATTATTGCCTGGAATATAGCTAGTAAATTTGTCATCCTAAAGAACATAACCATTGGTTCAAAGGACTCCACATATATTATGAACACTCTCTTCCACTCATCTCTCTCTTTTATTCTCATGTTGTTAAAACCCTACTGTAAGTCCATTTTAGTAAATACTCTTTTACTCCCTATGTTATTTATGAAGTCCATAATCAATAGCAATAGGTAGTTGTTCTTTACTGTTTGATCATTTAGACTATGGTAGTCTATCACTATCCTCTTACTCCTATTTTTCTTGCCTATGAAGAATACTAGTGACATCTAAGAGGATTTTGATGGTCTAATATACCCCTTTCTTAGTTGGTCATTTATGAAGTTCTAAACTTCTTCTCTTTTATCTTTGAATAAAGAATAAATTCTTTCCTTTTGTGGTTTAAATATCTTCTTGAGATCTATAGTGTAATTCCAAATTTTTCTCATTGACATTCTTTCTGATTCTACTTTTCCAAACACTTTAGGAATTTTCTTGGGACTATTTTCTCAATTTTTCTATAGTCTACTTCAACTTTTTTCTTTCTTCTCCAATCTTTCTTATCATCTATTGTCTATCTTACTATTCTCTCTTTTTCTAACATCACTACTCTTTTTTCTTTCTTCACTTTCTGCTCTTTTTCCAATTTCATATTTCTTTTATATAATGGTAGGCATCTAGTCATCTTAACTTCTTCTGTTTCTCAATTGATTTCCAGGTTGTGTGTTTGCAACCATAGCATCTCCAATATAATGTTTATTCTCCCAAATTATACACATTCATTCTCATCCTTTTCATATGGCTTTTGTAATACACATTCACTTCTACTTGATATGTAATAGTCCTTCTACTGTTGTTCATTCCATTTACATTTCTGACTATTACTGGTCTTTTTAGTTTTTGTAGCCTGAATCTATGTTTTGTTGCCATCTTTTTGTTCATGAATATCCCTGTTGTACCACTATCCAAGAGTGCTTTTACTGTTATGCCTTCATGTGTATCTATCTTTTCTACTTCTATATTTAACCATACTTCTTTTAGCATTTTGAATATTCTTCTGATATCTCTTTGCTTGTTCTTCTCTTTTACTGTGCTTTTTGGAACTCCTGTCTATGTACTACTTTACTGTGTTTCTCCTTGTTTAGGGTATACTACTACTCTCCAATCCTACCATGGCTGTTTCTTTTCTGTCTCATATTCTGGGCACAGAATTCTCTCTCCATCCTCTTTTGACATCTCTACTACTATATCTCTTTGTCTACATTGAGTATACTTTACTTTAATTGCTCTTTTTTCTTTTGCTGAATTTTCTCTCTACTTCTATGCTTCAAGACATCAGCTACACCAAATATTCTTTAGCTGTTCTCCAGAGACAAAACTCTATCTCTAGTTCTCTTGCATTTTGGTGCCTTTGTACTTGTACCCTCTATACTCTATAAATATTACCACTTTCCATTTTGTCTTCCATCCTTGCTCTTTTAGAGCTGTACCTCCTGGGGGTATACCTCTCTTACCACAATACTTCTGTACCTTTTTCTATAAAAAGCATACCAGTCTTTTCTTTTGCTACATCTTTTACAGACTAACTACATATGCTACTTCCTCATTTCTTCTCTTTTTCTTCTCAATTTTAATATTTGGACACTTTCACTTGTAATGTTCTACTTTCCAATATCTAAAACACTATATCCCTTTCTCTACTGTTTCTTGTTTTCTCACTTTCACTTTTTCTTTTATTCTATACTGCATTACTCTATTTGCTATTATCTCAAATTTATTCTGGGAAATTGGTTTTCTCTTTGTTTCCTTTTTCTTATTCCTGTAGTTATGGACCAGATGCCCAAACTTTCTACACTCCCAACATATTCTTTCTTCTCTTCCTTCTATCATTGCTCTTAGTTTAAAAAGGGTATGTTATTGATTGAGCATGCTGTTTATAAGAAAGTTGTATTGTTCTAGAGATATTATGATATATCTCTAAAAGAGTCAAATGAAAGTCTGATCTCACTGATTACACTATATCTATAAGAGGACTGCACCAAAGTCCATTCCAGATGTGCTAGTGGTAGTATACTAGAGCAACCCTACAACTAATTAAATTCTGATTACTTCATATTTAATTAGTTTTCCACTCCTATATTCCTGTCCCTGATGGCTGAGATGTTCCATAGTCAAGGGAACTTGTATATATAGTATAAATTACCCTTTAGAAGCCTTATCCTATTTTTTAAGGTTTCTCCTGGAGGTGAGTTGTAATACATTCTGGAGTTTATTTATATACTAAGGTTTCTTCTGGAGTCATTCTACTCTAGGTGTCCTTATAACATCTACTGGAGTGCAAGATCTTCATTCAGCCAGAGTTCTACTACTCTACTTGCTACTGCTCTAGTAATATAGTTATACTATCACCCCAAGGAGAGAATCTCTAACCTAAACACCTTTTTAAGGATGTGGTATTTGTTATGAGAGCCCCAAAAAGGAAACAGTTTCCCATGCATTCAAACACTTCATCCAAAATCTCAAGTTGGACAAAGGGATTAAGGAATAAATAGTATGGAAGCTTAGGTAATCAAATCATGTGACAAGATCAGGTGACCATAGAATATTCTGGAAGATCATATGACCATGGACTAGCAGTAGTACAGCTACTGTAAAATAGTATAAGTAGTAGTCTAATCCAATGAAAAACTCCATCGAGTTCTTCTTAAACATCCACCTAGGGTGATCACTAAGAGCATTCACTGCCTACTGATAACAGTATTACTCCTCTGCATATACAGCCCATAATGGGACTTCAGCACAAGGCTTATAGAGCAAAAAGAGTACAAGTAAACTACTAAGTACTACTCAATTGTAAGATCAGGTCTCAGACACAATACCTGAGCTTGGTACTGTGCTTCCACCAATAGTCCTTAACTGACTATCAAGTCCCCTTAAGCCAAGGGCCTGGCTATATATAGAGATGACTAGTGATTGTAATGACTACTGGTCAAGAGTCGAAAAGATTATGAGAGTTTAAGATGAGCAAGGTCCAAGACAGATGGTGCTCTAGATATGGTATTGAGTTCTAGTGTAGTGACTTAGCCTGAGATGGCTTAATCACACTCCAAGTCCAAGTTGACAAGGAGAACTCAATAGAGTTTCCATTTGATTCTGTACACTACTTATATAACTTCAGTGGTTACAGAATGTCCTAGCAGTCAGGGGTCTAAGAAGCTAACTAAACTAATTAAATATCACATAGTAATATTTAATTAATGCAGGGTTGCTCTGGTGGGCTGAGTTAGTGAAATTGAAATCCCCTTATATTATCCTCAGCTCATGTGCTGTGCCTTGATCCCCTGTTACTATTATGGTTGCATATTTTGGAGTAGTAGAATGTTATCCAAAAATGAGGGAAATTCAGGAGTAAATGGAGAAATTGAAAAGGAAGTGATATGGACCCAAGCTCACATTCTGAATGACTGCAGTTGGTTCATCAAGTAACATCACTCAACATGAGGTGCTATCATGAAGTTATTAAGTACTACTCCTTGATTCCTGCTTTCTCTTTTCTCCTTCTCTCACTTCTCTTTTGTCTGGATCAGTTGCGAGTGATCTGGGTTTTTCTCGTTAGGTTTCTCTTGGTAGTTGGGTGTTATTGTAGGGTATTGGGTACTTTACTGCGGACTGCGATTGAGCACTGTGTTACAGATTCATGATTTTTTTTCAAAAAAGTAGTTGCCTCGCTACCATAATCAATAAGTGAAAATAAGAATAAATACCACCTTTTTGAAAATTAATTCATAGCAATCAGAAAATAGAGTTTTCCTTGATGTTTCGTATCCGCTACTATGTGCACAGTCAACAGATTCCATGCAGGTGCTTTCATAGGTTCGGA
>Ga0153919_100257_pt1 | contig 12068 bp, 7 predicted proteins | sample TSGA003MetaG_FD_104712 | JGI IMG/M metagenome (GOLD analysis project Ga0153919, IMG submission 104712) | Attine ant fungus gardens microbial communities from Georgia, USA - TSGA003 MetaG | ecosystem: Host-associated > Fungi > Mycelium > Unclassified | place: USA: Connecticut, Klassen Lab...
ATCTGTCCTTGAATAGAACAAAGGACTGCCCTAAGATGGTTAGGATATCTCTATTTCAAGAACAATAGCACTCCTATATGTAGAACAATAGGTAGTGATCATGTGGTAGGCTGTTCTGGTGCATAGACCACCACAATCATGTATTTAAGAACTGTATGTTTGAGGATAAACCTCAGACTTAACAACATCTTTTGCTACTGTCTAAACTTTGCTTTTTTGAGCCTTTTTATTATTAAATCATCAACTCACAAATCAGTAAGTGGCCATTTGTGATACCTTCCCTTTCTTTGGTGTAAACCCCTCCTTTAATTCTATGGCATGATCCCAGGTTTTCTGTACTGGCATTCTTTCCGACTCTCTCTTTCCAAATACTTTTCTCCACTTCCAAAATTTTCTGGGCAACAGTCTTCTTAATGTTTCTTCATCCTCATCCTTTTCTATCTTTCTTGCTTCCTCTTCCTCTTCTTCTTGTTTTCTTCTCCCACATATCAGTGGACAACATGTCATTTTTACTTCCCCTTTCTCCCAGTCTATCTCTGGACTATGGGCCACTAGCTATAGCATACCCAGTATTAGCTCCATTTTTCCCAAGTTACACATGTCCATCCTTGCCCTTTCCATATGTCCTTTGAAGAACATATTGCACTCAACCTGGTGTGTTATAGCTCCTCCCACATTTATTGTTCCATCCACATTCCAGACTAAGAGAGGTTTTTTTAACTTTTCCATTTTAAACCTCTTTTTCTTTGCAAAGGTCATGTTCATGAATAGACCTGTCACCCCACTATCCAACAGTGCCTTTACTGCTACTCCTTCATGATTTTCCAACTTTTCTAACCCTACTTTCAACCAGACCTCCCTTAACGGCCATAGTGTGTACTGTATGTCTCTTACTCTCTCAGTTATATTGATAGAATTTAATTTATTGCTCAGTTTTTCTGGGTGCAATACACTGTATAGGTTATTGGAGGCCAGTCAAGAGCTCACTGTCCTCCATTTTCTTTTGCTGACTCTTGCGGTGTTTCCACTACTCTTCCTTTATGCCTTTCCCAACAATTTTTGGCCATATAGCCCCACTTCCCATATACATAGCATGTCCTGTCTCCTCCTTTTCCTCTGTCTATATCTATTGCATTTGGGTCTCTCCTTGGACCCATCTAAGTTCCCCCTCTACTAAGCATATTTCCTTCTCCTCCTCCTCTGTACCCTCTCCCCGTTCTCCACGTTATTTGCCCCCCTCTTCCTCCATATGATCCTCCCCTCTTGGCTGTGCATTTTCCCCTGGGCATGCTGTATTCCTCCCTAACACTCTCTCCTCTACTCTGCTCTGTCTTTGGTTTCTGTCTAACCTCACCGCTCTTTCTTGCCACTCTCCAATGGTGGTTGGTGGTTCTTCTGCTTCGGCTAACTTTCTTCTAATGGTCCTGTTCAGTCTTCTTTTAAACTCTTCAATGAGGGGTCTTCCCTCATAGCTACTCCCCCTGGCAACCTTTTTGAATTCTTGTACATACTTGTCACAGGTCCTTCCTCCCTGTTTGATAGTCCTCAACTGCTCTATCTTTCTTTCTTTCTCTGATGTCTCTCCAAAGTCATTCCTTATCTTTGCAAATAACTGCTCTGCCGATTCCACTTCTGACTTCCCCTTTGCTAATTCATCCAACAAATTATCTTTCCATGCCTCTGCTATTCCTCCCTGTACATATGATAATACCCAGGCCACCTGGGTTGCCGCTACCTCCTCCGTTATCTTTATTCTGATATATAGTCAAGCCGCATTCACAAATGCGCTCACTTCCTCTATTTTCCCACTAAAAACTTGAGGTCTTGCAACCTCCACTCTGCTCTCTTGCTGCTGGAGGAGCATGGTATTAACCTGCTGTTGCAGGATTACGATCATGGCGAGGAGTTGTTCCTCTGTGGTTTGGGGGGGGGAGCAGATGCTAAGGGGCATTCTCCCTGTTGCTGTTGTTGTTGGCGAGACATTGGTGGTGGCAATGGCGATGGTGACGATTCCTTGTAGGAGGATGAGTGGTCTTCTTCATCTGTACTTATGACTGACTACTGACTAAGAAGAGTGAAATAATATTATCCCTAAGAAGGGAATCTTTAAGCTAGACAGGCCTTTAAGAAGTTACTATCGTTCCCCTGCATAGACTAGTCACAATGGATTGGTAGCACAAAGCTGGTAGTGAAGAACTAATTACGAGCCCACTTGATATAGAGGTTAGGTCTCTGGCAGGGACACGAGCTTTGTCCAGACTGTCTACCCACTGTCCCTAACTGACAGTGAAGTCCCCTTTACAGCTAGGGCCTGCTATCCAAAATGCTTTTGAGTGCTGTGCTCGTTAGCGAGGATGATAAGAGAGTAAGTGGGTGGTGAGGCCACAAGGTGCAAGGTCACTGCTTGGGAATCAAGTTCTTGTGTTATCAATAGGCAGTGAATGTCCTTAGTGATTACCCTAGGTAGATGTTCAAGAAGAACTTGATAGAGTTCTTTGTTGGATTGTAGTTCTACTTATACTATTACTACAGTGGCTGTACCCTAGAGTCCCATGATCACATGTTCTTTCCAGAATGCTCTATGATCACCTGACCTTATCATGTGATTTGACTTGCTGAGTCTCTACACTATTTATATCCTTACTCTGTTGTATGCTTTGAGGTTTTGGATTAAGTGTTCAAATGCGTAGGAAACCTTTTCCTGTTTGGGGCTCTCATAACAAATAGACAACTTGACTATATTGAAGATAGGGTAGAGCTGTCTTATCAAGTGCAGTAATCTCAGCTTATAAGCCATAGATTTGACCTGTTGTTCTATAGTAAATAGATTTAGTCTTTGGTAAAAAAGCTTCTGGGAGGGATAAGTTGTCTGGATGTCTGAGATATCTAGGAATACTTTGTCTCTAGGTTTGAAAACAGGGGCTAGAGTCCTTCACTAATTGTAATACTTTACTATGTCCTCTTGGGCTTTTTGTATCATAGACTTAGCCTCTTCAGTAGTATTCTTCATTCTCTCTATGAACTTGTTAATGGTCTCTAGGCTAGAAGGATGTTGTTATAGTTCAAATCTCATATGGGGGGTCTGTCCAGTATCTAGAAAGAAGGGAGACTGTTGGATGGAAGAGTAGATATGATTGTTATACTAGAACTCCACCATTAGTAGGAGGTTATACAAGTTATCTTGTCACTTGTTGACAAACAGGTAAAGGTACTGATCCAGCTCTTGGTTGACTTATTCTATTTATCTATCTGTATTGTTGCTTAGTCATGAAGACTTATAGACTACTCAAGGTGAGTGTTTAAAAAGAACTTAATAGAGTTCTCTATTGGATTTTGCTATCTACTTATATAAATATTTGATGGTTTGTGTATCTATCTCCCACAATCACATGACCCTTACTAAGTACTATACAGTTTATATAAGCACTCCCATGCTATTCATAGATTAAGTCCATTATAGTTTAAATAGTATCCTTTGAGTTGATAGGTACTATAGTAACTTAGCCTAAGGTGACTTAATCACCCTCCTAGTCTGAGTTGACAAGAAGAACTCAATAGAGTTCTTGTTCATTTGCTATACACTACTTATACATGTTTCTGTACTTACTCTTATTTATAAAGTCCCACATGTCTCTTTCAAGTCATTTCCTCTTGTATATCTATTGGTTACTTAGTAAAAGAAAAAAATAAATAATAACTTAGTTGTTTGGCCAAGTCATAACAGGTACATACAAAAGTGTTTCTGTTTTGGAAAATATCTCATAATAGTCTGTTTGAGAATGCTATGTGGTAGAGGATACCAGCTTGATTCCAAGAAGCCTGTAGAGCTCCCAGGTAAAAAGTATCACAAACTAGAGACCTTTGTCTGAGATTACTTGCCTGGAAAGTCCATGAAGCTTCTAGACATAGTATAGGAACAATCTAGCTGCTTGTTAACACTAAGTTGTGAAGACTCAAGGTTTACCCTAGATAGATGTATAGGAAAAACTTAATAGAGTTCTCTATTGGATTCCAATAGCTACTTATACAAATGTTGGTTGGTCTGTGTACCTATCTTCCACAATCACATAATCCTTACTAAGAACTATCTATATCTTATATAATCCTTCCCATACTATTTATATCTTTCCCACATTGTATTCTTAGATGTTTTCCATCAAGTTGACAAATACATAAAAAATAGTTTTCTTTCTGGTAACTGTCTTATAACACCACTTCTTCTACAGTTACCATTGTATGAGTTAAAATGAAGTAGGCTTTCTTCAACACCAAATCCACCACTGTCATTACTGCATTGTGTCTGGAGGACTTGAGGAGTTCTACCACAAAGTCTATGCTCAAGATATTCTACTATGCTTCTGGGACCAGAAGAGAGTAAAGCTTATCTACTGGAGAATATTGAGTAAGCTTTGTCTACAAGCAGAGATCACAGGTGCTAATATATTGTCTAATATACTGGAATATCTAGAGCCACCAGTAGTTCCAGAATATGAGCTCCAGAGTCTTCTACTGGCTGAAATATTCTACAATCTTTGTGTCATAATACAGTAAAACAATATGTTTATGAAGTTCTGGGTTCCAAGGAATGTACAACTTGCCTTGGAAGTAGAGCAGGCAATTGATGTTCAACTACTCCATAAAGTGTACTATTTGGCTGGAGAAGTGCTAGAACTCTTGAGCCATTCCAGCTACTGGTTCTTTCTGGTCTCTATTGTAGTTGCCTCTGTGGATATTGGAGAGCATATTCTTTTCTATCCCTTATAATTTGACACTCTCTAGGGCCTGGACAGCAAATATTTCTGGACAGAGCAGGGTGATATTTTTGTTATCAGAAATCCCTATACTATAGTCCAGTCTCTGAAAGAGAGCATCTGGTTTCTTCATGGAACAACCTGGTTGGTAGACAAGCATAAAGTCAAAGTGGGCTAGGTAGAGGGACTAATGAGCTTAGCAACAGTTGAGTTTCTTGGCTGTCATAAAATATTCTAGATTCTTGTAGTCTATCTGTTACAAACTTTATTTGGACCATAACTCCAGAAATACTCAACCAATTTTGATGATCTAAATGGCCACTAAAAGTCATTAAGAAGACCTTTTAAACAATACCAAAAACATCTCAAGGCAATCAGTATTCACTGAGTTATCAACAGATCAGTCAGTAATTACCAAGTCACCAGACACTAAATCACTGATATTTTGGAAACTACTTGACATAATTGTTTACTTCAATAACCATCATGAAGCTCTTCAATGCATTTCTTTTGGCCATAAATAGATCCCAAGGAAATAAGATCCCATGGAGATACAAGATCCTCAATATTTATACATAATACTGATCTATTATCCATAGATTATCATCTGTCCTTGAATAGAACAAAGGACTGCCCTAAGACAGTTATGTTATCTCTATTTCAAGAACAATAGCACTTCTATAGGTAGTGATCATATAATAGTCTGTGTACCAGAACAGACTACCACAATTATATATTTAAGGACTGTATGTCTAAGGATAGACCTTAGACTTAACAATATCTTTTGCTACTTGTCTAACTTTGCTTTTTTGATCTCTTCAATTATCAAATCAATCAATTACAAATCAATAAGTGACTATTTGGAATACTATCTATATCTCTACCAGATGCTTTGCTTCTTTTAAGAAGTACCTCTACTTCTCTAGTACATGAATGATGGTCAACATCTCCTTGTTGTGGATTTTATAGTTCCTTGCTACTGGAGACAGAAATTTGCTATAGAATACAACCAGTATTATGCTGCAAGTAAATTTTGCATGAAAAGTAATATTTAATATACTTTATACTAACAGATCCATAAGGAGAATTCACTCTGGAACCTATTATATATATGTCTTCAGGCAAGAGTAAGGTTGATGACCAGTCTAGAGTGACACTTAAGGTAGACAAAACTCACTACTAAGACTTGAGAGGCAAGAACAGTGAGCTGGCACTAGGCTAAAGAGACATTTCAGCTAGAATGATAATCTAGAACCACTTGTGGGTAATCACAGTTTGATATGGTAGTAGAGTCTCCAGTTTATATTGGAAGATCAGAATATAGTGACTTAGCCTGAGACAACTTAATCACACTCCAAGTCTAAGTTGACAAGAAGAACTTGATAGAGTTTCTATTGGATCCTATATACTACTTATACAACTACTATATAGTCTAGGCACTACTCTCCCATACTCATCATGTGACTCCATCATGTGACATGACACTGTAATATCCTAACATGTGACTTGTCATGTGTGATATTTGTCATATGATACTTTTTTGTACTTTTTCCTTGCATAGTAAGCCCAGATAAGAAAGGAAAAGAAAATGAAAAAAAAGAAATATAAATAATAACTTAGCTATTTTATCAAGTCATAACACAGAAAGGATAGACTTAGAACTAGGGACAGTACTTAGAAATAAGTGTTGATCTTATTAGTACCACTCTATTTTCAGGTAGAATATATAGGTCATTACTTGGAAGGGTACCATATGTCAAGTAGATGTTATTAGACACCTGATGAAGTAGTAGATGGCTGACTAAGTCTAGGAGGAGACAGGACAGATAAACTAGGAAAAAGAGAGAAGATTCTAAAAGGAGAGTATCTTGAGTACATATTATCTTTGATAGGAAAACTCTAGGAAAAGGACATATTATCTTAGAAATTAGGGGATTTAGTACAAAAGGGAAATTGAGATACCACCAAAAGTAGTAATAATTTCCTTTATCATTTTATTTTATTAAGTCTCTGTAATTTGTATCATTTAATATATAGTTCTAGAAGCAAATAGAATAGCAACAAAAACTTATCTTGGTATATGCCTCTATCTCTATTGCCTATGGAATTGTTTAATATAGTATATCTTGATTGACAACTTTTGGAATTAGTATAGTGTCAGGAACAGAACACAGAATATACCAAGACTTAATCTAGAACCAAGTTGCAAACTCAACTTGGGCAGGCTTTGAAGAGGACAGCAAGCTGGGAAAGCTCAGCTAGGTATATACTTAAATTATATCATACCTATAAGGTTTGGTGTTAGAGGTGCAGACAAGGGGACAACTGAGTATGGAGAGTCTAGAGAGATCGTCTAATTGTATTTTCCAGAAGAGCTTTTATCATAGTATATAAAAGTTGACATCTTAGGAAGGATATGCAATATAGATCTAGAAAAACCTCATACTTGTTTAACATCAAATAATCATAAAACTTACATAAAGCTACATATAACTTCTAATACCTTTTTTTAATCCCCCACTTCTGTTTCATTCTCTTGAATCTTTAGCATGCAATTAGGAACTAGTACTATGCCTTATTGTCTGTTCCAGTATACAATTTCCTTTTGTACCCTTTCACTAGGTGCTATTTCTTGTCTTTGGGCAGCTACTAGAAAAGAACCACTCCAGTGGTAAAATCTAAACTGTCAGCCTTGATGTAGAAGGGCTTTAAATCCTGAAGTGACATAAGGATGGAAGTAAAGATAACTACAGCTTTAAGGACTTCAAAGGCATCCAATTCCTTAGAGCTCTAAGTCCAGAGTATCTTAGACTTGGTGAGGTCAAACAAAGGGCAAGCTATCATAGAGAAGTCATAGATGAACCTGCAGTATAAGTTAGCAAAACCTAGAAAAGCTTAAACATCCATTCTATTCTCAGAGGTAGGCTATTCTTACACTCTAAAAACCTTGATGAGGTCTATAGAGACTTTGTTCTTGGAGATTATTAACCCTAAGTACTTAATCCATGTCTTCTGGAACTTGTACTTCTCTAGCTAGAGAAATAGCTTGTACTTTACAAAAATTTCCAATACTCTCTAGACTACTCTTGCATGCTCTTCTACTGTCCTAGTAAAGATGAAAGTATTGTTCAAGTATACAACTACAATTCCTTCCACAATCAAGTTTTGGAAGATATTGTTCATCATAGTCTAAAAGGTAGCTAGACTATTAGTTATTCCAAAGAACATTACCAGAGGTTCAAAAAGCCCTCAGTTAGTCTAGAAAGTGGTTTTTCACTTATTTCTAGGTCTAATCCACATGTTATTGAAGCTCCAGCAGATATCTAGCTTTGTAAAGTACTTGGTTCTATAGAACTGGGAAATAAGGGAGAGAGAATACTTATTCTTGACAGTGACAGAGTTCAGGGAATGGTAGTCTTGCACTAAGTAGAGTAAGCCATTCTTCTTTTTAATAAAGAAAACTGGTACTACCATAGGTAACTTGGAGAGACAGATATGGCTAGTGTGTAGGTTTTTCTCCAAGAAAATATCTAGCTTGGCTTACTCTACTAGAGACAAAAGATATACTTTTAATAACCTGGGTTCAGCTCTAGAAGTCAGCTCAATGGCATGGTCCCAATGGCAGTGCTCTGGGAGAACATCAAAACTATTCTTGGCAAAAATAGACTTGAATCCTTGAGTATATTCAGACAACCCAGCGAGAGAGTCTTGGACTTTTGTACTCTACCAGACTCTTTCTACAAGGTATTAGGAGTTGGCAGCTATAGCTTGAAGGTCAGTGATTATAGGCTCTGGGAGTAATTAGATTATAAACAGGTAATCTTCAAGCTTTCAGTCTCTACTATTGGTACCGGAAGAAGGAGATTTATTTATGTTATTTTCTAGAAGGAGGGGAGTAGGTCTGTCTTTGCACAAATAAAGGACATAGACCTCTGCTTCCTTTGCTGGGTTTGTTTCTTCTATAAGATACAACTGCCTTCATAGCACAGAAGACAACAAGTCATCTTGATCTTGTCAGTTTTCCAATTGATCTTTGGATTATAATCTTTTAGCTAGTTATACTCTAAGATCAAGTTTTGCTTTCTGAGAGCCAAGACTGCAAGAAGCATTCTTTCTAAATGGGTACTTTAGTGGAGCAGGATGTCTACTACTATAGTAACTTAGCCTGAGATGACTTAATTATACTCCAAGTCTGAGTTAACAAGAAAACTCAATAAAGTTTCTATTGGATTCTATATACTACTTATACAACTACTACATGGTCTGTGCACTACTTTCCCACACTCATCATGTGATGTGACCTTGTGACTATGACATGCAACATTGTCATATGACACTTTCCTGCACTCTTTTCTTGTATTGTAAGTCCAAATTAGAAAAGAAAAGAAAAGAAAAATAAAGTAACATAAAATAATAACTTAGCCATTTTGCCAAGTTATAACACCCCCTCTCAAGATTTCTTGTCCCAAGGATTTTGACAACTCATAGTAGAGATCACAGATATTCCCCATTTCATTATTCTCTTCATTTTACTCTCTAAGTCTAGATTCTTCTTAGCCAATTTCTTCTTTTTCTTCCTTGATCATCTCTATTATTCCTTGTCCCCTAATTGATCCTCCCTTCTAGCATCTCCAATTCCTTTCTAACCTTGTCCAGTATTCTTCATTATACCTCTTATTTGTCTATCTATATAACTTTCTTGCTGTAAATCTCCCTAATAATTTCTCTCTCCTAAATATTCCTTTTTCTTTCTCTTGTTTCCTTACATCTTCCATATCTTGCTGATATTTCTTCTCAAATTTCTTAATTGCCTCCGTGGCATTCTCCAAATTCTCCTTTTCTTCCTAAGTATTGAATTCTGCTATGAATTCCTTCCATTATATGAGATACTTGTCTTTTCCTCATATCTATCACTTGTTTAGAATCTTCTTGACTTCCCACTCCTCTTTTTCTTCTATTATAACTAGAGCTGGTTGCTCCCTTCTCTGACCTTTCACTTGCCCTATATATTTATGTATCCTGCTGATATTTACTACTAGATATATTTTTATTGTACTAGGTAATTCCAGTTCAACTGCATTTGTCAATACAATTTTCTTTATTTTTTAAGGGCCTACAAACCTCTTTGTCAACTTTTCTATTTGTCACAAAAAAGTGATTACTAAATAGTAACATGGAGGTATAACAAAATACCTGTTCAAAGAACTACATAAATAGCTGGACCCTCATTAGCAAATAGCCTTGCTAATATCGCTCTTTTGGTGTAGTGGTGAACCATACAGTATGTAACTACTAGTCCATAGTACAACTGTGACTTTATTCTTCTTCTGATCATTTGATATTTCAAATTCTTAGTACTGAGCATTACCAAGTCTCTTACTTTATACTCACTGACTTTTACTCTCTTTCTATTGGTATACTTTTTCATCTCTTCTTGTGTCTTTTCTAGTACCACTTTTGCTTCTTCTTGGATTTCTTTCATCTTTGTCACAAACTTCTTTGCTCCTTTATATCTCTTTTTTTTTCTCATCTCAAACCCCATCCTAGGATCCTGCCTATAGTTTGCTTTAAAGAGCAATGTTTTCATACTCAAGTATACTTTGTTATTATATGCAAACTTTGCTGTTCCTAACCAATCTAGCTACTGCTCTTGTTTATAATCTATAAATATTCTTAGATATTGTTCAAGCTCTTGATTGACCCTCTTTGTCTGTCCATCTATTTGAGGATGGAATGCTGTTGATATCTTGCTTTCAATCCCTAACATTCTATTCAACTCTCTCATTAATCCTACTGTAAACTGTGGTCCTCTATCTAATATGATACTTTCAGATAGACTATGTAACTTCTATATATTATTTTTGAGCAATCTAGCTAAACTATCACAAATGGCCACTTACTGGTTTGTAATTGGTTTATTTGATAATCAAAGTGCTCAAAAAAGCAAAGTTAGATAAGCAGCAAAAGATATTAAGTCTGAGGTTTATCCTCAGACATACAGTTCTTAAATACATAATTGTAGTAGTCTATGCACCAGAACAGCCTACCATATGATCACTACCTATTGTTTTACATATAGGAGTGCTATTGTTCTTGAAATAGAGATGACATAACTGTCTTAGGACAGTCCTTTGTTCTATTCAAGGACAGATGATAATCTATAGGTAAAAATCAATGTTATATATAAACATTGAGGACCTTGTATCTTCATGGGATCTTATTGCCTTGGGGTCTATTTATAACCAAAAGCAGTGCATTGAAGAGAGCTTCACAATAGTCATTGAAGCAAATAATTATATCAAGTGGTTCCTAAGATATTAGCAATTTAGTGTCTAATGACTTGGTAATCACCAACTGATCTGCTGATAACTCAATGAATACTGATTGCCTTGAGATGCTTTTAGTACCATTTGAAAGATTTTCTTAAGGGCTTTTGGTTGCTATTTAGATTGTTGAAATTGGTCAAGTATTTCTAAAGTTATAGTCTGAATAAAGTTTGTGACAGTTGGACATTAGCTTGTCTGCTAGCTGTTTTGTATGGTTTTTGTTCCTCTAGTAGGAGTTGCACCCTTCTACATATTGCTTTACTTCTTTTGTTACCCCTGGCTACCAGAAGTTCCTAGTAACCAATTCTACTGTTTTCTACTGCCCTCTATGTTCTCCTACTGGTATATCATAATGTAGCCTGATAATTTCTGCTCTCAATGTATCATCTTTAGGCACATATATCTTTTCTTCTTTATATATTACACCATCTACTTCTCTCCACTCTTTATCTCATAGCATTTTTACTCCAGTCTACTTTATTTTCTCAACTGTCTTGACTATCTCATCATCTTTTACTTTTGACTGCCTTACTTTTTCCAATAAGTCCACTCCTTCTACAATAACCTCTACTTTCTCTGTTCTTCTAACTTCTAGTTATTCTGGCTTTACTAATGTCTCATTCTCATTGTCTCTTTCTATTCCTACCTCCCAATTTGACCTTCTGCTCAAACTATCTATCTTCTCTATTTTACTTCCAGGAGCATATTTTAGTATAAAGTTAAATCTTGACAGGTAGTGTGTCTATTATGCTTGTCTTCTATTCAACTTTTGTATTTTCATGAAGTATTCTAAGTTCTTATAATCAGTCCATATTTCAAACTTAGTTGTTGTCTCTTCTAAAAAGTGCCTCTATGTTTCCAAGCATCTAACTACAACTAATATCTCCTTGTTATGTATTTTATAGTTGCACTCTATGTCACTTAACAACTTAGAAATAAAAGCCACAGATCTCCATAGTTTATTGGTATATCTCATTGACAGTACTCCACC
>Ga0153919_100265_pt1 | contig 11821 bp, 7 predicted proteins | sample TSGA003MetaG_FD_104712 | JGI IMG/M metagenome (GOLD analysis project Ga0153919, IMG submission 104712) | Attine ant fungus gardens microbial communities from Georgia, USA - TSGA003 MetaG | ecosystem: Host-associated > Fungi > Mycelium > Unclassified | place: USA: Connecticut, Klassen Lab...
GCAGGAAGTTCGTCATCCAGATAAGCAGCAGTGATGACTCTTAAAGCCAAAGGGAACTGAGTTGTCTTGACCCTTTCATAAGTCCCGCAACCTGAATCACCTGCTTGGGAGGGAATGAATACAGCAATTTCTTGAAGATCAATGACAATTATGGAGGGGACAGATGGGGTATGTCGGAGAACATTTGAGAGAGCACCAACCACACGAGCGGAAAGATTTTTTGAGGAGTCGAATAAACTAACATCCTGTTCGGTTATTTGTCATGTTTTCAGAATATCCGCATTATTACTACATGTCTCACCGATAAAAGTACAATTGGGGCAGTAACTCTCCAGCGACGGAATTCGTCAGCGGCGAAAGTGAACCCACATAAAGCTACCCAGCTGAGATGAGAGACATAGATGGCTCAAGACTAGGATTCACCTCCTTCAATGTTGATAATTCTCAATTCCAAAGTACGTGACTGTTGGAGTGTAGATTTAGAGTGTAACGGGTGGAAGAAGTCCAGTATGGGATTTAAGACAGCTCTCGTATAGTGTTTTGCGAAGAGACTAGGAGTTTATTTAGATGACCTGGATGTATAATCTCAAAACATGCTTACTTGGGTGGAAATGATTCTTGTGTCGGCCAGTGGTTTTTTCTCCTGTGGTTGGAACGGATAGTCATCTGAAAGCAGTTTAACGTTGCTTCCAGACTTCGGTTGTCATGACTACATTCTTTCCATTGTTCAGTGGAAGGATGAGAGGATTCTGATGGAAAGTTGAAAAGAGCTGCAGAATTTATGCATTGTAGCGAGGATGAAGTAACTTGCTTCATATCCTGCTGAGCCAGGATTTGCCTCAATAACCGAGGTGAAGGCGGCAGGGGCTTTGAAAAGGCCTTGTAAGGCGATGTTAAAGACATTGATGAATACAAGTAACTGAGTCATGGTCTACAGAGCAAGCGGTATGTTCGATGTATAAGTGGAAAGGCACATCTTTATCATACAGTCACAAAGATTCAGGTTCGGTCCAGTAAATGACACGTGCTTTTTCACATCATGAGAATATAAATGGCAACTGGCACTGAAGAACCATGCACAATGTGGACAATGTAGATTGGACTTCTTTGTTGTACCCACTTCTCTGAGGTAGATAGCACTGATGGAGATGTGCATGTGTGAACAATATCTATTATGACTGTGCACACTGCAGACAAGAGTATATTGGAGGAAGGGAGTATAGCACACTGTAAACAATACTAAGACTGTTGGAGAAAGGGAGTGCAGCAACCTGACAAACAACACTGTACACTATATTACAGACTGTTGGAGGCAGGTTGCTATGCTCCCTGCCAGACAACACAATGTCAACTTCACTCAGAATTAGTAGAGGGTTCTGGTTGGGCCAGAGACCCAGATAAAAACCTTGTCTAGTAGGTATGCAAGACCAAACATGGGATGATGGGCCTAAGTAATTGATTATGTAAAAATTATGTAGGTATTTGTCAGTTTTAGCTAAGAATTGGTCATCAAATTTCTTCCTACATACTCTTTTTTCACTTAATTCACTTAACAAATTCTACAAAATTCAGATAAATTCATTAAAAATTAGAAGAAATTCAGGAAAAAATCAGAAAATACAGACTGTTGGAGGAAGGGAGCACAGTGACCTGACAGACAACATAGTATTAACTCCACTCAGAATTAGTAGAGGGTTCAAGTTAGGCCAAAGGCCTAGATGAAAACCTCATTATTATGTATGCAGGACTGAATATGGGATGATGGGCCTTTGTCATTGCTTAGTCAAATTTACCTAATCATTCCCACACCCTCTCTTTCACTCAAAAAATACAATAAATTCATTAAAAATTAGAAAAAAATCAGGAAAAATTGGAAAAAAACTATAGAAAATTAGGGAAAGTATTGGAGAAAGGAAGTATAGCATATTGCAGACTATTGGAGGAAAGGAATATAGTAGACTGGAGACAATACTACTAGAAGTTATTAAAGAAAGGCAGTATAGCAAACTGGAAACTGTTGGAGTATTATCAATAGGCAGTGAATGCTCTTAGTGATCACCCTAGGTGGATGTTCAAGAAGAACTCGATGGAGTTCTTCCTTGGATTGGACTACTACTTATACTATTTTACAGTGGCTGTACTATTACTAGTCCACGATCACATGTTCTTCCAGAATGTTCTATGGTCACTTGATCTTATTACATGATTTGGTTATCTAAGTTCCCACACTATTTATACCTTGATCTCATTGTATGACTTGAGATTTTGGATTAAGTGTTTAAATGCGTGGGAGACCGTTTCCTTCTTGGGGCTCTCATAACATAGAGAAAAATAATATAGTGGACTGGAGATAAGACTACTGGCAGTTATTGGAGGAAGGAAGTATAGTGAACTGGAAAATATTAGAGAAAAGAAGTATAATGGACTGCATACAATACTACTGACTGTATATACTGTAGACAAGAGTATATTAGAGGAAGGGAGCATAGTATACTATAGAGAATACTAAAACTGTTGGATGAAGAGAGCATAATGACCTGACAGACAATATTATACACTATTACACAGACTGTTAAAGGCAGAGAGCATAGCAATCTACCAGACAATATAATATCAACTTTACTTAGAATTAGTAGAGAGTTCAAGTTGGACCGGAGGCCTAGATGAAAATCTCATAGCATATATAGCAGCATCAATCAACACCTTGCTAAACAAATTAGTCTTTTCTATAGCAAACAAAGCCACAAATAGATACATAATAAATAATCCTGACATACAATAGATATACTGTAGATATATAAAGTCATAGCCAGGAGGATCTTAAAACTTTCAGATAAATTCCAAAGTCAGTCAATATACAACCTAGTCTCCCTGCTTATTTTGAATTCCACTATATTTCTACAACCCTCTTTCAAGATGAGTGTGTATATTTGCAGGATAATCAATTTATTGAGCTCCTCAGTAAAGCAAGAATATGCAGGATTGCTTCTGCTGGATATTACACAGGTGATAGACAAAGAAAAACCAAAAATCCTGAAAAGATTGAAAATAAAACCAGTAGGCTATGTCTGGGTATATATTTCAGCTTCTCTACTTAGAAAGTATTATATACCAATGTATTTTTCTTCAAGGAGACTAAGCATACATCCAAAGCTAATCCCAAACCTTACTTCACCATTGATACTTTTGGGAAAGATGACAAACCAATAGGAGTACTACATGTTTATTTACCACCTGAGAGAGAAGGATATCTTACTCCATTCAAGAAGCCTTGTACAAAGGTACTTGATGTAAGCTCTTCTGACAAGAGCTTACTTTGGACAAAAATTGATCTAGTTACAGACATGGAATGCTAAGCAGGCTACTGCTGGAAAGTCTGCCTAAATAGGAGTATAATCAAACAGACAATAGATATCATAGGGCAACAGAACAGTAGCTTCTTGTATAGGATTAAATTTTCTTTTATAGTAGTGTTGAGAAAATTTTAAATAGATATCTTCTATCTAGTCCAGTCTAGTATATTTATCTAAGAAAGTATATGAGATGGATATGGGATAATAGGGCTTAGTCAAATTTTTAGATAATCAGTCCTATAGCCTCTCTTTTCACTCAAAAAATACAATAAATTCATTAAAAATTAGAAAAAATTTAGGAAAAATTGAAAAAAGAGCAAAAAATTGGGCAAAGTATTGGAGAAAGAAAGTATAGTGTACTGTAGACTATTGGAGGAAAGGAGTATAGAGGACTACAGACAAAACTACTGAAAGTTATTGAAGGAAGGTAGCATAGCAAACTGGAAACTGTTGGAGGAAAATAGTATAGTGGACTGGAGATAAGACTACTAGCAGTTATTGGAGGAAGAAAGTATAGCAGACTGCAAACTGTTGGAGGAAAGAAGTACAACAGACTGCATATAATACTACTGACTATGTACATTACAGACAAGAGTATATTGGAGAAAGGGAGTATAGCGTACTGTAGACAATACTAAGACTATTGGAAGAAGGGAGCACAGCAATCTGACAGACAACACTATACACTATTATATAGACTATTGGAGATAGAAAGCATAGTGACCTGCCAGACAACACAATGTTAATTTCACTCAGAATTAGTAGAGAGTATATGAAACCAAACATGGGATGATGCCTGCTGACACAGAACTGACTAAGCAGCTTCCTCACATACTCTCTTTTAACAGCTCAAAAACCCTTTACAAAATCTACCAAATTTAGGAAAATTCAGGAAAAACCTGAAAAAATATAGAAAAATTGTATTGACTTCCTTTTTTTCTTCTCTAAGTTTAGAAACATTAAAAACAATTAAAAACAATTAAATTTATCTATTAACATCTGCCTCTTTTCATATTCAACCCAAATTGGATGTATAGGAGAAAAAGAATATATACAAATATACAGCTCATTAACTTCTCTGTCTTCAATCACTATTCTCTGTCTTCCCTCTTTGCTCTTTTATCCCTCTATTCTCTCTATACCTTGACTAGATACTGGGCCCTAGGTGTAAAGGGAATAGTACTCTACAGCTGTGGTGTCACAAACTTTATTCAGACTATAACTCTGGGAATACTGGACCAATTTCAACAATCTAAATGGCCACCAAAAGCCCTTAAAAAGACCTTTCAAATGGTACCAAAAATGTCTTAAGGCAATCAGTATTTTACTGAGTTATCAGCAGATCAGTTGGCAATTACCAAGTTACCAGATACTAAATCACTGATATCTCAGGAACCATTCAATGTAATCATTTGCTTCAATAACCATCATGAAGTTCCCTTTAATGTGCTTCTTTTGGCCATAAATATACCTAGAGGCAATAAGATTCCATGGAGATACAAGGTCCTCAATGTTTGCACATAATACTGATCTTTACCCATAGATTATCATCTGTTCTTGAATAGAACAAAGGACTGCCCTAAGACAGTTAGGTTATCTCTATTTCAAGAACAATAGCACTCCTATATGTAGAACAATAGGTAGTGATTATGTGGTAGGTTGTTCTGGTATGTAGACTACTGCAATCATGTATTTAAGGACTTTATGTCTGAGAATAAACCTTAGACTTAACAACATCTTTTGCTACTTGTCTAACTTTGCTTTTTTGAGTTCTTTGATTATCAAATCACTCAATCACAAATCAGTAAGTGGCCATTTGTGATATGTGGTATAGAACATAGTTGGTGTGACTAAGCTTAGGTCTACTCTCCTAAACAAACTGTTTCCTTGAGTGGTATTGCAGTAGTATACATATATATCTTTCTATTAGTAACCTGGTGCTTGGGGTCCATTACAGCTGCTCTTTAAGAAAGTTATTTAGAGTAGAGATCTCCTTCTTAGGAGTAATAGTATACCTTTATTCTTAGGGTAGTTGTAAGTGAGACAATAAGACAACTGTGAGAGATAGATTCTATTGAAGAAGAACATCAAGCTAGAAGAGCTGAGGAGTGAGCACAACAAGATCAATAACCTACTGCTCCTGTTTAGAATAGAGAAAGAGAAAGAAGAAGTACTAGATTCTACTTGACCTCCATACATATTCTACAAAACCTTAAGGATGCTATACTTGATTTGTGCAGATGCCAACTTACTGAGCAACTACTAAGAACAACTCAGGAGCATAGAAGAGTAGAAGTTGAAAGACATAGATATATGAAAATCAATTAAATAATGAAGGATTGGTAGAATAAGGATATAAATGCTCTTGATTATGAAGGGTAGCAAGTTTTTGAAAATAGTAGGGGTAATGGAGATATAAATGTAGATAGGAATATATAGGAAAATTTCCTAAGAGTGGTATGTAATATATAGTTGAATTATTGTTCATAGATACATTTTGACTAGATTTCACAGAATGCTGGAGAAGGACATATTCAAGAGTTAGATGTGGAAGATGATGTGATTCAGGTATGTTGATTTTTGTATAATAAAATTCTATATACTCATAAATTATCAGAATCAAGAAGTGGTTATTGCAAATGATACCCTACTACCTGTTCCTTACCCTATACCTTATCCACCTGCTAGACAGCCATTCTTAGAGGCCAACATACAGTATATGGACTTGGGAATGTTGGCTATTATCTGTTTTCACTGTCATACTCTCCACTTTGATTGTGAGAAGCTTACTTTCTCAAGAGTTAATCATTCTAAGTTTGGCATGTGCTATTTACAGGGATAGATTCAACTACCTCCTCTTCAACCACTCACTGGAATTCTTCATAACTACTTGACTGGAGATGATTATTCCTTAAGAGAATTTTGCAATAATATATGGCAGTATAATGCAGCTTTTACTATGACTTTAGTAGAAGTCAAAATTGACAACTTAGTCACCAGACAGTCAAGGCCCTATTGTTTCAAAATTCAGAGAGTGCTTCATCATTTTACTGGTGCTCTTCTCCCTTATGCAAATTAGACTCCAGTATATGCACAAATAAATATTCTTGATATAGCAGAGCAGCTCAATGTCAGAAGAGCCAACAATAATAAACTGGATCCTATAGTGATGGACAATCTTCAGACAATGCTCCTAGATAGTCATCCATATATTGGTTGATATCATCATGCATATGAGCTTATCAGAGATAAACCAGCAGATGAATAGCAGGAGGTCAAGATTAGGTTATGCGTTAATTTACAGCATGATCAATGAACCTACAACCTGCCTACTGCTGAAGAGATTGCAGTCATTATTCCTGAGGAAGAAGTCTATCATACAATAAATAACAGGAATATAGTATTACAGACAAAAGAAGAACAACTTCAAAGAATTAGCCAGAATAGTCCTTCATATGCTACTTTTTACTATGTTCTGCTCTTTTTCAAAGGTAAAAATAGCTAGCATCCAAAAATTCCTATTTGTGGTACTCAACTAAGAAAATGAGGGGAGAATGGAAGACAAAGAGATGGAGAGGAATGGGCTCACTTACAAGTGGTCTCTGATACATGCTACTATGTCTATTGTCTTCATATCAGAGATAGTCCTCAGCTACTCCTCTTTTATGGTAGAAAGCTATTTCAGCAGTTTGTTGTTGATGCATAGGCAAACTGTGAACAAAGGAAACTTAACTGAGCTAGGACATATAAGGGTGACTGGAGCAGAATAGACTCCAGGAGAATCTTTAGTAATATTATACTCCTAAATAAGTTACAATTCATCTCCAGGAGAATCCTTAGAGATTAGGATAAGACTCCTGGGGTGTATTTCTATACTATATATACTCTTACTGCTGAGATATCCCTAATCCTATAGTCCTGGTAGTCAGGGTCAGGAGTCTCCAAGTTAAGCTAAAGGAAATTAAATATTACATAGTAATATTTAATTAAGCACAGAGTTACTCTGGGCTGTAAGTCTGGTGTTTCAGGGATAGTATTGATAGGGTTCTCTTATATTTATCCCTCTGTCAAGATTGCTGCATCTTAAAGCAATGGTTCTAAAAAGAAAAATTGTGTTAAAGTCTGCTTGTTGGATGTGTCTAGGGACCATAGGGTATTTGCAATAGAATTCCACTACAAGGTCTAGTGCTGAAATATCAGAGGTTGCCTCCCAAGAATTGTGCTTTCTTCCAAAGCCTTTTCACTTTACTAGGAATGTCATAACTTGGCAAAACAGCTAAGTCATTATTTTATTTTTCTTTTTTTTTCTGAACTTACTATATAAGAAGAAATGCAAGAAAGTATCACATAATATATTATGGGTAATAAGTTACAAAGTCAGGTGACATCACATGATAGAGTTATATGATGAGCATGGGAAAAGTAGTACATAGACTATATAGTAAATGTATAAGTAGTGTATAGAATTGAACAAGAACTCCATCAAGTTTTCCTTGTTGTTATGAGACAGTTCCAAGAAAAGAAACTATTTCCTGTACATTCCTCAATCTAGTAGATAACATCTAGGAGTATAACATAAGAGGGATATAAATAGCATGGGAAAGCTTATATAAGATATATATAGTTATTAGTAAGGGTCATGTGATCATGAAAGATAGGTGCACAGACCAACAGATATTTGTATAAGTAGTTGTACAATTCAATAAAGAATTCTATTGAGTTCTTCCTGAACAACTTACCTTAGTTGAGCCTAAGTCTTTATGACCTCATGCTAACACTTGTCAACTCAGACCAGTAGTGTGGTTAAGTCATTTTAGGCTAAGTTGCTATACTAGAACTTGATTTTCTCATTAGTACCACTCATTACAAAGCTTTGCCAGCTCATCTTCCTTGGTACCTGAGTAACACAACTTAGGACCACTACAACATAGCCAGGTCCTAGGCTTAAGGGGACTTGATAGTCAGTTAGGGACTATTGGTAGAAGTACAGTACAAAGCTCAGGTATTGTGTCTAAGATCTAACTTACTAATTGAGTGGTATTGCCAGTAGACTACTTGTACCTTTTTTATTTTATAAATCTTGTGCTGAAGTCCCATTGTGGACTGTACATACAGAGAAGTAATGCCACATCTTTAAGAAGATGTTTAGGTTAAAGATCCTCTTCTTGGGGTGATAGTATGACCATAGTATTAGGGCAGTAGTAAGTAGAGAAGTAGATATCTAGCTGGATAAAGATCTTATACCCCAGTAGACATAACATTAGTGAGATCATTTCCTTACCTGAATTTTCTAGAGACATAGTATCATGTCTCTAGATTAATATAACTCTCTCATGAGCAGAATGCTCAACCAATAGCATGCCCTCACTAAATTAAGGGCAGAAATAGAAGATAGAGAAGGAAGAGTGTGTTGGGAGTGTAGAAAGTTTGGGCACCTAACCCATAACTGCAGGAATAGGAAAAAGGAGACAAAAGGAAAACCAATTTCCCAGAATAAATTTAAGATGATAGCAAGTAGGGTAATACAATGTGGAGTGAAGGAAGAAGTGACAGTAAGAAGACAGAAGACAGTTGAGGAGGGAGTACAATGTTTTAGGTGTTAGAGAGTAGGACACTATAAGTGGAAGTGCCCAAATATTGAGGTTGAAAGGAAAAAGAGAAGAGAGAAAGAAGCAATGCATGTAGCTAGGCTACAAAAGGCACAGCAGGAGAGAAGGCTAGTGTGTCTCATATGGAAAAAGGTACAGGAATACTGTAAGAAGTGGAATACACCTCCAGAAGGTATACTTTTACTTGAGTGAGGATGGATTACAAAGGAGACAGTGGTGACACATATAGACTGTGGAGGATGCAAAGGCAAGAGGGTGTAGATCCACAAAAATCAAGGACAAGAATTCCTCCTTGAGAGACAAGTAAGAGATGTATGGTGCAGCTCATACCAAGAAGCATAGAACTGGAGAGAAGAAGAAGCAAGAAGAGGAGAAATGATGAGAGTAGAGTGTGTAAAGTGTAGAAGAAGGGATACAATTGTGAGAAAGGTATTAGAATAGAAAAGAAGAAGAATCCTATATCTAGAATGTAGAGTAGAAAGAAAAAGAGAGTGGTAGAACTGAGGAGAAGCAGTGCATTCCACAGAGGGAAAAGCATAGCAAGGTGGCACATGGACAGAGCTTCTGAAAGATCAGAAGAAAGACAGAGAAGTTAACAGAGAGATTTGTGGGTCCTTATAAAATGAAGAAAATCATACTGACAAATGCAGTTGAACTGGAATTACCTAGTATGATAAAAATATATCCAGTAGTAAATGTCAGCAGAATATGTAAATATATAGGACAAGTAGAAGATCAGAGAAGAGAACAACCAGCTCCAGTTATAATAGAAGGAGAAGAGGAGTGGAAAGTTGAAAAGATTCTAAACAAGCAATGGGTGAGAGGAAAAAACAAATACCTTGTACAATGGAAGGGATTTATAGCAGAATCTGATACTTGGAAAGGAAAGAAGAATTTGGAGAATGCCAAGAAGGCAATTAAGGAATTCAAGAAGGAATATCAGTGAGATATAGAAGATATAAGGAGAGAAGAGAGAGAAGAAGGAATATTTACAAGAGAGGAATTTCCAGGGAGATTTATAGCAAGAAAGTTATATAGATGGATAGACAAGAGGTATGATGAAGAATACTGGGCAATATTAGAAAAGTATCACAAATGGCCACTTACTGATTTGTGAGTTAATGATTTGATAATCAAAAGGCTCAAAAAAGCAAAGTTTAGACAGTAGCAAAAGATGTTGTTAAGTCTAAGGTTTATTCTCAGACATAGTCCTTAAATACATGATTGTGGTGGTCTGTGCACTAGGACAGTCTACCATATGATCACTACCTATTGTTCTATATATAGAAATGCTATTGTTCTTGAAATAGAGATAACCTAACTATCTTAGGGCAGTCTTTTGTTCTATTCAAGAACAGATGATAATCTATGGGTAAAGATTAGTATTATATGCAAACATTGAGGACCTTGTATCTCTATGGGATCTTATTGCCTTGGGATCTATTTATAGCTGAAAGAAGCACATTGAAGAGAGCTTCACGGTGGTTATTGAAGCAAATGATTACATTAAGCAGTTCCCAAGATATCAGTGATTTAGTGTTTGGTAACTTGGTAATCACTGACTGATCTGCTGATAACTCGGTGAATACTGATCACTTTGGGACATTTTTGATACTATTTGAAAGGTCTTCTTAAGGGCTTTTGGTGGCTATTTAGATTGTCAAAATCAGTCAAGTATTCCCAGAGTTATGGTCTGAATAAAGTTTGTGACAGAAAAGAATTGGAGATGCTGGAAGAGAGGACAAATTAGAGGATGAGAAATAATAGAGATGATCAAAGAAGAAGAAAAAGAAATTGGCCAAGAAGAATCTAGACTTAGAGAATGGAATAAAGAGGATAATGAAATGGAAAATATCTACAACTCTTACCATGAGTTGTAAAAATCTTTGGGACAAGGAATCTTGAAAGAGGGGTGATGTCATGACTTGGCAAAACAGCTAAGTTATTATTTTGTTTTTCTTTTCTTTTCTGAACTTACTATACAAGAAGAAGTGTGAGAAAGTATCACATGACATGTTACAGGTAATGAGTCACAAAGTCAGGTGACATCACATAATAGAGTCACATGATAAGCATGGGAAAAGTAGTGCACAGACCATGTAGTAAATGTATAAGTAGTGTATAGAATTGAACAAGAACTCCATTGAGTTCTCCTTGTTAACTTGGACCAGGAGTGCAGTTAAGTCATCTCAGGCTAAGTCACTACAAGGAATTGGAATCTTCTCTTGTGCCAATGACTGTCCAAGATCTCTTTCACTTCCTACTCTTTTTCTCCATCAATAACAATGGGTGGTGGTGGAGGCTTGGGCTTTCTTCTGAGGATTGGATCTTCCAGGGTAGCAGATAGCTTTACTATGTTAAACATGGGATGGAGTTTCTTTATCGCATGTGGTAGCTTGAGGCAATAGGCAAGGGGTCCCACTTGATGCTCTACTATGAAGGGTTTGAGGTGGCAGTGCAATAATTTCAGAGATGGATGTATGGTCTTGATGTTGGTGGTGTCCAGGAATACTCGATCCCCAGGGTAAAACGTTGGGGCCAGAGACCTTCTTTGGTTGTAGTACCACATCATGTTCTCTTGTGCTTTTCGGATCGTGGCCTTGGCTTCTTCAACTGCTGCTTTCATCCATTCCATGAACTAGTATGTCCAAACTTAGGGGCATAACGATTAAGATTGTGATAATGATGTACTTTTACTCTTGTTTAACAATGAATTTCTGATATCTCACTCTCTTTGTATGAAACTTTATTTCAAGCTTCCAAGTGATTTTTTCAACCTTCAAACAAAGGTACTAAGTACTTTGCCGCGGACTGCGATCGAGCACCGCGTTACAAATCATGACTAAAAAAGCCTAGCAC
>Ga0153919_100270_pt1 | contig 11762 bp, 17 predicted proteins | sample TSGA003MetaG_FD_104712 | JGI IMG/M metagenome (GOLD analysis project Ga0153919, IMG submission 104712) | Attine ant fungus gardens microbial communities from Georgia, USA - TSGA003 MetaG | ecosystem: Host-associated > Fungi > Mycelium > Unclassified | place: USA: Connecticut, Klassen Lab...
ATCCGGCCCGCAAACGAACCCATCGATCTTAAAGCAGAGGCTGATCAGAAGCCGCTCAAGTAATTGTACAATTCAGTCCGGATGTTAGTCTGAACATTTGTATCATTAGAACACCAGGATTCGGTCCCCAAGTTGTAGGTCAGTTGATAAGTCAGGTCACATGGAGCAAACGTGCTGTTCTCAGAAGTCATGTTTGATTTGAGGAGGTAACCGAGAACTAGACAGCCGTATCGACTTGGTCTATTTGAAATTCGCAGGATGGGGTGTTAGTCACTTGTTTTCACGTCGGACTTGAGTATTTTCCTCGAATTACTATACCACCTCGTACTTCATGACTCGTACGGTCATCTTCAGGTTCCAGCCCTGATGGGGCTGCAGAGCAGCTCATCCGGCCCAGTTGCACTTAGAGCTTATGGTTGAAGAGCGTCTCCACAGAAAAAATGGAGAAGCAGACAGCGGATACTTGAACGAAAGTTCAGGAGGCCCATCAAAATAAGTCTGGTGAAAGAGGAAGCTTGCTAGGCAAAAGGAGGCTGAAGAGGAAGCTTTTACGGTTCGCACAGAGGTACAGTCAATCGTCAAGGCCTAAGGGGACCGTGGGTCGGGAAAGCACAATGTCCCCGCTAAATAAAGTCTCTCTCGGGGGCTTGTCTGATCAGAAGGTTCGTCGAAGAGATGGATAAAGCGGCTCTACTCATCCTCAACATACCGGGTTCATCGTCCAGTCTAGTATCCTCTACCACATCCAGCCACTTTGACCATTGGCCTGAAGCCTCTGGCTTTACAACAGCGATAATGCCGAGTCTAGAACCTCATTGTCGGAGGCACACCTCCCCTAGGACACTTCACAAACCCAGCACTTGTGACAGGAGTGGTCGATATGTCAGGATGGGTGGATATGGTCGATGCCAGTCGTATTCGCGTACGGATTTGTACGGGTTGACAAGTTACAGTTCTCGCTGTTCACTCAACTTGACGGTTTCATTCTAAGCACAAATTTTCCTGCGAGGTTTGCTTTACGTCAAAGCTTCCGCCTGTAAATACAGCCTCATTATTGAGAGTAATCGTACCGTCCTTGAAGGCAGCGCTGGTGGACTTGACACCTCAACTTGTTGTCATCTGGGAGGTCAGAATCACAAGCTAATGCTGAATTAATTGTTACATTGCCAAGAAAATAACTGGCCCTTGGCAGACCATGTGGATGGGAGACTTTTCAGGATGAGGAAAAAACAATTCAGAGGTGAATTGTTCTTCACACATTTTATGTGGGGGTAGTGCCTTTGAGAGCAACATTTAGTGGTCAAGATGCAGTTTGAATTCCAACCCGATTGCATCCGCGATCGAGCAGTATGCCCTTTACGAACTCAACCATCTCGCCGACTGAAAGTTCATCAACTTTTCTCACACAACACCTCAAATTGACCGTGATGTCATGCGCAGTGGAAATATGCTTTCGATGCGATGTATATCTATCCCTACACATATGTCCATCCTGCGTTACAACTGGAAAAAGTCTAGTGACGACTCAAAGAATATGAATAAGGTGACTCTTCTTTGCTGGTTTTACATGGACGCCGTGTCGAGACATTAATGGTCTGACAGCGACAAGGCAGATCTTGAGTACGCAAGATTGTGACAAAGTTCTACCTGCTGTATGAAAATATGTCAGTCCAGCCATCGCACGTGCCCATTCGCGGTTGTCAGACCTGAATTCAGCAGCAGTCAAGGTTGATTGACATTTAAGAAGAGTAATGGGTTTACACAAGGATGGCTCAATCTCATCTGATGAGGAACATATCACGGGTTGTATGTGATACCTAGGTCTCCTCTCACATGTACAGTGGAGCTGAAAATCAGTGCGAACTAAAAATGGAGACAGACTGAATGGCATGCAATATAAACACAAGTGAATGCAAAGAAGAGACGAAAGCGTGTGTTCTTGGGTGAGAGAAGTTAGGCAAGAGTAACGATGTAAAAAAATGAGAACATAAAAGGGGACACTAAATCAAGTTGCCTTCCCTGATGATACAAAGCTCGATAACGATTTTGGGATAATGTCCTTAGCTAAGAGTGAACCGGTAACTCCGAAGACCGTATCATCGTAATAGTTGCACCACCGTTCGTCTTCTCAGATGGTACAGCAGATGGCTTACTCCGCTTCGGAGGTGCAGGTGGAGGACGCCTGCGAGGTCGTGGTTGGTCCGAACAAGTACTGGAAGACATGGCAGAAGATGGGGACGATGCGGATATCAGTGGCGGGGCTATACGAGTTTGCAAGGAGGGCGGCGGCGGTGGCGGTCGGCTTCGAGAAGTCTGTTGTACTCGTGGGGATTCCGCGGGGGCAAGAAGCTGGTGATGGTATGTGTAGTGATCGTGTTCAGTACTATGTGAGTTCCGTTGCTGAGCACCTCCAACGATGGTTGATCCAGCTGTTCCTCGCCGTTTGGGCCCATTCAAACCGGGCTTTAAATCAGCCATTGCAAGTAGACTGGTGGAACTTGAATTGCTTGTTCTCCGTAATTTCTCGAGAGAAGATATAGGTGGTCGAGGATCAATATGACGAACTTTCAAATTCTCTACACTTCTACTGGATTTCGGCGTCTTGATCTTGGAATTTGACCACTCGAGTTTGATCGACGCTGGAATATGCAGTTCTGAGCTGACCGTTTTCGGCGAAGTGTCGCTGTTATTTGAGGCTTGACTTGCGTTTTCTTCGTCTCTTCGTGATTGTAGTTGCACACACCAGTCGCCAGTGAGGCAGCGTTCAACCAATCGTTTTGTAGTGGGATTTATGTCTCTGATTTTCGACCGACCAACCAGAGACTCCAAAGTGTAAAGGATTTGCGACCGTTTATAAGGATAATCTTTCAGTTGCGTCTTCGTGAGAAGTGGATGAAGAACACGGAGATAGCTGTGGCGAAGCTGAACACCAATCAGATCTAACTTAACAGATGAATGTGCAATGACATACAACATCACTCTCCTCGTCGAGGTCAGCTAGTTCGCGTAGAAAAACATCTACAAGTACGCAAAGGTCGTTGGTGTAAAAGTATTCAGAGGTTCCCTTCGTCGTAAATATGAGATACAGGATCTTGAGGATGAGTAGTTGCATACATGAATCTTCCTGCGTCCGCCCTAGATTCGATCTAGATAAAGAGCGAATGTAAATGATTTTCACTCACTCGCACGATTCAACATGAAGATCATGTTCTCCCCGAATGTCTGACTAAACCCAAGACGACGCATCAGGACTCGAAAAATGCGATTTTTCTTCTCTGGTGATGGATCATTACCAGAGTGTTGGAAGTCAGAAGGGAGAGAAGCGACCATAAATTGTTCGTTCAGTGAAATCTGACCAAGTTCTGAGCAACAAACTAGGGACAAGTTCAACCAGAAAGCATACAATCAATTTGATAACCGAATAATTGAAAGTATCATCTTGCATGTTCCTGGTCTGCTCAACGAGATCAAAGAGTTGGTCTATGAAATCGTCATCAAATACACCTTTAGTGGGATCAGAAATTATCACTCAAAAAAAGGTAGAAGATAGCATACGGAGATCCTGAAGTGAAAAATTCTGCATCCCGCACACCTCATACAGTAACTGGACAGAGATTGTCCGGAGCTTGGCCTCGATAGGAACAGGGACTGACGGTAATCCAGTGGAAGTTCCTGCAACACCTGTGTATGAGTATTCGACCTCAGAGTCAATATCGACCACGATATGATCCATGAGTAACGGGAAGAGCGGCTGCCAGCGTTTGTGTGACCTGAAAAAATCCGGCTTCCGTTTCCCATGCCAGAACAACACATTGTAGGAGATGAATTGCAAGTGTGGATCAGTGTTCTATATAGAGGATGTCCATCAATAAATGCTAGGGATATTGTAGAGGTGCAGGGCAACAGAAAGGGCTATATTTGTTGGAGGACTAACCGCCTGCGTATCATCCATAATTATTTCGCACATGCGTTCCGAGTGAAATTCAAAGAGCTCTGAGTCAAGAAGCATCTGGAATGCATGTTCCAACTGAAGGGGAGTCTGCAGATATTGTTCTGAGTAGGCTGATCAGTTGCGGCGAATAGTGTCCCGAAGGAATAAACGTGCCGTGGTATGCTGAACAGAGCGACAAAAATCGTCGGAGAGCAGCGTCAAGAAGGACTAATGTCTGATACTCGTTACTGGGAAGCTTGAGAACATCTTCCAGTTCTGAGGCAATGTTTGAGTACACCGGACACACAGTGATCCAGGGGATAAGGCTCACCAGACCAAAATTGTTGCGCAGTTTCAATAAGATACACGATGCCTACTTCGTCATCCATGGAGACAGCAGGCACTAAAGTTGAATCTGGATGTGCCATGTCGCAGTGTCCATGTAAGTGTAAGTTGGATAACTCCACAACGTACAAACCCTAACCATAACAGTCTTAATTTGCTAGCCAGTGCCAAATAATGTAATACTGAAAATGACACATACGTCATTTCGTCACTTAATGAATTGTGCTGGCTTACTACTTGGGTCTACCCTTCACTTCCAGCTCTTCTCACATGAACAAAAATATATAGCACTGTGCAACTCACAATAACGACCAACGTATATACTTCATGAGTTTCTTTCAGGAGATACTCCTCAGTCGGATGCAATTATTTTCCACATTTGATTGTTTGATCCTTTGTTCTGCTCCAATACGACCTATTAGGAGGATGTCATAACACTGAATAACAGGTCATTGCTGTTACTAACGCTGCCATCGGAAAGGAGTGTCCAGACCAAGACATTGTACTTGTCAGCAGCAATCTACAGAACAAGTCGGTCTGGTAAGGACAAGCCTTATTCATTTCTTATCAATGAGAAACATGCCTGATATAAATTGTCCTTCTGCAACTCAATATGAAAGAACATCGGTGAGTCGGGCTCATCGTTGGTGTAGACAACTGAACTCTGTACATCCACCACCGTCAGTTAGACTTTTCACCGAAACAGTGGAGCAAATATACTGACAGGTGCTCCTATAGTTCCCGCCATCCAACCAGTTCCTCGGAATTGAATTTTATATTGAGGTTCAAATGTATCATCAGCCTGATCTAGTTGCCACTGCGAAATGAAAGTTATATTGAAGATGTGCGCGTGCTTTTCATTTCATTTGAGAAACTTACGACTGCTTCATTCTGATGTACACCCTTCAAGACGCGTATAGGAGTGAAATCACCTCCTTCACTGATTACGGCTTTGTCCCCGCCTGAATACTTGATGGAGTAAAGACCATTCCCGAGCTGTACATATCAGAGATTTTTTAGCTTCCGATTCAGTGACTGTTCAATCTCACTCCCGCCACGATTGGAGATGCCATGAGACAGAAAATAGTCAATAAAATCATGGAATGCATCGAGACCCACGAAAGAGGAGTAGTGGACAAAGTCCAACCGCATACTGACCCAGGTTGAGATTTCTACATTATTCGGGTCGGGTTGACATTTTCCTTCCGTTTCAGGTGATTTTGTCAGTCACAGAAAGTCACACTCGTAGAGCCTGTCCCCTATGGTTATTGGTCGCTCACCAATTTGGACCCTGCCTGTAAACCATACTAGTAACTGACTGGTGAAATTCTATTTTTGGACATAGATACATGTGAAATTATTCACGATAATAATACTTTCTAGGATATGTAGGGTTATTATCAGTTGGAAATACCACGGCCTACCACCGAGTCCCGTGTAATAAATTGATGATTTTAAAGATAAAAAATAAAATAAAATAAAATATCAGTTAGAAAGAGAATCACTGTTGATTCTGTGATCTGTAACCTCGAAGTCAATGGAATACACACAACCCACGTGTCAATGCATCAAGTCATGGCAAGATACTGAAAGACACATAAATGAGGAGTAAGTAAATGTACAAGGACTCCAGTTAGTTGAGGATATTCTACCAACATCCACTACTGTATAAATACAGTTTGTGTGCATGCTATGCTACCAGACATAGTACCACTGTGGATAGATATGGACAGAGGGGAATTATAAGAGGAGCATTCCAATGACCTGTCACATCCAACATCACATTTGTTGTCACATTCAGCGAATTCTCCTCGTAATATTTAACCAGTATTGCTTAATACAGCTCTAGAAATTGACCCCTACTGTCATTCGGGCCACTGTCGCTCTACTCCTCGGGGATTGTTCCGAGGGCTTTGAACCATCCTGTATCGATGAAGTAAGCTAATGTTGACCAGGGGATTTGCAAGACTAACCGGGATGGTGATTGCCGAAAAACTCATGCCAACCTTGATGCCATTTCAGGACGTATCAAGTCTTTAAGGATCTTACACCCAAAATAACGATCAGAATAACCACTGCTGGCACAGCTCCTGACGAACTGGACAGCTCGTTTTGACTACTCATGGCCCCTCAGCGTCGTTTGAACCAGATTTTGAACGAACTTAGGCCCAACCCACCGATTTTGGGCATATTGAAGTCCGGGGACATCGTGTATGAGATACCTGCTGCGCTCGCGCCAAGAAGGTTGCCGCGAACCACTACACTTCTTGAACCCAAGAATGGCAATTTGGAAAACCTGCATTTTATGCTGCAGAAATATTTGCTAGGCCAGGATATTTTTCTGGTATCACAACCCGGTCCTTACGCTCGGCGCTTGGCGCTGACATTTGTTAGGTGGGCATACTATTTATGCCGTTAACAGATACTATCTAAAATGTTGCCTAGCTTGATAAATGCGGAATATGAATATATTGCTTTACACCGGGACGTAGGGGAGACTGAGCTTAAACAGGTGTGTCTCATCTTTAGACAGTCCACTCAAGTCCTGATGGCCTTCACAGGGACGGGAAATTCGCACCAGCGGAAATCTTGTCTACGTAGACAGTTCTGCGGTCAGCGCTGTCAAACATGGCAGGATCCTAATCTTAGAGGGTATAGAGAAAGCGGAGAGGGGGATAATGCCGGTATGTTTCTTGATCCTTTCCGGCTACCTCTCCTGAATGGTTGTCTGGGTCAGATATTGAATAACCTCTTGGAAAATCGGGAGCTGTGGGTACTCTTCCTTCTCATAGCTCTTTACCAAATTAAAATTCTGCAAGGAACCTTGATGATGGGACTCATATCATTCATCCACATCGATACGCCCAATTAGAAAATTCTAACATATCAAAGTCAGATCAAGGCAAGCTATTCGTTGCAGCGCATCCAAGCTTCCGGGTTATTGCTATTGCCGCCCCGGTACCGCCTTATCCTGGATACCCTTTGGATCCCCCCTTCAGGAGTCGATTCCAAGCGCGTTTCATCGACCCAGTGAGAGCACTTTTGTCTTTTGATATACCAACACAACGTGCAGTTACCCTACCTCCCCTCTACTCCAAGCTATGTGACCTGATGTTGACAACGCAATATGCGAGTGAAAGCCGGCACGCCTTGGAAGTAGTGTCTAAAACATCTATACCCCCTTTTCCTCAGACCGCCCTGACGAAGCTACGTGCACTCATCCAACTATTCCCTGCTTACAAACTCAAACCTTCTCAACTTGCTCGACTACTTCTTACTCTTCATCCCATCTTAGTTTATTCTGCCGTGCAAGCCTGGGCTATCCTTGGACGTCAGGCTGAGGAAGTTGGACTGGGCGAACTGGGGAGCCCTTCGGTTGTTTCAAGTGATGGATGCACTGGTCTACTGGGGTACAGTATCAGTAGCATTGACCGTGTCAGCGAGACGACAGCACGGCTCACTTTTGATGGACCATCCTGCGTGCAGATAGTGGTTCCAGCAGGTCCTCTGTGTTTTCATCCATTCCCCTTGACCGGAAGGCCTGACCTCCAATTCACGCCCAGATTCATTGGTCTGTTGACATGCTTCATGCAGGCCCACGCATTAGGCTGGGACATATCACTCGTTCCACCTGCAGCCCTTTCCTCAGCTTCAACGTCGACGTCAACTCTTGTCAAGGTATTTGGCGATTTGCTTGGCTATGATACAGAAGTATTGCACATGTACAAAGAATTGGGAGGACGTGAGCTGTATATGAGAAGAAGGATCGAGAAGGGGGGTGCAACGACCTGGGAGCCTAGGTATGACTACCCATTTTAGCTGACGTTTTGCTTAGTTCTGAAGCATGATATAGTCCTCTAGTGGAAGCAGCGTGGTCTGGTCGACTTCTTCACCTATCGGGTCTCGATGTCATTGGTTCGACTGCAGGTTCTTTGTCTCGATTGTTGCAAGATCGCGAGGCTGAACTCTGGGAAGGAAAGCGCATTGTTGGTTCTGCAACTGATGACGAGGTTCGCACTAAATAAATTTACTAGGAATCTTGCATTCACAAATTATAGATAAAGGCTGGCGAGCTCTCTATTGCCCACCCATCATTCCGCGTAATCTGCACCGCATCAAAGTCTTTGCCTCTGAAGGATTGGCTGTCATATGAACACACCAATATGTTCTTCCCCATCCCAAGTCTACCCATGGATGTCCAGGAAGAATCAAGCATTCTTCTCGCCACAGGTTGCCCCAAGGAATTGGTAGATAAACTATTACAGTTTGCCGAGAAATATAGGCAAAGTGTCTCCGCAGACAATGTTCTCAAGAGTCGAAGGTTTGGTACACGTTCTTTGATCAGGATTGCCCGGAAGTTTGCCATGTTTCCGAAGACGTTGGACCTCAATTTTATCATCTGTCAATCACTGTTGGAAGAGTTTTTACCTGCAACGGAGCGTATGAATTTGATTTCCCTGCTTGAGGAACACGATATCCCGAGGAAACCTGGAAGCGTAAGACCCTCTATGCTTATATGTAATTCAAGCTGAGGAGTCACAAAGTTCAATCCAAGCCCTCGCATCACAGAGACTGGACTTGTGTTCTCGTCCTCTAGTTATGATGAACAGGCGTACCCAACTACCATACCCATTTTCCAAGCCACTGAGGATCCCGCCGGCGTATTATCTCACATTCCTCACATGGATCATTTTTACAACAACAGCCTGCAAACGGGGCTCATGCGTGATCTCGCTATCGATTTAGAGCTTCTTGGGGAGCACGTTGTCTTATTAGGCAATCAAGGCGTCGGCAAAAATAAAATTGTTGACAGACTATGTCAAGTGAGCTTCCCTTGCCATGAGTCCGTGCATGATGCTTACAGTTTTTATGATACCAGCTCCTTCGCCGCCCACGCGAGTATATTCAGCTTCATAGAGACACAACTGTTAATCAGCTTATGTTCACGACATCACTGGATGGTGGCATAATTACTTACACTGATTCTCCTCTCCTCAGAGCGATCAGATATGGGCGCTATATCATCATCGATGAGGCCGACAAGGCACCAGAACATGTTGTAGCGGTTTTCCGTAGTCTCGCTGGTCAAGGTGAGCTGACGCTCTCAGATGGACGTCGGGTGCGACCCGTAAAGGGACGAAAGGAGGATATCATTATCCATCCTAATTTCCGGTTGATTCTATTGGCTAATCGCCCAGGCTATCGTACGTGTTCTCGTCATATCTATCCAGTGGTGTTAATTGCAGTTGATGTATGGACAGCTTTCCTCGGAAACCACTTTTTGCAGGTCCTTGGTGAAAACTTTAGTGCTCATAGCGTCCGCAATCCCGATCCTGAATCAGAGATGAACCTTTTGAGTCAATTGGCACCCGAGATGGATCCCAAACTGATCCAACGTCTTGTCGCCGCCTTCCAGGACTTGAGAGTTGGATATGAGACTGGTGTTTTGAATTATCCTTACTCATTGAGAGGTAAGGGATTATTCGGTCAGAAATGGTAACAATGAGTGCTAAGCTGAATGCTAGAGCTCATCAATCTGGTGCGTCATATGAGAGCATATTCAAACGATTCCCTCGGCGAAGCACTGCGCAATATATTCGATTTCGACATCTACAAACCTGAGACTATGGAAGTATTATCGAGTATCTTGATTAAGCACGGGTAAAAGTTTTCTTTCTACTCCAAATCTCAATTTAGTGACTCTCCTATAGCTTGGAGGTATCGAACTTGGGCTTGGATGCTGCCCGTGAAGCTGTCAAAAAAGTTAACGACGTGGAATTTGAGCCAACAAACAAAATCTTAGATGAACCAAAGGAAGGAAAACATGATGACAAGGAACACTCCGGTGGTGATACGTATGCTGGTGGTGTAGATCTTCACTTCATTGAAGTCTATTCGACAAGATGCTCACATGCCTTTCCTAGACAGGAGGTCGTAGTACTGCTGGCATGGGAGGCATGGGAGGCTACAAACGCTTTTACAAGGGCGGGGACATTAAGCAGGTACATCTTTGTTTTGGAATATCGAATGACGAACTCAGGTGGGGACTAGGTCCCCGAGGCTTTGAAGGACAACGTTCCCGAGAAAATCAAGGAGAAGGCACGAGAGATGGCACGTCAGGAATTGCAACGACGCTTGGAAGAACTCGACATGACACAGTCCGAAGCTCGAAGATACAGTCAACTACTGAACAAGACGCAAGCATACATGCATTCTCTTCATAGCTTGCTCGAACGTAGGATTCTGACCACGACAAAGGTCCTTTACGCAACAACTGTCTGACATTGTGTCTTTCCTTTTCCTAGATCTTGCTGCAAAAGAAGAGGAGCGAGTATGGATCAAAAGACAGGCAGATGGAGAGCTAGACTACAGTCGATTAACGGAGGGACTTACCGGAGAAATGACGATCTACAAACGCCGTGGTATGGAAAAACCAGAACTGGGGAGACCACAGCTCAAGTGCATTCAGCGATTCTATGTGAACTTTGACAGTTTGGTTGACAGTCATCATTACAGGCCTAAGCGCATTCGGTTCATATTCGATTTGAGTGGCTCAATGTATATTTTACGTAGATTTTTTGCGTAACGACAGCACTCAATGATTTATTTAGGTACCGATTCCAGTATGACGGTCGACTGGAGATGAGTATGCAGACAGGTGAGTGAAATCAATTGTGCCCAGTACATTTTAGGTTCATGAACAATAAGCGGTTATGTTGATGGAAACTTTTGATCGCCTTTCGCGGAAAGAGAAATATGTTTGGGATGTGAGTAGCTTGATTAGCCAATGAAAACATACTTACGCTTGCGTTGGACGCTTAGATATATGGCCATGTAAGTTCTCGACGTTAGATCACTTTCTGGCATCTTATACTGCTTCTAGTCTGGGGATGGCCCTGATATTTCCTTGGTAGAGGCAGACAAACCACCGACTGAACTCAAAGAGCGTTGGAACGTCGTTGAGAAGATGTACATGGTTCCCCAGTATGCTTTCGCAGGTGATTTTACCGGTAAAATTTTCTATTGTTGAGCTATGTCTACTTCGATGCTAAATGCTGCAGTCGAGGCTATCGCAAAGGGAGTGGTCGAAGTTGCAAAGTACGATGCAGGTAAGCAAAGGGATTTAACTCGAGGTTCAATGTTACATGGGCATTACAGATGACTGGTTCGTAATTGCAATTACGGACGCGAATTTCAGCCGTTATGGCATTACTCCTGAGGAGCTCACTAAGGCGATGAAGGGCGATCCTAAAGTCCATACAGCTTTGATTTGCATCGGGGAAGGCGCAGAGGCGACATGGCCAGTCCTCCAGCTATACTCCACCGTCAGAATTCGCTGAATTTGATGTAGGATCACAAACCGACTTCCGGGTTGCGGATTTCGTGTAGCGAATACTGGTGACATCCCGATTGTCCTGAAGAGCATACTATCGACCATGATTGATAGATGAACATTTGTGTGGACGGCAACTCGTTTGATTGGGTC
>Ga0153919_100272_pt1 | contig 11713 bp, 11 predicted proteins | sample TSGA003MetaG_FD_104712 | JGI IMG/M metagenome (GOLD analysis project Ga0153919, IMG submission 104712) | Attine ant fungus gardens microbial communities from Georgia, USA - TSGA003 MetaG | ecosystem: Host-associated > Fungi > Mycelium > Unclassified | place: USA: Connecticut, Klassen Lab...
GAGCTGACTCTGACCCCAAATGATATTTCGGCATTCAAGAGAGGGTTCCAAGTTATGAGAGAGGTAAAGTACGAGAGGCAGAGTGGTGGGATGCCAGAGAGTCAAGCTGAGTGGGAGCCGATAATGAGATTCTGGAGTGAAAAATTGGAAAGGAGAGTGGGTGAGGAAGCAGGACTGTACGAGGTGATGAATAGACCTTTGTGAATGAGATTCCATCTCCGTGTGACTACCGCACACACACAGGTTCCTGTTTATCGGAGACTTTTATCAATGATTCTATTTTCAAATAGAGTGGATTTAAATGATATAGTCATATGCTCAATCGATTTAACCGTGTGGTGATACAACCTCGTCCAGTACTATAATCATAAATGCGGGAACCCTATACGTCGTTGTTCGTATTGTCATGCACTCAAACAACGTCAGACTTGAGAATGCTTAGACGTATGTTAATATAGATCATGGTCATGCATATCTGCTATCATTCAAGTCTAAATGCTATTTGAAAAGGTTCCCGGAGTCAGAACTGCTGATGGTCAAATCTTGTATGAAGTTATTACATCTTTGAGTGGGAGACAGGAGTTCAACACCAAAATGAATATCTCCCATAAAAGGAAGAAGACTACGCCACTCAAAGGCGAAGATCAGTGCAAATTACCTGTGAGACAACGGTATTATCTGACTCATCTTCAGGTGAGGGTTCTAATTGTCGTCGGAAGAGAGCATTGCACTGATTCGGGGGGGAACAAGTCATCAAGTATTCTTTTTTTCTGGACTGTTTTCAGGGCACCAAGCTGGAAATCTCAAGACTTGTCACCGAAACACCTGGTTCTATTTATTCAGGATTTCTATTCCGCAACAAGCAAGCTAGTGCTAAGACGTGGACAGCCTGAGCAGGGCCCAATGTTATGGGTCTACAGAAGGCATGTGGCCACAGGGAGGGTGTAGGCGAAGTTTGCTAGTGGATGTAGCAGCAAGTCCGGAGTGATGGTTCTATCTTGGAAAAGCGTCGTTAGCAGGAAGAAGTCTGGATGCTTCCCAGAATAAACTGCGAACAGGTCTGAATGTTCACAGAGGAATCAAACAGGTGAATCTGGTGCTGGAAAGTTCAGAGGGGGCGGGGATTGTGTGGCCAGTTTTTTCGCAAATGCCAGGAAGTCTCCTAGATTTTTTGTCCCTATGTCCCTCATAGATGAGGCATGTTCGTATTATGCGCTCTGCTGAGCCTGTATGTGGTGGAAGGTTCTAAGGTCGATGAGGTCTAGGCACTATACAGCTGACAATCTGATGTCTGCATGCATGTCTACCCATTTTAGCATGTCGTGGTAGGGTGAGAAGGCCTTGACGTGGTTTGAGGTTGTGTCTAATCCTAATAGCAGAACGGTATGAACGTCAAGCTGTGTTTCTCTTGTAATTGTTGTTTTGAATCCTAATTTAGGGAGCTGAGCATCCTATACTTCAGCCAGTAACACCCCAGTCCCTTGTTGGGTAAATCTCTTCTTGATAGAATACCACTGCTGCTGCTCCGTTACGCCGAATGCAGTTTTTCTATGAATCATCGAGACATACGATAGCATACCGATCTGGTCTCGTCGTATTCATCAGGGTAGTCAGCTGATATCTTCTGCCATGAAAGATGCGCTCGTGGTTGAGTTGAGGACGCGATAGAAGTAATCGGGTATCCTGGATCTGGGCCCTCATTTGAATCTTGGTTGTTTGGTTATGGCCGGATAGGGCGTTGCCGCTGGACACCTAGATACACTTAACCTGTCTATTCGGCTTGCAGTTCAGGTGTACGAGTGAGTATGTCTCTATGTTATACACGAATAGTCAGACATCATCAAAATGGATGCAGTGACTCCTGTCCCCTTCCCCTAGGAAAAACGGAGATCATAGAGTCTGAGTCTGTGCTTTGGAAAGTTTTTAGGTTCTTTGATGCCTTTTTGATGGGGGTGGACAGCTCTGGTTGATATGAGTATATATCGCAAACTCAGACGGGAACCATACTAAGCCGCGGCAAACCATTAACGCTATTTGTAGAAGGCAATGTCATGAAAGACCTGGCCAAAGTTAGGAGTTGTCAGCTTTATGTTACGAATTTGTATGCAACTACATTCTTCGTTACTCAGCACATTATTTTCGGTATACACAAGCTCGTGCTTCGCTAGAAAGCTTCACACCCCTTCCTTCGGCTCCCCACTTCAGTTCTCATGGTGTAAGTAGCTTGTGTCTTAGCACCTTAATGCCGACTACGGATACATAAGCTCATGGCTCGTGTAGCCCTGGCTCTTCCTTGTGAAATCAGTTCAGTAGGTTGAATTTTTCCCCTTCCATCTGATTTCTCTGGATTGCGCGAAATGGTGTTATGTCTGTTTTAGGTAGCTCTTCGCAGCTTGATCATTGCCTCATGCCAAACGAATCGGCGGCTATATATATTTATAGGTTTACGATTTGGTGTTTTCGCTGAATTCGTGTTTGAGTAAAAAATTTTTTCTATCATCAGATGAAAAACGCAAAGTATCTATGCAATGAATGAAGAAAAATATCGTGTATCTAGGCAGTGACTGGGGAAAATTCCTTGTTTTCCTGAAGGGAGTTAAATTTGTCTTGTGAGGTGAGTCTATCGTTATTATCATCAAGTCGCAGTCATGGTCCCTGATACTAATGATAGGTGGACTGAAAGATGAGTGGACACATGGTATGCTCCGATCTTTCAGCGGAGTAAAAGCTAAAAAAACGAAGGGCGTTGAAGTAGGGACCTTTTCCCGACTCCTCGCGAATTTCAATTCTCTACTCTGCTTGATGGGCCTCAGTCGCAGTGGTGGTGACCGTAAGTCACAGGAACCAGCACTGATCATCGTAGAGTCTGGGGCATTGATTATGCGCTAGCACGATGGCAGATCATTCAAGGTCAGATAAGCTGGAAGCTGGGCTGACTCGAAAGCTTTCTTTGAGGAGGCTTTCTGAATGATTATGATGCGTGAGGATTGAAGTTTTTGCTGTGTTTGAGTGTTCTTCAATGATGACGAATGGAGGGAAAAGAGAAATGCAATTCTTTTTCATATACGAGGCAAGAACAGTGAGCTGTGTGTTCGTAAGCCTGGACAAACGTTGATGAATGTCAATTGAAATTATTGGATTAAGGTTAGATCCTTGGTTTTCAATGGAGTTATACTGTCACGAGGCTACGATGAACACTATCGGCCAATGGCAATGTATTTTTACTTCCGGGGATCTGCGAGTAACTAGAGTCGCGGTAGATTGATTTTATGCTCCTGACTTTTACGAACAAGACAATGTGTCATCGAATGGAGGACATGTGGTCGAACAGATCAAGAGGACAGCCAGGTACAAGGGCTAAGTATACTAAGAATGGCCGGGAAATCTGATACATCGGTAATTCGGTGATCAGACTGAAAGCGTAGACTGTATAAATTGAACACCAATTGATTGAGCGGAGCAATTCCATCGAACCGAAAAGAACCAATTGCTACAAGAGGATTCGCAGCTAGTGGCGGAGACTACATATATGGGGTCTGGAACTGTATCTCGAAGGATCATACGCTCTGCACCCAGGAGTTGCTTTTGATCATATACAAAAAGATCCGATGGCATTGGAATCCTGTCAAGGACGAGGGTACGTGAAGCTTTTCACATACGTACGAGTCGACAACTTCTGGTGGTACTTGTAAGTGGTTTTCTGATACGGCCGGATATGGAAAAATTGATTGTGATGCAAATAGGAAACAACGGGTCAGAGGATCGGGGGAATTCGCTTTCAGAAGAGACTCAGGATGAAGAGATTCTTTAAGTAGTCTACAGCGCAGTCAAGGAAACGGACGGCAGGAGATAAGAGACAAATGGTGACAGCGTGAGTGGAGGAACCGGGACAAGTGTATAATTGACGGCAGAGGAGAGAGAATGATTCTCGTGGTGATGGGAGAAGAGGGGCCAGGTGATGGCATATGTTCTATTGTAACTCTCAAAGGAGGCGGCGCGGTGTGCTGTGTCTGCCAGGTCATGGGAGAGCACAAGCCATGGAAAGATGTACTTGGGGGATGGTCTGGGCAGGGAGGGAGCATGGGACGGAGAGCGAGGGGATAGCGGGAGACCGGAGGAGATCCAGATCTAGATCTGGGCCGTAGCACGGGTGGCAGAGAGGCAGGGCGACAGACATAAACAACACGGCTTGTACAGGTCCACAATGGTTCTCCGCTGGCCCGTGCACATTGCTGGCCCGTCCCATGCCCGCCCCTCCCGCCCTCGCTCGGCGGGGAGACCGTGCGATTGTGACGCGTGACAGAGGGACAATGTGACTATTGTTGAGGTGTACACCTTACTAACAGCGTTACAGCGGTAGTCTGCGTAGGAGCTGAGAGCTTGCGACAATCGATTTACGCTGACTTGATTTTCGATTTCCCGATCCCCGCCCATTCATTCTCCGCTCCCCTCCCGCCCTCCACTCCCAATATCGCCCGGAATTCCGCCGTCTTCTGTCCCACGCCCCGGTCCTTTTCCCGCTCACCCGTCCTCGCTAGCTCTCCGCCCTTGCTCCGTAAGCCTCCTCCTCCTCCCGTCCGCTCCCTGCCGCCTTCCGACACTCTCCTCCGCTCCCCGCCGCCCGGCCCTGCTGCTCACTCTCTCTTCTAGTTACCCCTCTGTAACTTCCCTGCAGAGTCCCCCGGTGACTTCTATCCACCCTAAATAGTCTTCTGCTACTCGACGCGCACGGACCCCTCTCTGGTGCGTGTTTCTGTTTCTCCTCAGCTCGACACGTGTCCCAGCGCGTGTCGCCCGTCCACCTAGCTCATCTTTTCCAACGTAGCTCTGTCGTCCCCAACCTTCTCTCGGTACGTCATCTCCCACTCTTGATGCTCGAATTTGGTTTATGTCCGTTTAGTTTAATTTTACTTCCTCCTGTGCAATTTTTCTCACAAAGTGATCTGATTTGCAGTGCAGATCCAAAACTATGAGCAATCCAAATCTATATGCCTCTCAGTCTTTTGGCCCCGGTTCGGGCTCCAACCCAACAGGCATCAACCCTGCCATGCTTGCGGCCAGTTTTCAGAATGGGCCTCTCCCTCCCCAGCAGCAACAACAGCAAAAGTTCTCTCAAAACGTCTTTGGTGGTGCTGTCAATCCTGCCCAACTTATGGGTGCTGGTGGAGTAGCCATGAATATGGGCATGGCAATGAACCCTAGCAGCGTAAATCCTACTCAGCTTCTCCAGCAGCAGCAGCAGCAGCAGCAGCAACAGCACGGTATGATGAATGGTGCCATGGCTGGTATGCCTGGTGGTATGAACATGAACTTGATGGCAATGAACCCCGCCGTGATGGCCATGAATCCCATGGCCAGTATAAATTCTGGGGGTATCAACCCTGCCGCGTTTTCCCAGTCTAGTAACCCTGGATTCAATCCAATGGCACAGTCCCAGCAGCTTCCTTCCTTACAACAGGGTCATCAAGCCCCGATCCAGCTACATCAGCAACAACCTCAACAACACTCGATGATGACCCAGCAGCAGATGCTTCAAGCCGCTCTCGGTCTTACCCGTGAGCAGTTCAATGGCCTTAGCCAGCAAGACAAACAACAAGCGTGGATGAAGTTCTTTCCTATGCAGTTCGCGAACAACTCGAACTCAAATCAGCATCAGCAGATGATGCCACCACCCGCTCTTCCACAGTCGCAGAGCGGCCCAATAAGCGTTCCAGTTCGCCCACCTACCTCCCAGGGACAACAACAACGACAACTTATGGCCCAAGGTCAGCAACGGCCTCCAACTGCTCAGGGTCAGCAACGACCACCGACCGCTCAGGGAGCGCAAATTCACCGACCTCCTACTGCCCAAGGTCATCGTGGAGTCTCCGTTCCTGGATCCACGCCGCAGACCCCTAATCCTGTCTCTGGAAATCTGTCTATGGGAATGGCACAGATGCAGCGACCTCCGACCGCCCAGGATCAACGACACGGACCTGGTGGACAGCAGACGAGGCCGCCTACTGCTCAAGGCATGCCACAAACTCCCATCCATCCCAGCCACGGCCCGCCTGGTACTCGTCCATCGATTACACAATCTGGTGTCATCGGTCAGCAAATTTCGAGGCCAGGAACTGCATTGAGCCACCAATCGCCCGTTAGTGCCAGTGGAAGTGCAAATGCGCAGAGTCCAGGCGTTCGACCACCTAGTCGCATAGGTAGCGAACCACAGGTGTGCTCTTTTCGATTCATGTCTGTTGACTTTTATTTATCAATTTCTCCTACAATTTCCATAATAGCAGGCTTTCGGTGTCAATGGTTATCTTAAGTCTCAACAACAGATGTCTCTGTCACAGTCTGGTAATATAGGTCTGAGCCAGTATCCATCTGTGTCCCAACAACTACAGCCTCCGTTCAATCAGAAACAACTGCATCCAGGGCCGCAGCAGGGACAGTTTAGCTCCTTTTCCCAGATAAATCCTCCTACGGTGCCACAAAACCAGAATCCAGCTACGATGATGCAGCAACAGAATGTCGCTCAGCAGCATCCGCAACTACAGCAACATGCGCAAATGATGCAGCAAGCTCAACAAAGTCAAGCCATCCCGCCCTTCGGTGCCAATTTCCCTGGAAATGTTGGTGTTGGTGGTAGAATGCAAGGTTCACCTCCACCGATGTCTGGAAATATATCTGATTCGCCATATCGAGGCAGCAAGAGAAAGACCGATTCACCGCATATAGGTGGAGCTGGGCAAATGAACATGAATGCGATGGGTCCACCTTCAATTATGCCGAATAGGTTGTCGATGCCAGGCTCGTCTGGTGCTAGTAGTGAAGGTGGATCCAGTGATCCTAGTGCTGCAGCTGGGATGAATGGTATGCTTGGTAATCACCAGCAAGCAGGATCAAGTCAGAGTCCAAGACCGCAAGGTACCTCGAATGACATGACAATGGCTGGTGGAGTGAACTTCGGTATGAATGTGAATGTAGGAGCACCGCAAACGTCTATGAGACAGAGAAGTGTAGGTGCTGGGATAGCTGGGGATGCTCTAGGTTCCGGTGTTCCTGTTTCAGGACCACCGATAAACCATGCTCAGGTGCTCACCCAGCAACAGCAACAGCAACGGCAACAGGCACGACAAGGATCGATACCGCCAGGTGTGTCATCGATGAGATCGAGTGTACCTCCTATTATACCTGGTACGAACTTTACTAGCCCTGTCACTAGGACGCCTGTTCCTGGAGGTGTAGGAGGATCTCCGAATTCGGGTTGTGTACCGTCCCCTTCTATATTGGGAGGTGGGAACATGATCCCTGCGACTGGGAGTGTTGATCCCTCGTCCTCTGGCTCTTCGCTGTCTTCCAATGATCATCGTTCCTCTGCATCTGTTGGATCTGCTGGATCTATTGCGCCAGGCCAACCACCTCTACTTCCGAAAAGTGTCCAACTCAATCCTGCGACGACTCAAATCACGCCTGTACCGCTTGCTGACTACGTCAAACTCGTACCTCCAATATCTGAAGAGGAGATACACGAGATTCAAGGCTGGATGAAGGTAGATAGGGATTATGAAGGTACTTTGAGGAAGATGAAAGAGAGGATGACAGGGGAAATAAGTGGGATGTTTGGCGGGAGTAATGGATGCTGGTGGGAGAAAGGAGCGCAGAGTGTAGATGTGAATAGATGGAGGAGAGGGAGGGAAATGTTCGATATCAGATTTCCTCTGAGGAGGGGGAAAGAGAAGGAGGGAAGGGAAAGAAGGAAGAGACAGAGAGAAGGACTAAGACTGTACGTGTCACGTTTACTAGTCCTGGTTGTGAACTGATTTTCTTTCCATGACAGGCCTAGGAAGCTGGAAGTAGAGGAAGCGGAAAGACCTGAGCAGCTTGTGCCGATACGGTTAGACTTTGATGTTGAACATCATAAAATGAAGGACACATTTGTTTGGAATTTGAATGGTAAGTGGTTTCTTTGATGAATAAGTGATGCAGTAACTTATGTTTGATTTTATATCTTGCCACATGCTTCTTCGGTTGTTTACCCGTGCTTTATCGGTTTTTGTCGTCATCGCCACTGTCATCATTGACATCGATCAGATCCTGTCGTAACTCCTGAAACATTCGCACAGTCCATAGTCGATGACTACGGTCTGGCACCCGCCTATCACTCTGTTATCGTCAAGTCCATTCAAGAACAACTCAGTGACTTTAAAGCCCATTCATTTAATTATGATCAGGACTCGGGTGAGTTGGTCATGGACTTGAAGAGTGAGGTGCCTATGCAACAAGGACATTTGGTTGATGGCCAAGAAAAATGGTGGGAGACGTGGAAGACGCGTGTCAATGGACCCAAGCGCACTATCAGGAGTATGTCGAGGGGTTCGAGAAAGAAACGAAAATTAGACTTTAACAATCCTTCGAATAACGGGTTATCCGTTGAAGGTGGTTTGGCTGGAAGTCGTTTGGCTGGAAGTGGTGGTGCGGTGGTGAAGATGGAAGAAGAGGAGAAGAATAGCGTGACGTTTGATGTGTCGATGGATGAAGAGGAGTTTGGAAGGCCCATGGCGATTGATGAGATTAAACTAGATGAGGAGTTGATGCACGAGGAAATGAGGATTCTTATCAAGGTTCGTCTACTACACATTTGATGTGATGTGTTAATGTTGATCGTCTTGTTTTTTGTTCTTTGTTCTAGTTGGAAATCATTGTTGGCGCTATGAAGCTTGAAGATCAATTTGAGTGGGATCTGGAGAACGAGTCCGTTACGCCTGAAGAGTTCTCGGAGCTGTATGCACAGGATTTGGGGTTGGGAGGAGAGTTTAAGTACGTATTTAGTTTCACTCTGCTTTGTTTACCCTTTTTGGGCTTTTTCATTTACCACTGCTTGATCTTTGTAGGACCGCGATCGCTCATAGCATTCGAGAACAAATCCAAATGTTCCAGAAGTCCTTGTTCCTCGTTGGACATCCTTCAGATGGTACGCCGATTCAAGATGAAGAGCTTAGGCAAGCTTTCCTTCCGAGCCTCGCGATTGGGGCAAGGCCTATGGATCAAGTTTCGCTGTACACGCCACTTCTCAACTCGGTAAGTGACAGCGATATCGAGCGAAGCGAAAAAGAGCGCGAAAAGGAAATGAACAAAAGAAGGAAACGTAATCAACGCGGACGTCGTGGAATTGTCCTCCCTGACCGTGAACCTACACGGACGTACCGAACACCAGCTATTGGATTCCCTGAACTTGACCCTGCGGTTCTAGCTTCTGTTGCTGCACAGAATGCAGTTGGGTCACGTAGAGCTGCTGCTGCTGCTGCGTCGTTGACGATTGCAAACATGGTTGCATCTGAGAACGGGACAACGTTTGTTCCCACACCGACCCCTATGCCCAGTGTCCCCATGTCGCAACCGAAGGAGAAAAAATCAAAAGGCTTATTCAAGGCACCGTCTGTTCCGGCTGATGTTTTAATGCCGAGAGCACATGTTACAGCTCCGACACCGTCTACTGCTGTTGATGTTAGTGAGTTGCCGACACCGTTGGAGAATGACCCACCTCCTGCTATTCCACCGCCACCGCCCCCACCTGAACCGAAGAAGTATATACCGAAGAAGAGTCTAAAGGAGTTGGAAAGAGAGGCAAAGGAGAGGGAGTTTGCGGGTGGCCAACATCCAAATTATATCAATGGAGTCTGGCATTGTTCGAACTGTGGTTGTCCAGAGAGCATTGCTGTTGGGAGGAGGAAAGGGCCTTTGGGTGATAAATCTCAGTGTGGTCTTTGTGGTAAGCTGTTTTTTTGCTTCATCTTTCTTTGTGCAGGGCCGGGTGTTGATCGGACTTGTAGGCAAGTTTTGGCATAGACATCGTAAACCTCGGCCCGTGGAATATAATCCCGATCCTGAGTATCATAAGCGTAGGGACGATGCGAAGATGCCGATCAGGAGGAGAGCTGCGAGGGCACAGGGTGCTGCTGCGACTGCAATCTCTGCAGATGTTTCTGCTCCACCTACACCTGCGAAGAACGGGGACGTGAATAACCTTTCTCGACGTTCGCCATCATCCATGAAGGACGATGATGATAGAGCTATTTCACCCGTGTCTACTGCTTCGAGTGCATCCGAGCCTCCTTTGGCTCAGAAAGTCAAACTTAATGGAGTTGTGCGTGCTAAATCTGGCACTCCGAGATCATCTGGTGCTGCTGTTGCAAGAGAGACCAAAGGGCCGGTGAAGCCTATTACGCCCCGAGAGAAGACGGAAGCGTCGTCAGCGAAAGAAGACAAGAAACCGGTGATATCTAGGGTAAAGAGCGAAAATGGGGGGCATGAGAAATTGCCGGTTGCTACTGTACATGCTTCTAACTTGACTGCGGATGTTGTACCTCCTGCGGCTACTGTGGTGAGCGAGCGTTTCTTGTAATTGTTGGGAGTTTTCGGAGTTGACTGAGGTGTGGCTGCTTGCTGTCCACTGTTGGGGTAATGAAGGCTTCACAGCAGGTTCCCTCGTGGTTAACTGGCGCTTTGCAGGAGATGAGAACCAAGTATCCCGATGATAGATTTGAGGCAATCCTAAGAAGAACGAGTGGCAACCCGCCTGATTGGCGGATTAGATGCTTGGATTGCCCTGGGAAGGTGGGTGTTCTTTAAGTGAATGCCACTGTGAGGGTCTCAATTGCAGCTGTAGTTATACACACCTGGACCTGGAGAGTCTCTAACTAATTACGAGGTTCACCTGAGAAACAGGCAACATCGCCAACGAGTTAACGAGCGGAAAGCGTCATAGTGTTGTTGAAAGAAGTTTTCACTGATATTTGTCATGGACTCGAGCTTCAATTTTTTTGAACTCGGTTTGAGCCTTTACTGTGTTGTTCCTTTTCTCTCTCTTTCTCTCTCTCTCTTTTTCTGTCGTCTGTCTGAAATGTTCAAATCTTACTCCCTACAACTCTGCTTTTGTCTTATATCGTTAAAGCTCTGTATTGTTATATGGTTCTGATCTGTAGTTACAGCTACCTGGAATATTTCCCTACTGCAGTCTCTAGATTGGCAAGTGGGGTGTCCTTGATGAATGATCAACGGATCGGGACGCAATCAACTGTTGGAGCGCTGGAGTTGCGAGAACGTCGTGACAAGCCATAATTGATTACTACGTCGAAACTAAATGATGGGCCACCACTGCTGCCAAGATATAGTGCTTGCCAAGTGATTGTTGTGTGACGCACGTCCTACGAGTACGGCCTTGGTCGGTCAAGAAATTAGTATGAAAGAGGGTTCCTGCATTCTACGCCTGTGAGCACCAGCTTTCTTCCTCGTTTTTATTTGCTACATCAGCACATGGGAATGGCTGCGTGTGATCCAGGTGAAAGGGAACAAGCGGTCCGCTCGGGCCCAGAAGCACCCTGAGGGTATCGAAGATGTTTTTTTACTGCCAGTACATCCTGTTACCATCGCTTCAGCACTATTGACTGAAGACAATTTATAGTCGTCCATCGGGCCTTGTCTGTTCATATCCGGCAAATATCGTGAACTGGGCCGTGACGAGTGATAGCTTTGTTCACAGACATATCTAATGGGATTCGTCTCGCGGAGCTTGGCAATTGTCCACAGCATGCAGAAGCCTTGTGTTTCAGCCAGTAATGAAGAGCCAGTAATGAAGTTGTGAATTGAGAGATATGACAGGAAGTACTAGATGAAATGAGTGAGATTCAAATCAACGATTTGTATTTTCGACTATTGTTGTGAAATGAAA
>Ga0153919_100279_pt1 | contig 11658 bp, 12 predicted proteins | sample TSGA003MetaG_FD_104712 | JGI IMG/M metagenome (GOLD analysis project Ga0153919, IMG submission 104712) | Attine ant fungus gardens microbial communities from Georgia, USA - TSGA003 MetaG | ecosystem: Host-associated > Fungi > Mycelium > Unclassified | place: USA: Connecticut, Klassen Lab...
AAATTGGCTACTTTCATGTATTCCCCTTTTCTTCACGCATGGCCGTTCGCCACCATAAAACATGTAGGTTGCAGCACCCTTTCATTTTACTTGGACTAGCTTCACGACGTGTTATGCTTCACTCCTCTCATTCATTGCGCTGCAATTTAATATGTTGTTAACTGTACATTTTGTACAACTCTGTCACTCCCTCCATCTTCTCTTTATAATCCCTCCCGTAAATTTTTTTTTACATCTCACCCTTTCTGCAGAACTAGTTTCCGTCATTTCATTGTTCACTTTTCCACTACGATTTTTCGGGCTGTATTCGGGACGCTTTATAGGTTTTTTCAACCGTAAAAGGTTACTTTATTTAGTCTGTCTGCTTGGGATTGTTCAACAGAAGTACATCCTCACGAGATCTGCTCTTTCTCCAATTGTCAACGAACATCAAGAAATTCGGAGATCAACGAATGATATCTCCTGCCGTTGATTTATGGGTGAACTAAAGCAGAATCCATCAATCAGGACCATGTTACATTCACGTGTTCCAAATGAGGACCACGACTTCCTCACTTTCGATATGTTCAATTGAACCATCACCGTTCCTACTTGTTTTTCTGACAGATTAGCACTATTTTCATTCCTTTCTCTAGCCATTCAATCGCAAACGATGGCAAAAGGACTCAGCCTGACAATTAATATACCCACAAACATCGGGAAGGACGCGTCAGGTAATAGATTTCCTCGTGCCCTCTGCTCATTCACGTGTGAAAGTGTCCTTTTTGCTAGGCAGCAGTGCATCAGACTTCGCGATAACGTGTGATTCCCCTTTAACTCCCTTATCTCAGGTATTTTTTCCTTCCTCACTCCCATACCACTGCCATTACCTATAAAATAGTGTTTTGATACCGCACCTAATTTCTGGACCGAGGCTGCAAGTGAGTATTTTCAGAAAATTTGTGGAAATACATATTTTTAATATCAACAATTTTTAGGGATCGACACTGATCACGACGACATGAATCAAGATGACTTTCAACCCGACACTCCTCCCAGATCATCAGCTAGTGTATCCGATTTTGGTTCGCACCGTGATCAAGGTTTGAAGCGAGAATCTGAACAAGCATCTATTGAGAGTTGCGAAAATGTTTCATCTACTAAGAAGTCCCGTACCATCCCAAATGCTGATTATATCAATCTCGTAAGACCTCCTCAATCTCCTTAGGATAATCATGTTTGACAGGTCCAAAGTCGCCTCCTCACTTTATCCAACGGTTGATCGAGAACAAAAAAATACCGTATAGTGGCCAGTGGGAGCTTGTTCGTTTGGTCTCCAAAGGCACGCTATCCTGGAATACGAGTACCAGTGGAAGGACAATTAAGTTCGAAGAAATTGACCTTCTTCGATCTTCACGTTCTTCCGAAAATCCTCACTCGGAATGTGTAAGAAGAATACACGACATATTTCTCAGCGGAGACAATGGAGGTAATGTCATCGCCCTCGGAAGTAATTCCCTCGACTTATCCTATCCTCTACCTCCTTGAGATGTTTCATTCACTAATAGGAGTAGTGACGAAAGAATTGCATCAGTAAGACGCTGTTCCCCAATTGAAGATAATTGCGTGTTCAATGCCGTTCAGGACCCCTGGAGAGAATTCATTAAAGAAGAAGAGTTTCATGCTGAAGATGTTAATCATGAACGAGTCAACGAAAAAGGAGGAACGATTCACTTCACCGCAAGTCTCAAGCGAGTTTCAGCGGACCGGAAGAACCCATCTCTTGCCGACTATAAGATAGAGCTTAACCCAGCTGAACTCGGTCCAAGCTGCAGTTTCACTCGTCGTTATGGCTCTAAGAGTTTTTTTCGCCTTAAGCTCGGCAAAGGATTAATCCAAGCAGACACTTTTACTCTACTTGACTTCCTTCGTAAACCGATCATCCTATGCAATTCGGTCTATCGAGCATTCCATGGCAAGGAGCAGACGGTGTTCTACTTTAAAACCAATGAACGCTGGGATGCCGCACGAGCTGTCATATTGCCAGACAGGACCCCTCTTGGACTAGGGCTCAGAGAGTTCCTGACTTGGCATAACCCAATGATTGAAAAGAACAATAAACAAGTAATTGATGTTTATAGATATACTGGACTCAGTTTGATCCCTTTTCTAGACGATGGCGAAGTGGGCAGCTCGTTTTGCTCTGGGGTTGTCGAGTTCTGTGCATGGAATCACATTGGACGAAGATCATATTGAAGTCATTGAAGACATCAGTCAGTCAGCTCTCTGAGTTTATTGATAAGCATTTGATTTAATAAAGTATGATTCAGAGAGTGAAACCGGCTCGGATATGACCGATGGTGCAGGCTTTATTACGCGCGATCTGCTGCAAAAGCTAACACGCAAGTTCGATTGGCCTACTCGACCGTCTGCCATCCAGGTTCGAGTACGAGGCTCCAAGGTACATGACATTTCGGCTAGGTTGGCCCCTCCACTGATCAAAAAATTTAGGGACTTCTTGTTGAACACCCCGATCTAGAGGGTGAAAAGATCTTACTCCGTCCCTCTCTAATCAAGATCTACTATCCTGGAAAGCTGGACCCAACCCAGCGCACCATTGACCTTCTGCGGGCTTCACATTCAAGGAGTCCTATTCAGATTTCCACCGATATTGTCATCAACATCAACGAAAATGGTGTTAGCTTCCAGATACTGAAAGAATTCCTGAAGAAAACTGTTGACGAGCTCGTAAACCCTCTTCTAGAGTACGACTCTGATGATCGTATCGGCTTACAGCAACTGTGGGTCGATTTTGAGCGTAGGGGCTCTGTCGTGAGATCACGACGTGCTCGGGAAGCGGTAGCGCTTGCGCGTGTTAGTGGTTATACTGAGCGTAATATCACAGAAGAGGTGCAAGATGAAGATGAAGATGCCCAGGCGTTCGAGGATGTGACTGAGCACTCCGTGGAATGGTGGCCGGACGAAGTCAGCGGTTGCCCATCTTCGCTTGAGGAGACCATCATATCTTTCCTTGACTCTGGGTTCCATCCGTCAAGCTGTGAAATACTCCGGGAGAAAATGTACGGAGTGGTGGAAAAAAGCATCAACCGTGTCATTGAAAACTGCCACATTGAGATACCACTGTCCGCAAGTGCTTGGATCATTCCCGGTGAGTCCAGTTGTGTATCTGAGTCAACCTCAAATAATGTACCACACCAGATCCTATGGGTATTTTAGAGCCAAATCAACTCTTCTTCAAGAGTTCACAGTCCAACCTAATCACTGTGAATGGTGCAGAATCGGATATCATTACGGGCGATGTTCTCATTACTAGGGAACCATGCCGCCTGCCAACTGATGTTCAAAAGGTGAGGTTTCCTTCCATCGCCCCCATCATTTACTCAAAGAAGACTCAGTGGCAAGCTACGGATGTGTCGCAGCTGCATTACCTTAGAGACGTCATTATTCTATCTGTAAAGGGTCCTCGACGAGCCGCTGATTGGCTAGCAGGCGGTGAGTCCCTTTTGGTTTCCTGCGACATCCGGATTATAATACCTGGATAGGTGACTACGATGGCGATAAGGCCAAGTTGATCTGGCAGCCAGAGCTTGTCAGAAACTTCGTGAATGCTGACCCTGAGTTTGCTGACCCCCCTGCCGACCTCGATACCTATTTTGAAACACGTAATGAACGGGTAACGGAGTTTCTCGAACGCGTTAACCAGCTATCTCAAGAAAATCAAGTTTATGAGATGCAAAAGTATCTTTTGGGTACGATGTCGGGCCAAGGGGTTGCTGGGCGTTACTCCAATTTCCATGAATACTCATCATGCATCAGAGATTATACAGATCCGAAGACCAAACTTCTCGCATACATGTGAGCCTGAGTACATCTCTTAAATTTGTTTCTAAGGACCGCGTTTAGTTTTACTACTGTTCTTGATGGTCGCAAAACTGGGAAGACTGTCCGAGAAGATGTTTTCAAACAGCACGACCAGGAATACGGGATGAAAAAACTTTATTGGAAGGAGGAGCTCAAGAGGAAATCTGCTGGAGACAGGTTTGCTGATCCAAGCAATGTCAAGCTGATGGACAGACAACGGGGAAGAAGACCATTTATAATGGAGAGCCTGGTGAAATACGGAAAGGTTCTACAAAGCGAAAAGAAAGCGAAATTAAAGCAATGGAAGGATAGTTATGTTCGTAAAGCCGATCCACAGCTACTCGAACCCCTACGAGAGGTTGAAGCCCTTATCAATCGACTCAAGAACAGCGGAAAGAAGGAATGTGTGGCTCTTTTAGAAGAAGATTACCAGCGGATCAAGACCCATGTAGAGGAGGTTTATCGCGAACACCAGGAGCAGTTCCGACAAACACGGCAGTCTGACTGTGTTAGTTTCACAAGCCTCCCCATCCAAAGGCGTCAAGACATCCTCCGCAAACTATCTCAGAAGTTTCACTCAGAACCATCTAAATTTAATATTATGACAAGGGTCATGTCTGACAGAATCAAGGCATCTTATGCCTACGCCTATGATTCGAGTAATGGTAAAGCAACGCGATTTCCGTGGAATGTTGCGTTTCGTGTTCTCTGTTCCATCAAGTGCGGGGATGAAGTTAAGCCAGTCCATAAAAAGTTCTACGATCATATGGTCATCAAACTCCCGAAACGACGGCAGAAGAACTACATTTAAGTGTACTTGTATCATGATCTTTCACTAATCCACCCCTCTTGGGTTTTTTTCACATATCCGCTCCTCCATCTGGGTTCCATCTTCTGTTTCTTTGTCTTGGCTTGCCCTTAAGTATCTCAAGTTCTTTGAATCTTTTTTATACCTATCGATTTTGAAGTCAGTATGTATTTGTAATTGTTGCAAGTAGACATTGTCATCCATACCCAGTCACATCTACCCTCCATCAAAACATGGAAATCAACATCGAGTGTCAACACCACAACAACTCTACCATATATTCCAATTTCCCATAGTATCTATTACCACAGACGAGTCGATGTAGCGTTATGGGATGATTTTGGACTACGTCTACATCTGCAACTTCCCTCCATTCAATGGTTCTGCTCCATCCTGCGCTGAATGTAATGGTGGTAATTCATTTGACATCATGGGTGCTGGCTTGTCATCATTATACAACAGTGGCAGTAGCAGCAAGGTTTCTTCTAGTGACCCTGAAGGATCCGCCCCTGGACTTACCCCGCTTTGGCTAAGAAATTATCATTAAGCGCGAGTCTGCATCGGGATTCAACTGAGTCAAAGAAGCAAAATTTGGAGAGCACATCATGTATTCTAGTTTGTGGAAGTCCTGTCAACGATAGTGTAGTGCATGCGCAGACAGATTTAGAGATGGTTATGCACATTCATCCATCCTCAATCAACATCAGCACAGTTGTCCATTTGGTTGCGGCTTCCATTAGCTAAATCAATGGCTATTGTACTGTATTACATACGGGCGCCTTCCTCCGTTACTGATCCCCCTGCTGCAGGTGTAGTAGTCCCTCTGGGAAGGGGTTATTTGTCCTCGCTGAAGCTGATTGAACAAGCAGGAGGGATTTACCATCCAAATACCGTTATAATTATCTAGGACCAGTGCCTCCTGCTGTTTCTCAAATGCCGCCTTATCACTGTCCGCACAACTTTGGCGAAAGGACAATCATTGAAATGCCGAGCAAAGTCACCCAAAAGTCCTACAAAAGGTGAACCAGTATGCTCACGTCTTCCGAGACAATTCTTCAGGTTCTTATGTCCATCTCACCCTGATTATGATTGTGATCAGTAATTCTTGGTGGACTGATGTTAATCAGTGAAGACTTCAATAATTACCTATTCTAGACTAATATTACCGTTAATCATTAGTGTACAATACAATGAGGATATCTGAAAAGTAAACTTTACAGGGTATGTATCGAATCAAGGGTAGATTGATAGTCACCTTTACCCCACTCCTTCCGAATACCCTAGGGGCATACCCTAGCCTTGGTGAGTCCTGCTCCGAGGTGTCTAAAACTTTCTTATCATCCATACCCTGCCAAAATCCATAGCTTAGGCCTTCTCCCAACTGCTGTGCATTATTCCAAAATCGACTGTAATATCTAGAAATCTTGAAACCTCTTTTGGTTCGTTTGCCCAAAACCCATTTCGCATGGAGATGATGAAAGAGATGAAAAGATCTATGAGTCATATGGTCACAGAAAACAGCACCACAAAAAAAGGGCCGCCATCTCAGGCCGAACCTATTCTTGGTTGGTTGTGAAAAGTTGTCGAAATATATTGCAAATATCGATATCTTCTTATCTCCGAGTGATTTGGGAGTGTGAACTCCCATTGAGATCGCTGTTGTTGTTCTTGGCGTACCCACAATGCTCAGGTTCGACGAGTTTGTTTGATCATGTACCTCTCTGTGGGGAAATTCAAATTCATTCCCCTTGCGCCGACTTACGAGGAATGAATCTTCTGGAGTGAGTTGGGGGTTTGGTTATGGTTATACTTAAAATTTTGCCGAAATGGAGAACTCCAATCTGCCCAGATGACAAATACATATCAGGCCATGTGATTACCATATGATAACCGCAGAGCCTCAGAGAAAATTGGAAAGTATCCATCGGGATGAGAAATTCATGACATGTGGTTAGACACTATTTTTAGGACAAGTCTTTGGCTGCAGATATGAGATATGTTTCAAGGGGAGATGGTGGCTGAGTACTGATAACGATGGCCAAAAAGTGTCCGGGACCTCGGAGAGCTGAGCTAGGATCTAATTCTCTCGGGTAAGAAGTGGGTGCAGAAGACACTTGATTAGTGACTCCCGTAACAATGTGACGTGACCTCGTGAGCTCGCCGCCAGGCGTAGCAAGCGTACCTGCAACTGGACTCGATGATCAACTACATCCTTCTTGTATCACGGCAAGGTCGGGGCAGCTCTTGCATTGAGCATAATTGGGTCTCTGATATAAGATTCGTCCAGGCAAGGTTCGTCTCGCAAAATGGTTTACGACGATGGCACCAAAAGCCAAGGCGAAGATTGTAAAAGATGTTACGCAACTGGTACTCGCGCGCCGAACACGCATGTGCAATTTTCTAGAATACAAAGGTTGACATATATTTTCCCTTCCAACCTGAACCAGGAACTAAACTGTGGCAGACACCAAGGTCGTCTATCGCCGTTATGCTTCACTTTTCTTCGTTTGCGGAATCTCACAAGGCGATAATGAGTTGGTTACACTAGAGATCATTCATCGATATGTAGAGGTTCTAGACCGATATTTTGGAAACGTAAGTGACTGCCTGAGTGGAATCTGAAGTAAATTGATCCCGTCATAAAGGTCTGCGAACTTGATCTGTGAGCGGTTTAAGTGGCTGTTCGGAGCTTGGAGCCTTATTTCTTGCCATTGAGCAGGATATTCAACTTCCAAAAAGCATATGCTGTGAGTGGCACCTGGGCGCTCGGCTTTCTTGGCGTTGACGGATGATTTAGATTCTCGATGAATTGATCATTGCTGGCGAGGTGCAAGAGTCATCAAAGAAGTCGGTTCTACGTGTGGTACGTTGAACACCAGAAAGGGAATTGAAACATTCTTCTTATGCTACGGACCACAACCATTTCATGCAGGTCACACAGTCCGACAGTGTCGAGGAGCAGGAGAACTCGGATGAGACACTGGCAAGGCTTGGGTCACGAAGCGGTTAGACGTGTTTCTATGTTTATCTCATTTGGCTGTGGCAAGACGTATTCTTACGTTGATTTTAAAGGCCCCCTGTTTTGACTGGGCAGTGCCGGGGGGAAGGCTGGTTAGATAATGTATGAGAATTCATAATGCACTGGACTGAATGGCAACATATACCAATCAGGGAATGGAACCGCTCCGCCCTGAATGTCAGCTGCTACTTTCCCGCGGAAGACGGTTGCCATCCCTCTCGGGCAGACGGGCAGACGGCGTCGAATCGCATGAGACGGATTGCGAACGACCCTGGTCGGTTAAGAAATCAGCAGCGGATAATCTGCAGTGGTTATGTTGGCAACTGTCGGCCATATTGATTTGGATTTACGAACTCATTTCATGGCGTGGCGATGCACCGCTTATCGTCCAATCACCGGTCTGCGCAAACAAACCCAAGCAGCCCTGTTCGCCTCTTTTAAGTTCTGCGGTTTAAGTCTAATCCATTACTACTCTCCTGCGTTTTTCCTCTCCTACCGAGTTCCCTACCTATTTTCTTACCTACCTAATTAACTGTCATGGCCTACACCTACCGCAACGACCTCCTTGCCCCCTACCTCCAGCTCCCTCAGGGCGACAAGGTCCAGGCCGAATGTGCGTTTATTATGTTTATTATGTCTTGCACTCTCAGAGTCTCATCCCTTTTCCAGACGTCTGGGTTGATGGTAATGGCGGTCTCCGTTCCAAGACCACTGTGCGTCTAGTTCCTCTTCGTGCCTTACAGTCTTTTGATATTTTTGTATCAAGACCGTTAGCAAGAAGGTGACCGACATTGGCCAACTCCGCATATGGGACTTTGATGGTTCTTCCACCAACCAAGCCCCAGGTAGTGATTCTGATGTCTATCTCCGTCCTGCCGCTATCTTCAAGGACCCTTTCCGCGGTGGCGACAACATTCTTGTTCTAGCAGAGACCTATAACAACGATGGCACTCCTAACAGGACTAATCACCGCCATCACGCCAAGAAGGTTTTTGACGAAGCCAAGGATTCTGAGCCTTGGTTCGGTCTCGAACAAGAATACACTCTTTTCGACCACGATGATCAGCCCTACGGTTGGCCGAAGGGCGGTTTCCCTGCTCCTCAGGGCCCTTACTATTGTGGTGCTGGTGAGTTGGTGAAATGGCTTTTGCAGCGCTCATGGCTCTAATCTGCTACGTCAGGGACCGGCAAAGTTTTTGCGCGTGATCTCATTGAGGCCCACTATCGTGCCTGTCTCTATGCTGGCATCAACATCAGCGGTATCAACGCCGAAGTGATGCCATCTCAGTGGGAGTTCCAGGTTGGGCCCTGTGAGGGTATTTCCATGGGTGACCATCTCTGGATGGCTCGTTTCCTCCTGGTCCGTATTGCCGAGCAATGGGGCATCAAGGTCTCTTTCCACCCTAAACCCCTCAAAGGAGACTGGAACGGCGCTGGTTGCCACACCAACTATTCTACCAAAGCAATGCGTGAGGCTGGCGGCATGCAGTTCATTGAGGAAGCCATTGTGAAGCTCTCCAAGAAGCACGACGAGCACATCGCTGTTTATGGCGAAGACAATGATCTCCGTCTAACTGGTGGTCACGAGACGAATCACATTAGCAACTTCAGCTCCGGCGTTGCTAATCGTGGTGCCTCTATCCGTGTTCCACGTCATGTCGCAGCTCAAGGTTACGGCTATCTTGAAGATCGTCGCCCCGCATCCAATATTGGTAAGTGTGCTCTTGGCGTGACACTTCGAAACTAACTTCATTTTACTTCAGATCCTTACCGTGTCACAAGTATCATCGTTGAAACGACCGTCTTGGACAAATAAGTATTTTGTATCATCACATAGTTCCATTCCAACCCGAATTTTGTATTACCCTCTTTAGTACGCTGGTTTTTTAACTGGTGGCAGATATCTAGATTAGTGTGATTGTAATTACTGGTCCTGGGATATTTCTTTATTATGATCGAAAAGATAGACGTAGAACATCGCAGCTGATTTTGATTTTGATTTCATTATCAGAGTATGCCAAGTCGAGTTATTTTCAGATTCATTTTCTCCACATGCCTGATTATGACTTGCGCTTCTCAACATGTGCGACTGATGATGCTGGGACGTATAAGCTCCTAGAATTGCCTCCTGACCTTGTGCAGTTGGTTGGTAAGGCAGAAGACAGTTCGAGGCCGTTGGTGTAAGTTGCCTCGTGTTTGTCATTACTTCACCTCGAAAGCCGGAACCTAGCTTGACAGTTAAAGGCCAACCAAACGAAGATGCTGTACTCTGTACTAACGACAAAACATATGCTCTACGTTCAGTGGCATTATCAAACTCAGTCCTGGTTGTTACCTCGTCTACATTCGATTCTTCAAGCGAGAGGGAAGCTGTGTTTATTCGCGACGAACTACACGAAATTTTGGAGATCACGCCAACTGTTCCAAAATTACACAAACTGAGTGACTTGTTACGAGGCAGAGAATATGATGAGTCGGACGAACCAGGTTCTGAATCAAAGGTCAGAGTTATTGTACTTGTGCTCGTGTCTGACGGATTTGACATGACAAGCAGGGTCCAGCTGCAGGTTATTATTCTTATCAAGATGTTCGAAACGAGATACAAGCTAGTGATACAGAACTGGATCATGGATTGAAGGAGAAGAGGGTCCTTGTCATTCGCGGTAAGCGGACTGCCCTTGCTTATTCCGAGTAAAAAAAAGGGCCCCACAATCTGATACTTTTTTGGGGGCGTGGTATCAGGGTTTCTACGACCGATCTCAAAGGATTATCTACAAAACCTTTTGGAAATAATATTGAATCTTCTAGTATCACTTGGTTTGCGTCATGACAATGTATCACTGGATGACATCGTATTCTCCCTTGCCGATGAACACGAGGTTCCGAGAACAGTTACATTGCAACTCTTGGCATGGTTCGGAGAACTGGACGAGTCAGGGGGTAAGTGGAAAATGAACACTGAAAGCATATTGAAAGAGGTTGGGATCGGGTTGTTGAGGCATCATCGTGTGTGTTGGTTTTACGTTCACTTTACATTTTCATTAATCTGGGTGGTTAGCATGATCCTATCGCAAAAGCAGCGTTCATGGCCAAGTGGAAAAATACTGTTGGAGATACATTCGCGGCTTCAGCTGACCTTGACCTCCTATCTGTATGCCATTTGTCTTTCACAAATCTCACTTACATTCATTCTCATTACCTACAGGGGAGTTATTTGGTCTCGGTTCTTGATAATACCGATCATTTGACGTATTTCCCCTCCTCGGAGTTGCCCGTGGATCCGGCGCAACGCTTCGCCGACCTATTCTTGACTAGATCACGCTGGAGAAGGGACGACATTGCACCCTTCCTCCAGGAAATTGCCATTAACTCCAAGGAGCGAGATAAATTACTGCTCAAATACTGCCGTACTATTTCGGACACCCAGGGGGCCTGGTATACTTCACGCACCCAATATGGTAGCTGAGGATTTTACAATGATGTAGATCAAATGATATGAATTAAGTAATGTCCTATAGTTGGTGGTGTGTTTATCCTCTTCCCCGGATTTTCGCAAGCCGTCCCAGGTCAGGTTTGTACTCCTCGTCACTGGAGTCTCCTCGATTGTTCCGCTTCCGTTTTCTAGTGGATTTGACTGGTTGGATGTCCAAATGTACAGGTGAAGTCGGATTTACTTGAAGACTGTCGATGATCGCCCACATTGCCTTCCCGACCTTGGTGTTCATACGGATATCGATGAACTGTTCTCGAATACTTTTTCGGAGATGATATATTGCCTTCGCCCGCGCTTCCTGAGGATAATTTCGGAGTTGGTATAACAATACAGCTTCACAAGTCAGCTGGAGATTTGAGGATGGACAAATGAGTGTCTTACCAATGAAAACAAATTCTACAGGTGCGATGCGTTTGTTGATGAGCCGGAAACCCTCATTTAATGAACGGTCAGTGGCCATGTTCCAGAAATCGGTCA
>Ga0153919_100282_pt1 | contig 11628 bp, 8 predicted proteins | sample TSGA003MetaG_FD_104712 | JGI IMG/M metagenome (GOLD analysis project Ga0153919, IMG submission 104712) | Attine ant fungus gardens microbial communities from Georgia, USA - TSGA003 MetaG | ecosystem: Host-associated > Fungi > Mycelium > Unclassified | place: USA: Connecticut, Klassen Lab...
AGCCCTACTTATACTATTACTACAGTGGCTGTACCCTAGAGTCCCATGGTCACATGTCCTTTCCAGAATGTTCTATGGTCACCTGACCTTGTCACATGACTTGGCTTACTAAGTCCCTATCCTATTTATGTCTTTACTCTATTGTGTGCTTGGAGGTTTTAGTTTGAGTGTTCAGATGCGTGGGAAACCTTTTCCTGCTCAAGGTTCTCACAACACCTTCCACTCATCTCTGGGCTTAATTTGTATATTGTTGAAACCCTAACAGACATTCAGCTTAGTGAAGTACTTGGCTCCATGAAGCTGAGCTATGAGTTTGGAGATCAAGGGCAGGGAGTATCTATTCTTTACTATCATGGAGTTCAAGGATTGATAATCTTGTACCAACCAGAGGAAGCCATCTTTCTTCTTGATAAAAAACACTAGAGTGGCCATAGGTGACTTGGATGGGCGAATCCATCTGGTGTGCAAGTTTTCCTCCAGGAATGCATCTAGCTTCTTCTACTCAACTAGGGAGAGAGGGTAAACCTTGGTGGATTTGGGCTTTGAACCCAGAAGAAGCTCTATTGTATGATCCTATTGACAATGCTCTAGTAGGATATCAAAGTTGTCTTTTGCAAACATGGAATCAAAGCCCCCAGTATAAGAGGGCAAGGAAGTACAAGTCATCTATACCTCTGCACTCTACTGAGCTCCTTCTGCTAACTGCTGAAAGATGGTGGCAGAGGCTCATATTGCTTCCTCAGAGGGTTCAGGAAGCAGCCTAGTAATAAATAGCTGGTCTCCAACTTCCCAGTCTTGTCTATCAGTTCTGGATAGAGCCTCAAGTCTTTCGTTGTCATTGTCCAAGAGAGAGAGGGACCTGGTCCAACAGTATTGCATAGCTCAGACCTCTTGCCTTCTCTTCAAGGTTTTCTTCTTCCGGAGGGTGCAGCATCCTTTGCACTGGGGTGGACATTGCATCATACAAACTTTTTCCTTTTCTCAATTGACTTCAGGGTTGTGGTCCTTGAGCCACGTATAGCCTAGGATTAGATTCTACTTTCCTAGGCTAGAGACGGCCAAAAGCATCTGCTCTAAGTGGGTTTTGTAGTAGAGGACTACATCTATGACTTCTAATATTTGACCAGCTTCATAGAGAAGCCATTGACATTAAAGATAGGTATGGGCTAAGATATAGTCTGGGTGTTAATTCCTTTGGAGCAGATGAAATCTCAATCTATGAAGCTTCCAGTGGCTCCGCAGTCCAGAAGTGTCTTGATGAAGTGGAGTTTGCTAGTGTTAGTTGTGCTGACTTCTATAGGGAGGACCAAGAATGTTCTGCATGTATCAAGAGCATTAGTAAAGAGCTGCTTGGGCAGTCATTTTTCCTATCTTGGTTTCTGGGGAGGTATATTGATAATAGGAGTAGAGAAAGGGAAGGATGTGTCTTTAGGTTCACTGTCACTTGTATTTACACTTTCTATATGAAGTACAGCAAACTTATTTACAGAGAGTGACTAGTGCACATCTTTCACTGGTCACTCTAGAGAAAATCCTTTTTGGAAGGGGTTTCTGCTTCCTCTGTTATAGCTATATCCTTCAGGACTATCAAATCTTCAATCAGCTCTTCTCTCTGCTCCGCTGTTAGTTGTTGTACATTGAGCCAGTGTAGGCAGTCCTTAACAAGATAGCCAGTCTTTCCACAGTGGTAGTAACTGCATAGAGAGAGAGGTCTGGACTTTTGTGTTATGTCAACATCTATGGGGACTCCAAGGGACTGGGATAGAGGTAGAGGCAGAGGCAATATTTTGGAGGGACAGGCATAGAGAAAACTAGGGGGTATACTATAGACAGAGGGGATAGATGAGGAGCAGGGATTCTGAACGAGAGAGTGGGTACCAAGTATTGTGAAGACTGGAAGGCCTTGTTGGCAAGTTGGGCCTAGTCAATTTTCTAGGCCATGTGATACTATCCTTTGGGGTCAGTATCAGCAGGCCTTCTATAGGGTATAGTGGCAATTTGACTTTGTATATTCACCTGGAGTCCCTGTCTGAACTTTACAACCAGGGTCTATGGATCCATGTAATCTATGTTGGAGACCAGGACCTAGAAGCTATTCAAGTAATTGTCCACTGTCTGGCTCTCTTGGTAGTAGGATGATCCCTCTAAGGTATTTATCACATCTGCTTCTGTATTCACCAAAAAGAACTGGATATGGAAGTGCTGATTGAAGTCAGCCCAGGTCTGGATAGGGAATATGCCAGTGTCTTGTTCCTGTCTAAAGAGGTTCTTGGACCACTTTGTGGCCTAACCTCCCTTGAAGAACATCAGTGTCCATAGGATCTTTTCTTCCTCACAGCTGAATTACTCCAGGGCCAGTCATATGTACAAGGCACAGGAGTTGAGAAAGATCCAGCCTGAGTTCCACTCTCTATAGAAGTTGGAAAAGGACAAGAGTTTTGGGTGAGCTTATGATCTTGCAGCTACTGAAGAAGGGGATGGTAGTACAGGCACCAGAGAGTGAGGTATGGCCAGAGCTGGAGACTGAGAGTTTAAGACCAACTATGTGAGCTATTGCAGTTGAGCAGTTAGGGCAGAGAGTATGTTGTTAATATTATTTTCCAAGTTGTTCTATTGCTCAGTGACTTCTTGCAAATGATGCTGCAGATAGACTAGAGCATCAGCCACAGTCTAGGGTGTATCTGCATATGACATTTTTGTGGAGTAGAGTAGTTCTAGAGGGTTGGACAAAGGTAGAGGAGGGCATTCTGGAGAAGGCTGTCCACTATGTTCTTCCAAGATTCTGTTGGGAGATCCTAAACTGCTATAAGGGTAACTGGAGTAGAGTGGGCTCCAGGAGAATCCTTAGTAATATTACAGCTCCTAAGTATATTACAACTTATCTCCAGGAGAATTCTTAGAGTTTAGGATAAGGCTCCTAGAGGTGTACTCTACAATATATATACTACTACAGTTATGTATCTCTGATCCTATGGTCTTATCTGGCAGGATCAGGAGTTGCTGAGTCAAGCTAAGGCAATTAAATATTATATAGTAATATTTAATTAGGCACAAGGTCACTCTGGGAGATTGGTCTAGTGTTCTAGGGGTAGCATTGGTAGGGTCCCCTTACATCTACTTGGTTCTCAAAGGTCATCTGCTGTTAGTTTCTTAGCATCTGGGTGAGTTTGATGGAATTCTTTTACAGCCTCTTTAGCATGGCACATATGGTAGGCCAGTTCCTAGGTATCATCATTGTATACTAATTCCATCCAGTGTATTTTATAGAGGTAGATTCCATTGTGTTGTTCTACATCAATAATAGTATCCACTTCCTATTCTGCCTTGCTGTTGATGATATCAGGGTCTGGTAGGTCCAGTATTGGCTGACCATCTAGTAAAGGTATATATGGTTCAAGTCAATCAATATTGAAGACTAGCTAGATTTGAAGGTGGGCAGAGAGATTTAGTTGGTATGTATTTCTGTTTATTATTTTTGTGATGGTATATGGGCCAATCTTCTGATCTAATTTTTGGCTAGGTCTTTTAGTCCAGATATCAATTATTCATAACCAGATTTTGTCACCCATAGCAAAGGTCATTTCCTTCCTGTGTTTGTTGTATTGTTTTGCCATGGCCAATTGTATATATTCTAGTGCTGTTTTCAATGTATTGAACAGTTCTTGTATTTTAGTTGCATGTGCTGCTGCTGTTGGTTCATCTAGAGGGCCTTCTTTATCCTCTTTTATTATGACTGATCTCAGGTAGTATTCTCAATTTGCAAAGAAGGACAAGAGTCCAGTTGAGGAGTGCTTTGAGTTATTGTAGACAAACTCTGCAGATGTTAGGTATTTGTTCCAATCATCTTGTTTCTAGTTGCAGTAGGCTCAAAGATATGACTCAACAATGGTATTGAGTTGTTTGGTTTGACCATCTGTCTAGGCTTGATGTACACTGGTAAGTACTTGTTTTATTCCTAGCCAGGTACAGAGGTGTTGCCAGAACTTGTTAACCCAACATTTATCTCTATCTGAGACAATGGTCACTAGTACCCCATAGTGGTGGTGTTATGCTGCCAATGAATTTTCTGCAGAAATGTAATATAGGATATACTTTATACCCCTGAATTCAGTATCTGAGTTTACTCTAGAAACCTCCTACAAGCTCTTAGACATATAAAAGACCACCAAAGGTCACTCCTACCAGATGGTTACTAAGCTGTCACTTGCTGAATAGCACATACCTCAGGAGACAAAACTGATGAGCTAGCATTAGGTTTCTTAGAGATAGACTATCATTGTTGATACTCTAGATCTTAGAAACTCTGGAACACCTTTGGAATACTGCAGACTTTCAATCTAGAATGGACTCAGACAAATATGATGCCAAAGCAACAGATCAAAAGTCTATCAATGCCTTGTGATCTTATCACTGCTAAACTCAACCAAGAAGTAGACACAGTACACAATGACATCATGAGCTGGGACACTCACATGTGTTAAAGCCATTTTCTAGATCATACTTGGGTAGGAAGTAGCTAGTTGAAAGATCAGGAGACATTAATAGGAAGTAGTAGTATAGAGGTAGAGCAGGAGCACATGGTGGTAACAGAATAGCATGGCAGGATGGAAGGCAATGTTAGACATATCCACATGGTACAGTTGTGAAGGAGAGAAGTAAGAGAGGCTGAAAAAAGAAGTATTTTCCTTTTCTATTCATTTTCTTATTGAGTCTCATCAATTTTTAATTTTAATACAATACTCAGAGAGCCAGTGAGAGAGAGTATACAATCTTGACACCTGCTATTATCTCAAGGGCTCTAGAGTTGTCTTATGGCACTTGTATGAGTTCTAAGTGAAGTAGTTGGGTAGTTGAGGTGAATTTTCTCTATATTCTTACTCTTTTTGGAGACAAGACATAGTAGTTGCTTGGACAACCTTCTCCAAGGTAGCAGGCTTGAAAAGCCTGGCTAGCCATCCACTCAGATCATATTACACCTATAAGGTTTGGTGTTGGGGGTGCAGATGAGGGCTTGGTTGAGTGTGGTAAGGTCCAGAAGTAGTTTACTGACTATCTTGATAGTGAGCTTGTTACGGTATGTAAAGGTTGGCACTTTAGGGATACCATGCAAGGTGGATCTGGATCAAGCTCACACTCTTTTCAAACAATTTTACTTTACTTTACTGCACTAAGTTTCTATATTCACTTTTTAATACCTTTATTCTTGATTTATCCCCACAAACTCTTTAGCATGCAATTGGGACCTGATACTATGTATTTAGCCTGTGCTAGGCTAATAGTCCCTTTTGCCCCCTTCAGCAGATCACTGTATTGATGAATAGGTTGGCTGCACCTTCTGCATTTAGTGTTTTTTTATAAGGTATAAAATGTCCTATTTTTGTGAAGTGATCTACAACAACCAGAATACAGTTATAGTGGGTTTTTTTTGTTGTTGAGAGGTCCATAATCATGTCTATCCCTATTTTCTGCCAGGGTGTACTTAGAACTTGGAGTAGGAGAAGTTTTTCATAGTTGGTTTATTCTGTGCATATGACTGATATGCCCTAGTGTAATTGGCTGTCATTCTTGCTATACCTAGCCACCAGTATTGTCTCTTCATGAGTTCAAGGGTTTGGTCTCTTCCAAAATGTCCTGCTAAGGGATTGTTGTGGTGTTGATTAAGGATTTCAATGTGTAGGTCCTCTAGTATATAGATTTTTCCTTTGTAGTATGTTAATCCATCTTGCTCTTCCTAGTTTTCTGGTTTAGAGTGTAACTTTGTTGTCTTTGGGTGTATGTCATTCCTGTTGGCATCTATAATCCTTTGGTGGAGATCCTCTAGGCATATAGTAGTGTTCAGTTAGAGTTTGAGTATTTGGTTTTTGTTGTCAGAGTAGGTTGTGTGAAATTTTAAGTTGAACATAGTGGGTTGACTCTTATCTGCTTCAGGTATGTGGTAGTCAGGACATCTCAATAGGGTATCTGCTGGGTTTTGTTTTCCAGGTCTGTAATGAATCATGTAGTCAAAGCACTGTAATTGCAGAGACTATCTCACAAGTTTGCTATTCAGTTGTTTAAGTGTATTGAAGTACTTTAGGTTTTGGTGATCAGTATATATTTGTATTGGGTGTAGTGCACCCTTGTGGTAGTACTGTCAGTAAGATGTGGCTTTGACAATAGGTAGGAGCTCTAACTCCATGATTTGGTAATTTTGCTCTGGGGCTATAAGTTTTTGGAACCAGAATGCTACTGGGTAGAGGTGTTTGTCATGGGCTTGCATTAGAATAGCAGCAGCAGCATAGCCAGAAGCATTTGTGAACAGATGGATAGGTTTTTGTGGATCAAAGTATCTGAGCAGAGGTTCAGATGTAAAGTAGCATTTGACCTTTTCAAATGCTTAAGTAACTTCAGATGTCCAATAGAAGTCCTATTTATTCTTTCTGGTCAGATCTATGATAGGTTTCATCATGCCAGATAGGTTGTAGATAAATCAGTGATAAAAGTTTATAAATCCAATAAACTCTTGTACCTGTTTTAGAGTTTTTGGTACTGGCCAGTCTGAGATTGTGTTTATTCTCTTGGGTTCCATGGATATGCCCTCTCCATCTACTATAAACCCTAGCATTCTCACTGTTGTCACTTCAAACTTGCACTTCTTAAGTTTTGCAAACAGGCTGTGTTTTTGAAGTCTCAATAAACAGCATCTAGTGCAGGTATGGAGTTCTTTGAGTATTATACCAAAGATTAAGATATCATCTAGATATGCCATTAGCTCCTCTTCTAACCCCTGTAGTGCCTGGTCTATATAACTTTGAAAGGATGCTGGAGTATTGCAGAGTCCAAAGGGCATCACTAGAAACTCAAAGAGGCCGAATAGAGTTCTAAAAGCAGTCTTCCATTTATTATTTTTTCGAATCCTCAATAGGTGGAAGGCTTCACATAGGTCAATTTTTGTAAAGTATTTTGTGTTCTGGGGTCAGTCTAGTAATGCATCAATAGAAGGTACAGGATATTGGTTCTTTATGGTCATTGTATTTAGTACTCAATAGTCTACACATAAGTGGAGGTCTGTGGTTCCCTTTTTTGTCACAAATAAGGTTGGAGAGGCTGCAGGGGAGGTACTTCAATGGATAAAGCCCCAAGATTTTATGTTTGTTAGGAATTCCTTCAATATATATATTTCTTTCTCAGAATGATGATAGGCTGAATGGCATGAGGGTACTTGGCCCTCTATCAAGTTGATAGCATGGTTGAGGTGTCCTCTATAGGGAAGTAAGGTTTGGGTTGCCTTTGAGTTGAATACATCTGAAAACTCACTATATTGTAGAGGTACTATTAGCTCTAGTTCTAGTGTTCTATATGTTTCTGTCTCTGAGAGTAGACTGGCTGAGAATGAGGTCCTTTTCTTGGATCTCTAGGTTAGTATTAGCATGCCCTTTTATTTTAATTCAGTACTTGGTCCAGTCAACTTGAGGGTTTGTTCTCTTGAACTATAGCATACCTAGTACAGCTTCATATTGACCTGTTGGTATCTCTATGAAGTAGTTGTCTATTGTTATCCCTTGGATCATATACTAGAGGTAGTGGACTGGTAAAGGGCCTGTTATTATGGTCATTCCATTGAGTTCTCTCATAGAGCTATTTAGCTAGTGAACAGGTTTGAGGCTCAGGACTTTCACTAAATTTTTTGATATGAAATTTGCAGTCATACTATAGTTAAGTAGATAGTAAATGACTTTTTTTATTGCTTTCCTATTTATTGTCAGGTAGAGTGCAGTAATTATATCATAGAGGACACAAAGAAAGTTTGTAACAGAATCATTGCTTACTTGACTGGGTTGGAGACTCAGTACAGAGACTACCTTCTGTACCAAGTTTAATCTTTCCCCACATTTATGTTCTTGAAGTTTCCAGCCAGGTTGCCAGAAGGAAGAATATTAATAGCATTGAATTGAGGTCAAGATGGCTTGGCTAGACAAGATGCTACAATATATCTTGAGCCCCTATAGTATAGGCACAGATGGTTGGTACAATAATAGTCCTTTTCTTCTTGAGTCAAGGGACCAGCTCAGTAAGGGACAGGAGTGGTAGTAGAGGAAGAATAGATTATGTGTGTAGAAGATGATAGAATTGTGGAGGAACTTGTTGTAGGGCATGGGAGGGCATTTTGGCTTGGGTGTTCCTGACAATAAAAGAACCATCTCTTATTGGCTCCAAGGGCAGCTTGCTTTAGCTATTGATAGTCACTTTTTCTATATGGGATTCCTACTAGAAGATCCTTGATATTGTCTTTTAGGCTTCAATAAAATATATTTCCCCAGGTACTAGAAGGTTGATTTATTTTGCAAGCTAAGCTCTCAAAATTGGTTGTATACTCCCTGACTGACCAGATCTGTTTTAGCAAGTAAAGACATCCAGTTAGTTAATCATAGACATTGGGATCCTGGAATTGCTTTCAAAAGGCCATAAAGAATTTTCCCCAGTCTTCTTGGAGTTCTAAATCTTTACCTGTCAGTATGGGTTCAACCCAGAAGACAGTGTTGCCTTCTAGGTGTTAACAGATATAGACAACATGATATATATTACTAGCAAATCTCTGAGGAGCAAGAAGGAAAGCTCTATTTATTTTTGTAAGAAATTGATCAAAGTCTTTGGGGTCACTATAAAAGGGTTGGATGGTGGGACTTTTCTCATGTTTAATGGTGTTGTCAAGAGAAGTGATAGAATGGTAGTTTTGAGCAGATGATGTTGGTTTGGGTGTATTGTTGGTGCTTTCCTTTTGTTTAAGTATAGCTAATTCCAGCTAGATTTGGGTGAGTTGAGCTTGGAGTCTGGAGACTTTAGTGTCAGTATTGTCTTCTTGGTCAGGATCTCTCTCTGGGGTGATCTTTAGGTTCTCATTTAGGTCATCAATTTCTGGGATTTGGTGGATAGACTAGGTGTGTATAGTAGGACAAGTCATAGTACACTAGGTTGTTTGGGAAATTTTTCAACAAGGAATTTAGTGGATAGCAGGATGGGGCTAGACTAGGCAAGGCAAGGCAAGGCAAGGTTTAGTGATCAGAAATATAGGTGAGCCTCAAAATGCAGGGGAATCAAGAATAAACAACTAAGTTTATAACAATTTAAGGCTAAGAAAAGTGCTCTACTCCTCATAAGTTATGCTAATTTATTACAAAATACTGAGAATAATGTTAGAATTAATTATTATTGATTGTTTAACTCTAACAGAAGCTCTGACCCCAACTAGTGATAATTGAAAGAGAAGAACTTAATAAAGTTCCCTATTGGATTCCTACCACTACTTATACAAATATCCTATAGTCTGTATGCCTACTTCCTGCAGTCACAAGACTCTTACTAATAACTATATACTTCTTACATAATATTGTCCCATGCTATTTATATCTTCCCTGTATCATATTTCTGGAGATTCCCTATCTAGTTGATGAATATGTAGGAGATATTTTTCTTCTTTGGAGTTGACTCATAACAATAGTCCAACTTAAATCCTCTACTAATTCTAAATAGTTAAGTATATGTTGAAGTCAGTTCACTATACTTCCTTGTTTAACTTTTTGTACACTTTGTGATATTTTTTCAATAATTTACTAACTTAACTATTCTGACTGACTTTACTCACTTACTTCTGATATTATAGTAGAAATTAATCTCAAGTCTATTGTCCATACATATACAATCTATAATCTAATACTATTGAAAATCTCTTTATATACTATATTAAGTGTCCTTCTGCTCTCTTGGCTTTGCTCTGAAAGAAGTACTAAAATGTTAAATAGTAAAGTACTATCAGTGACTAACTCAAGAACCTTAAGTTAGGGTTGAACTCAAGATAGTACTTCAGGGTTAGAAGAGAACTCAATAGGGTTCTTGCTCAATTGTAGCCTTGTTAGCATATAGTCATGAGGACTTAGAGCTCAACTAAGGTAGTTATTTAGGAAGAACTTAATAGAGTTCTCTGTTGGATTCCAGTAGCTACTTATACAAATGTTAGTTGGTCTGTGCACCTATCTCCTATGGTCATGACTCTTACTAAGAACTATCTATATCTTACATAATCCTTCTCATGCTATTTATATATTTCCCACATTGTATTCTTGGATGTTTCCTATTAAGTTAATAAATGCATGAGAAATAGTTTTCTTCTTGGGAGTTATTGTCATGACATAGCCAAAATGGCTAAGTCATTATTTATATTTCTTTTCTTTTCTTTTTCTTTTAATTAGATAATCAGTGGATGTGCAAGAGGAATGACTCAAAAGGGATGTGCAGGACTTTATAAATAGAAGTTAATATAGAATGTGTATAAGTAGTATACTATAATCAAATGGGAACTCTATTGAGTTCTCCTTGTCAACTTGGACTAAAAGTGGTTTTAAGACATCTCAGTCTAAGTCTACACTAGAACTCAATTCTTTCATTGGTACTGCTTATCACAGAGCCCTGCTATCTCTTACTCTTTTATCTTCCTCAGTACCTAGGTGACACAACTCAGGACTACTATGACATAGCTAGGTCCTAGGCCCAAGTATAAGGGGATGGCTGTCACTCTAGGACTGGGCTTAGCTGAGTATTTGGTTTGCATATACCTAGCTTATCTTATCTCTGATACTCTTCTATTTACTCTCTTACCCTTTTGTTTATATATTACTCTGATCATTCTATTTAACTTAGATAGGAAGTGTTACTATTGGACTGTAGCTCACATGACTACACACAGACTGTCTTTTATAGTATATATAGGAGCTTGTATGGGTAGATTTACCTTTACTCAAATATTACACTGGCTTTTAGAACCTCTATCTAGCTTATTAGACAGTGTCTCTAAATGTTCCCCTTATATTAAGGGGACTTGATAGTCAGTTAGGGACTATCAGTGGAAGCACAGTACCAAGTTTAGGTATTGTGTCTGAGACCTAACCTTATAATTGAGTAGTGCTCAGTAGTTACTTGTACCTTTTTGTTTTATAAACCTTATGCTAAAGTTCCATTGTGGCCTGTACACACAAAGAAGTAATACTGCATCCTTAGAAGGGCATTTAGGTTGGAAATCCTCTCCTTGGGGTAATAGTATAACCATAGTATTAGGGCAGTAGTAAGTAGGGCAGTAGGTGTTTAACTGGGTGAAGATCTTGTGCTCCAGTAGACATAACATTAGTGAGATCATTTCCTTATCTAACTTTTCTGGAGACATAGCACCATGTCTCTAGATTAATATAACTCTCTCATGAGCAGCATGCTCAACCAATAGTGCACCCTCACCAAACTAAGGGCAGAACTAGAAGAAAGAAAAGGAAGAGTATGTTGGAATTGTAGGAATTCTAGACAACTGGCCCAAAACTGCAGGAACAAGAGTGAGGAGGGAAGAGGAGGTGTGTTAGTGACTGACTCAAGAACCTTAAGTTAGGAGTTAACTCAAAGTAGTGCTTTAGGGTTAGAAGAGAATTCAATGGAGTTCTCACTCAATTGCAGTCTACTATATATACAAGTACACTATTTGTCCTTATTTAAACTACAAGCTGTCTATCAGCTACTGGTTCAACTCCAGTCCATGTCTGTTCTATTTATAGCTTCTTGTCATAGTCAAGATGACTCATGACAGTACCCCTCTCTTAAAGGTCCTTGTTC
>Ga0153919_100298_pt1 | contig 11343 bp, 15 predicted proteins | sample TSGA003MetaG_FD_104712 | JGI IMG/M metagenome (GOLD analysis project Ga0153919, IMG submission 104712) | Attine ant fungus gardens microbial communities from Georgia, USA - TSGA003 MetaG | ecosystem: Host-associated > Fungi > Mycelium > Unclassified | place: USA: Connecticut, Klassen Lab...
AAAAAACTTCAACTAGCAATATCTACTGGCTCGTCCTCTGCATCTGGGTCATGGTTTCTAAGTCGCATCTCCACCAGGAACTCCTTATCCCTAATAGACTGCGACCATGAAAAAGCAATCACTTTAATATACCTGCTCGATTGCATCAACCCAGCAGCCACGAAAATACCAGGATAGATGTTCATGACTGTCATTGCAAGGTTAAAGGGGATCGACGGGCTGAGAGTTGAGACAACTTACAAACAAACCTGTCATCAACAGCGATCGAAGGGAGCAGGGATTGGGATGCGCGAAAGAGGGCACCGGGCAGAAAGATCATCCCCAGCAGCCCACATGCAACAGGCACTATCACCTCCCTAGTTGCTGAGATGGGATCCGGACGCAACCAACCATGAGCAAGGATCTGGGAGAATCCATTAGCAAAGACCAGCCGATCATGAATTAACTCACATGATGAAGCCCTCTCGAGATTCTAGAATTTGGTCGTAACCGATGAGCGTGGAAGGCAATTTTGACATAAAGTAGACCTAGCGCCCAAGAATCGACAATTCGTATCCTCGGCTTCAGTATTGGGTCGAGGGTCATTCGTGCGGGTAGTATAATGTATAAATCCACGACAAGGGCCACCAAGATAGGTAAAAAGACACCCAAAGTGGCGACCATGTATGAAATCTTCATCAACCAAAGCAAACCACGTTTAACGACAAGCACTCTTAAATCGGCACGGGGTCCTTCAGGTGAGCGACGACGCTGTCGTCTTTTGTCCAATCTGTCAATGGCACGCCCACACAGATAACAGGCCACAAGGAGGTAGAATCCGAGAATGAGGGAGTATCCATCATGAACGTCGCGCGCCAAAAATAATTTGAAGACACTCCTTCCAAGAGAAATAGGAAGTGCAACAGATATACCGATGATAACAGCCCCAATGGTCCACATGAGGAAAATGAAAGCAAAAATACGATAACGGAAGCCAGGAGGAATGTAAACGACTTCATAATCGAAATTAATGTCGCGTTTGGCTTTAATTGCTTCCGCATTCTGAGCTTTGATCAAATTATCTGCTGCCTTGTCAAATGGCTCTCCAGATTCTGTCACCCTTGCAGTAGCCCGCATATCACGTGGAAGTGCCAGATTATCAGTTGCGGGTACTCGTCGGAATGTACCATCGCGACTACCAAGTTCCGGGTCACTGATAGTCGCACTGAACCATTTTTTTGGTGTGTATTGCTCCTCTGGTCGACTTTCTCCGAAAAAGTAGGAAGTGAGTCGCAGCCTCCTTGACAAGTATTTCCATACGATAGTGGTAGAGTATTTGATGGCACGCTTCGGTCTGAAATAATGCATGGTGTAAGGAAGGACGAGATGTAGAAACAGAAGGTCAATGGGCACGTTTGACAGGGGTTCACTGAGAAAAAGTGTTAGGCGATATGATCTGGAGTGGAAGTGTCAACTCACCGATTCTTCCACCTGAATGGTAAAATAGACTTGTTGCCAAGAATTAAGAGGCCAGCAATACTCCCTACAGCACAACAAACCACCACCGAGTACAATACAGCACTCATCAGAATCTTGCGCAGCTGTGTTAAAGTTGGCCGATCAAGGATATCGCGTATAGGATGTGAGTTCTGATCCTGGGGGTCTCTGATAAACCACATTGCTCCAGGACGCAGCACAGCTCGACATCCGGACAGAAGAACAGCAAACGAATACCTAGCGCGAGAATTGATGGATCAACGATAATCTCTGTCCGCGAATGAAACGTACATGAACATGGTTCCAGCAATCCAATGATAGAACATGGCCGTGAGTGGCGATTGAACAAAGAATGCAATACGAGACTGAAGGTTCGCTTCAGGAAAAAGCCAGACCGTACAAAGGTCCAGAACAATACCACATCCCAAAGGAAACAAGACAAGCTCAATGACAATGAATGCCGCAACCTATTACACATTTGTGAGTGATAACGCCAAATCATCAAGACACATACTTTGAGAACCAAGAGCTGCTGCCGTACTGCATTGCGAACAGCTCTCGTAGCAGTCCTCGCATTACCAACGGTCAAGATATTCAGATACAGCGCTAAGACGAGTGCTACGATGGTGTATCCAAGGACGATGGCAAAGACTCGTTCAGCCGGTCCACTATTAACAGCCATACGATACCAAGCATCTTTGAATTTGACAAACCAAAGGCGAACCTCCTTCCCAAGTAACGCAAAGTAACCTTCCATGGGACCAAGATACGATGAAATTTGATCAAAGATGGTTTTTGTTGCTATAGTTTCATCAAGAGGAACTGATGAATCACTCAAGAGATTCATAATCCTGGCATACTGGCCGGAACCATCAGCGAGGGATGCGGTGTGAAAATGGAGGAAAACTCGCCGCTCTAGCCACAAGATTTAGGCATGCAGCCAACGTGTCTTCTCCGAGTGTTTTTTCCACCAGTGACAACGGATAAACGACAATCGAACCAAGATGCTTCACAAAAAATTCTTGGTATAGGCGCTGCATGATGTAAATGATCAGGTCAACCTCGGGGTCCGTGACAAAGCGGATTATCCGGATTGGCAAGTGGAGAATCTGGATTATTCGCTTGGGATTTAGCTGGAAAAAGGAGTGAGGCTGATAACAGATCAGTTGAAGCGAGAAGACATACCGAAAGAAGAGCCACACATTTCCCGATTGTAAATGGGATCCAAACACCCAATCCAATGGCAGTATCTAGGACAAAGATCATCAAGGCAGCCTAGTAATTCAATCCCATGAATTAGAGCTCATTCAGTTCACAAGTCAAAGCAACTTAACTTACGTTCTGAAAAACGCCGTAAATGGGTCCCCGCATTCCAATGGCTAGAACATAATTAGTAATAATTTAGATATCGAGGACAGATGGCAACCTTCCAGAGCACCTTCCATGTCATCCTCAACGCCACCCTCCATGTCATCCACCAGGTCCTGAAGTATGGCACCTCCTTCCACACCTTGTTCCCTTCTTCTATTGACTTGTACTGGATTTGCATCCGCCGGCGGGATTAGTCCTTCAGCGTTTTGCTCTGGGACCTCCGCAATCTCCTCCACCTCAATCCCATCCCAATTGGCATCATTCCACAATAATTCATCCCCATCTTCATCCACTTCTTCATCTTCCTCGTCCTCATCTTCTCTTCTAGCCTCTACTTCTGTTTCATTTTCCCTTGCATCTGCAGCAAACTCGGGAGCAGCAGGTTGTTGGAACACCTCAGACTTTCCCAGGAGGGAGTCTGGGTGACCATCTTCATCTGTGTCGAAGTAATAACCCATCTCAGTATCAGGGTCAAAATCATCAACTAGTTCGCGAGGTGTCCGGTGAGATTTCCTAGCTGAACCTCGGTATTGTTCTGACTCATGGACATCCCGAAACAGCTCCAAAGAAAGTGACTGAGGGGAGACGTCTTCCTGCTCACCGATCCTATCGGCAAACCCATGGGTTTGTAACGTCTCTGGAGATTTTCCCTTTTTATCAAAAATTTCACCCCTTTTGTGTACACCCTCAACCAAAGATTTAGGAAACCCACGAGGCCCAGATGAGCCAGCTTCAATGCTCAATTCTTCGGGAGCACGATATGTGGCTAAGCTAGGCGAGCCCAGTGGAGTTCGACTGGGAGTCAGTGTAAACAATGGGTCTTGTCCAGGAAAAGCAGGAATCGAAGAGGGTAAGGGCGGCCGCCGTCCGAAAGATGAAGATGAGAGGGACTCCGTGGAAGAGCGAACCCGATATGCTGAAGAACCAATATTAGGCTCCGAAAGCGAAACGAAGGGATTGGCTGTTTCGGTATCACTGGCGTCTTCGAGAATGGTGTCATGAGGATAAGCTGTCCTGCCATCACTTAGAAAGCTCGTTCTCGCAAATGAAATCGGTGAAGAACGACGCCTTCCCTTTACTAATCTATTTCCAACCTCTTCACTGCTGTCTGTTCTCCTCATTCTTATTCTTCCCCCTCTCTCCTCAGCCTCGATGTGATTCATGGCAACAGCACCAAACTCAGTCCCGCTGCTCTGGCTTTGGCCCTGTCCTGGAACAATTCTGCCATTGAGATCACCACGTCTCTCAACTCCGAGGACCAATACCTCTTCTTGAAGCCTCTGCGGCACACGTAAGGCATCTTGCTGTTGTTGTTCCACATCAACGAGTTGATTAAATGCATCCTGAGCCGCCGGGACCGGCGCAGGAGGCGGTAGGGGATCATTTGCTTCGTTTGCTGCTAGAAGCATGTCCGGAAATAGCTCTTCATCCTCGAATACGCCAGGTCTCGCATTTTGGGATATCCACTCACGAAGTAAAAAAACTGCTACAAATGTGAGAACAATCAAAGATGCAATAACCTGACCAGCGAAAATATCCGCAGACAGCGCAAGCCAAACTGGGTGTGAGGTGATTTTCCTGATCAAGGTTTGGGGAGGTGGGACGGAGGCTTCATAAGACACCTTGGGATAGTATCGTCCAGAATCGTTTCTCGTCACATTACTGATGTACCACGCCCTGAGAGGAAACCGACCTTGAGCCAGAAAGAAGATACGACGATCACCCCAACTTACGTTGAGTCGCCCATAGAGAAATACATCCGCCAAGTCCAAACAGTAACCCAAGGTAACACAGCAAGCCAGATGACTGCAACTGCAATTGCTCGTAGAATGAGAAGAATGGCGATGAGACCATGCTGTGACATTTTGCGAACAAGTAGGATAGTCGGTAATCTTGTAGGCATATCAGGTGCATACACTGGACGCAAGTTAAACCACAAGTTTTCTCAAATAAACGAAGCTAACCCTTGGTGAATGAGTATGGATGTTTGCAGACATCGCATGTTTTCTTCTTGCTATGGGCAAGCCATGTCGTTAAACTGTTTTCAGAAGCAATGAACAAACGTTAGCAAGCGTATGTGCACGACCGACCAGTCCTGGTGAATGTGTCTGATTGTCCCTGAGCATTTGCAAGGATGAAACAAGGGCTGATCAGGTTCTGCTGGAGCACTGCAAATTCGACATGTGTCTGAAACGCGTAAATTGAGTAGACTAAAGTTTAGCATACAATACAACATACCCTGTTCTTCTGCTTCTTGCATGGAGGGCTCAGGGAGGAGAAACACAGAAAAAAATGAAGGTAGGCTCCAATGAAGACAGCTAGTTCAGGTCGTGAGTCTGTCCCTACGAGTCGGCCTCCACGTGATTTCCATCCTCATGTGCCTGATTCGTGATCACTGATAAACTATCAACTTGTGTAGTTGAAACAATGGCAGGCCCTCTTTGTAAGTAAAAACAAAAGTTTTTGGCCCGATTGAGCCTATCCCCTAAACGAGCTGTTTGGTCTTCCACCTCTGCTCAGTTGCCCAGCATGGTTTACGCCCGTCCGCACGAACACTTTTCCAACGGCAGTTGTAATCTTTGTGGCCACACTGACCTTCCCGATTTGTTGTGAGTAGTTCAATCTCCAGTAAATCTAAACACATACTACAGGGAGAGTACTGCATCTCTCAAGTTTACCGACACAGATGAAATGTCTTGATTTCGGCTGGCATGGCCGGCCACAACTATATGACGACCCGACTTATGACCATGGCTCTCTTAAGGGGTTTGAACAGATACCGAAGTTGATGCTACTTTCCAACTTCATCCAACCTATCATTGATCAAAAAGCGCCATGTGTCTATGTTCTCATGCCATTTCCTGCCCTTGTGCAAGCCTCGACCCCGGGTTTGTTGTGAACAATTCAGCAGTAAGAGACCCTGTAGCTTAAAACGACCCAGTCGAGTCAACAATGACCATGAAACGCTGACGAGATGCGAGATGCTCCCCACCTTCCCGTGCTCATTGTGCGCCTTCGCATGGTTTATGCGTAGAACTCACTATCAGTCTTTCACCATTCGGCTAGGGTCAAGTAATAACCGTCATCTTTGGTGCATCGATCCATGGAGGCACATGGTAAGGCTACATCTGATTGTCCGCGACCAAGAAAAGTTCACCCTACAGTGACCACAATGTAACTCGACATAGCTTCTCGGCCATCGAGAACCTATGAACCTCGTCGTGCATCAATTAGCCATGCCATTAGGCTAGTTGGACATGTCACCCTGGGTTTTTTTGTGGTAAAAAGAGCGATTGTCCATGCGTTAACATGGTCCTCAGGGGCCTGTCTTTCTCACACGCTTACAAAATAATGAGTCGCGTGAGCGGTAACCGGTAAGAAGGCTATGTTGGATACGACAGAAATCTCATCCCTTCCAAATATGTGCCCCAGAAGATAGTCGCAGAATCGCTTATATACCGCTTTCTAGGCGTTCATTCAGTGATTCTAACCATCTCACCCATTCCTCCCTGCCATTGGTTTCCACAATGCTCTGGCATTTTGGCTCTGTTTTGCTTCTCGCTCATCTTACGACCGCTACCCCCTTGGTCCGTAGATGGAATGATTTCACGGAGAAGCACTCCTGGATTCAAATTCCCAAAGGGTGGGAGTTGTTTTCGGAGGCTCCGAGTGACTATACCTTCGATCTTCGCATTGGTCTCAAACAAAATGGATTGGAAAAACTCATTGAAAATTTAATGGAAATCAGTGATCCCAATCACGTTCGGTATGTCAACCCTTATCTCTCTGGTGTTTTTGGTCATTCAGCAGTCTCGACAGGTATGGACAGCACCTCACTCAACAGGAGACGGAGCAACTTGTACGGCCCCGACCTGAGTCTACTGAAGCTGTTGAAGCTTGGCTTGAAGCTCACGGACTGACAGATGGTGACGTTGTGCATCGTACCGGAGGCGGAGATTGGGTCACTGTCCGAGTTTCCGTGGACCAGGCCGAACGGATGCTTTCCACCAAGTACAATGTTTATCATCACCCCAGATCTGGTGAAAAGGTTGTTCGAACTTTGGCTTACTCACTTCCCCGTGAATTACATTCACACATCGACCTTGTCGCTCCTACTACTTACTTTAGCACGATGAAATCTATGCGTGCTACTAGCTTTTTACAACCCGAGATCAAGACCGATGATGATTCCGCTAACAACTCGACCCTCGGTATCGACGCCATGGTCCCATCTAGTTGTGCATCGACTGTCACCCCGGCTTGTCTTCGTGCTCTCTATAACACCGTTGATTATATTCCGAGTCAAACTTCCACGAACGGGCTCGGTGTTGCAGGCTACCTAGACGGTTCGTTTCCAAAGATTACTCTTACATGAAGCTCATGACCCACTTCCTTTCACACAGAATTTGCGTATGTCTTCAGTGATCTGTTCTATTGATAGACTTAATCATCGAGGCTCCAGGAATCGAGCAGATCTCCAGGTCATAGACATCACTCATCTAATATACTGTGAGACTAACACTTGCGCAGACGTTCTTCCAGAGGTTCCGTTCCGATGCCGTGGGTTCTAGTTTCAATACTGTTAGAGTCAATAATGGAGGAGATGACCAATCTGATCCCGGTGTCGAGGTCAATGACACTTCTTCCAGTGTCATAATTACTAACCATGTGTACAGGCAAACCTCGATATTCAGTATACTACCGGGATCTCTTTTCCTACACCAAATACTTATTGGAGGTACAATCTCACATCATGTCGACCAACACAATCGGGATACTCACGATCATCTAGTACAGGTGGCTCCCCTCCTTTCAACCCAGATACCGCGACGCCTACTAATACAAATGAGCCTTATCTGGACTGGATCAACTTCGTTCTTGCCCAAAGCTCTATCCCACCAGTGATCACCACATCATATGGCGATAATGAGCAAACTGTGAGTCCATATCATTGTGCAGCCAAACCATCTCTTTGAGTCAAATCAACCATCTCAGGTCCCCCAAGATTATGCAGTCAGTGTGTGTAATTTATTTGCACAGCTTGGCAGCCGCGGAGTCACCACCTTCTTTTCAAGTGGTGACGATGGGTAAGAAGTCGAGTAACCCTTGATGTGAATCACCGAAAGCTCACATACTAGCAGAGTAGGTGCTGCCGATTGTCTTACTAACGACGGTACAAACCGCGTCCTCTTCCAACCTTCCTTCCCGGCATCGTGAGTCAAAACAGTGACTTTCTCTTAAGACTTTCCTAAGACCAGCTTTCTTCTTCTAGCTGCCCCTTCGTGACGAGTGTCGGAGGCACAATTAGGGTCAATCCTGAAATTGCTGTAAGCTTCTCTGGTGGTGGATTTTCCCGGTACTTTTCCATGCCATCATATCAAAGTGCGGCTGTTTCACAGTTCGTCGATGGACTTGGGACTACCTTTGATGGCCTATACAAGTAAGAACTACCTTTGTCTAACACGAGAGTAGGTCATGGATTTATTTTTTATATAGCAAAACTGGCAGGGCCTACCCAGATGTCTCAGCGCAAGCAAACGGCTTCCAGGTTGTCGTTGGAGGCCGCGTTGTCTCCGTTGGAGGTACCAGCGCCAGCTCCCCAGTACGAGTTCCTTCCATTGACAATACTCTACGGAGCTAATACTGCAAATCAGACTACTGCCGGTGTCTTCGCACTCCTCAACGATTTTAGGCTTTCCCAGGGGAAATCGACGTTGGGATTTATCAACCCTCTCATTTACTCAACGGCCTCGAGTGGCTTCAATGACATCACGGCTGGCTCCAATCCAGGCTGTAATACACGAGGTAATTAGACCTCTTCTTACTACTCTCTTTCTGATCTTGGCGCGTCTAGGTTTCACTGCCGGTACTGGCTGGGACCCCGTTAGTCTTTTCGTTTTATGCTCTTCAGAATACTGATCAATACCCTCTTTCTAGGTCACTAGTCTGGGAACCCCAGATTTCGTGAAGCTGCAACAGCTTGTCTAGGCATTACACACGGCCATAACAAATGTATTTTTGCTATTACCGGCATATAGTCAATGGACACGTTCCCAGAAAAACCTCATCAGTGAAATAGAATGATTGCAAAGCTAAAGCGCTGAAATCTGCGAGAAAAAAGCAATGAATGTTCAGTGCTATTCGTCTATTTGGTCTGCCAAGCGATAAGCAGATATATTGAACTTGCTCTACTTGCGACGATCATGCACAGGAACACCATGTCAATTCGAGAGGCATTCACATCTGTCAATTGAAATAGTTTGGAAGGTTGTCTTGATAAAATCCTGAACAACTAGAACAGGGATCTATTGAGGATCCAATATCAGAGGTGGCTCAGATCAGAAATAAAATAGTGAAAAGCTGTAACATTTTGTCGATGATGACAGACAGGTTTGAGTAGACTACACCCTCGATAACTTGGTGGCTCCATTTCAATAAAATGAATTGTTCCCATCCTTTGTCATAGGAGTGATATGCCTTTATACGCATTCTCCAAAGCGGCTATGACTGAGTGCGAGACTATCAGTCATCACGAAAAAATGATGATAGATTGAATCACATATGAGTCCACTTGGCTTTACGGGATGCTTTGAGCTGGCTTAAGATCCCAAGTTCTACAAGATACTGCAGGTAAAGCTTCTGGTTATCCTGAAATCCCGCAATGTTCATAATAATCCTGTATTCAGATACTGTGGCTGAAAGCTATATTATCCCGTTCTGGTACGTCAGAGCAATGTCCTAGATTGGTTGGTACATTCAGCTCTTAGATGCTAGCCAAGCTACTAAGGCATCGCTGAAGTCTTCTGTCAGCAAGTCTCTCACTCCACCTACTTGACTAACAGTCCAGTCATACGCCTCCATGAGCAGTGTATCTGTAAGAGGTTTAAAATGCGACGCCAGGATTCGGACAATATTAGTAACCCGAGAAATGGCTGTCCGTGTAATCTCGTCGATATCCTGTATTTGCATTCCATACCAATGAGCTGGATTCATTCCTGGGATGATTGAATACAGGCATACGTCATTGACATTGGAATAAACTCCCTCAGCATCAAACCCCTCTTCCCCTTCTTGTTCAGCTGTTTTGACAGACTTGCTTACCCATATGTAGCCATTAAGTCCAAGAATCAAATCAACACCGCAAGGCAAGGAAATGAAGTGAGACTTCAAACGTCGGATGAGAATTGCAGGAACTGTGACAAGCTGCCCATTTCGTAGCTAATATAAGGCAATTAATGAAGACATCAGACATTTATTGCAAAATTAGTACCTTTCCATATCTCAAAGAACGAGTGTGCAGAGACATGGATCCATCAAGATAAAAGGCTTGAACCTCAGCAACGAGAAGGTCTCCTTCTTCAAAGAAATTCCGCATCTGTAGTTCATCGCTCTCCAACTTGCGCCGCTGGGATAAACTTAGTGTCGATTACAGTAGCTCGAGGATGATCGGGATACCTGAACACCTCCCGGAAGATTGACAGATGACAGCATGAGCACAGCATCCAGCCTGCCATTAGCATCAACTTTCCATCGTCGGGGTTGAACCTACAGAAGTTTACTTGCAGAAACTTGACAAATAATGAAAACACATACTTCTGTAATACGTCCAACAACCAGATCACCAACTTCGGGATTATACCTTTTGACAAACGATCAGTGCGGAACGTTAGGTATTTGTTGTGGCGAGCACTGCACCGACTACGAATAGCTCGAACTGTCACCAATTTGTTCACGCGCTCAATGGTTCCTGTTACTGATGCAATAACTTCTTCTCCATCTACGTAGGTTCCATGACCACTACCTCATCTGAATTAAACTCAACATCTTTTGTTACGATACGAAGATGCTGCCTACCGCATATACTCATATGAAGACGTGAGCATTTCACCCGGCCAGGTTAACCTCGATCCATTTGTTTGAGATTCACCTTGATCCAAGTCCATGTAATTATCATGAGATGCATCTTGTGGATGACTATTCCGTCTATTCTCTTTGATGACGGGGAAAGACGAGAAAGAGATCATTGATTCATTGAAAAATTCCAACCTGAGGTACACATTTCTGCTTACGTCATTTATATTTGTTGACTAATCCGACACTGAACTAAGGCTAGGGGCTCCCACTAGGCGCACAGGTCTGTGCCACTTAGTCATCCATCAATCATGGGATAAGTCTGGTTATTAGGCTAAATTCAATGCAAAACACATTGAATTCAGAAACAAATTTGACTCAAATAACACAACTATGGCCACAGCCTTCCCAGCTGACTGCCTCCCTCCTGAGGGTTCTTTTGAGTTGCAAGAGACCCTATATGTGTCAATAAATGGGCTAAATCAAGAGGCTATGCATTTACAACTTAATATGAGGAAAATGGCTTCTTAACTGTTTACTATACATACAATCGAAGCCGCCAGCCTCCCAATATACTAGACAAGCCCCTATGTGTAGAAAATTTTATGCAATTGGCCATAAGATGACTTGGAGGGCATGCCCTTC
>Ga0153919_100310_pt1 | contig 11245 bp, 13 predicted proteins | sample TSGA003MetaG_FD_104712 | JGI IMG/M metagenome (GOLD analysis project Ga0153919, IMG submission 104712) | Attine ant fungus gardens microbial communities from Georgia, USA - TSGA003 MetaG | ecosystem: Host-associated > Fungi > Mycelium > Unclassified | place: USA: Connecticut, Klassen Lab...
CTTTGAGTCGTCACTAGACTTTTTCATAATGCAGGATGGAAATGCGGACTCGGAAGGAATTATAATAAAAGTTCTATTTTTGTGTAGATGGTGAGCGATTCGTCAGGTATCGTAACCATCATCGCCCTCGCCATACAAAACCATTGCAAAATTCAGGAAATGTATAGCAATGGGAATTTGATAGTCCGATGAAGGACAAGTGACTACATGTCCATGTATTCAGCATGTATAAACTACAGTGTATGTGCAAGCTTTGCATATAGTCAGGTGAGAAAGCAAGACACTGACTGTTGAAGTGACTAATAGCGGGTGGACAAGGGAGCAACCAATCGACTTCAAGAAGATAGAGATCATAATTGTCATTTTTCTCACTGTCAATTCACATTGTCGAGAGAGGAAAAAGAAAACAAGAACATGCATTACATTGACAAGGCATGTCAGTGCCTCCTATGAGAAATTGCTGGTCCAAGTGAACACAGATGGGTTATCAAAGACAAAGATCTTCACCATCGTTCGGTATTTCGGGTTATAGATGAATCGTCAGCAATCGTTCAAGATATGTGACCTGGTTTCGGTATTGCTAAACCCACAAGGACACGAGTGATTCTCCTATAGGCTGAATTCACTTCTTTTTTGTTTAACCTAAGGTTGATTGACGACCCTTGTTGGTGCCACTGTCGATGCAGGATTTTTGAGACTTTCCTTTGAGCGTATCAAGGGATGTTAATGGATCTTGATTCTGAAGAACGAGCATATTTAGCGTGTGGGTGCCACTTAGCTTTGCTATCTTAAACTCAGTGGTATTGTTGTTGAGAAACTTCCTTAGGTGCGACGCGATAACTAGATATTCTCCTTGGCCAGAATGGCGCAATGAGTCAACCACTTTTCCAGCCAAAAGTGAGTGGATTACTATGATTAGCACTCAGCTCAGTAGCTTTGCTAATTCCCAGTGTGATAGCAATTCAGCGTTGGGTGCGAGGCCATGTGACGCGTTTGGAGATATGAACAACTAACTACTTGTACTGACAAATTGATCTTCGGCATCCATCCAGAGATCTTTTTGACCCCAGATTCCAACAATCCCAGATACTATGAGCCAGCATGCTTGTTCCCCCATGGGCTGTGTTGCTCGCGTCGGTTTAACCGATTTCTTCACTTCTGAACAGACGCTTCTGGGACGTTCTGAGATCGCGATTTTAGTGAAGGCAAAGCAAGCCCGTGCAAGGTTGCGTAAGACACTCATATCATCAGCAGAGATGTAAATATCAACACGAAGTAGAAGAGAGCATATCCAACGAGCGTGGGTGTCTGTTATCTGATAGTTCGGAAGGTTTGGTTCGTGGAGATAACGATGAATCCAGGATGTAAAATACATCAAAAGACGGATGGCCAAAGACTGAGTAACATGAGTTCCCAAATTTATCATCGACGCAGAAATTTAAGGATGACTGACCTCGTCCATCAACTTGAGAAGATGCGGTGTGGGTTCGCGTGGAGCATAAGCTTGAGACGACACCCCTTCAGTAAGCTCTTGAGAGGGCAGTGTGGCTGCAATATTCGGCAGTTTCAGAGTTTCGATGGGTGTAAGTAACGAATCTTGGGATTTAATCTTTGGCTCCTTTTCAACCTCACTCTCGTCCACAACCATGTTGAAATCTGTTGATTCGTCCAGAGCCAGTGGTGGGTTCATGAAAAGACACTCGGGATTTTGTCTGCTCTCATACTGCTCTTCGTTGATGTCACCTTGATCGACCCAAATTTTGTCTTCGGCGCGAGCCTCATGCTCTTGCAGTTGTTCTGCTTTATTTTTCCCTTTTGATGTTCGTGGCTGGCTCCAAAGCGATTCTGGTTCACCAGCAAAGAAGTCCCACCAGAGATCCCTTTCATTCTTGTGTGGCATTACCTTTCGTTGAGAAGAGGTAGCAATCGTTGGTTGATTGAAATTCTGGCAAAAGGTATATTGTGTGAGAGGTTTCACATTATTTTAGGATCCTGTATACCGTGTGAATGTTCCTCCAACGAGATTCACTGATTCTTTTCCATTTTTCCGAGGGCAAGGCTGAGTGTGGCTCCCGGGGGCCGGAGTTGGAGGGTAGAGATTCTGGGAAAGCCTCATATGGGTTCGCGACCCGAGTGAAATACGGGAGCGCTCTCGCGTCGCGTCTGGGATTTTGTCAGCCAGCTCTTCGGAAAAACAGGTTAAAGCATTACCGCACAGTAAAGAGATACTGCATTCCATCTGCTGGCTCATCGTCAAAGTCATCAGGCAAGTCTGCTACTGGGAGAATTTGCCTTCCGAGAGACAGTTCTTCAGATTCCAGTTCATCTAATTCATCATATTTTCTCTTCTTCAAAGACGGCATCAGAGATAGTGTGAGAACGTGACTAGAGCTGTGACCACATCAGTGATGCATGAAGTGATGTGTAAGATGACCCTCTCAAATCGATATCAAACTTATACGTTTGACATGGTTACTCAGGCAGATGATGCAATTGAACTGAACGACCTTCAAGCCCAGATCGATCTTTCTATGTCATTTGCACAAAATCTGGTCACGTCCTGGGTGAATGCTACACATTACACAAAGACTAGAAGGCAAGAAGCATTGGAGGATGAAATAAAAGAATCCATGCGTCGGCCGGCTCGGTGCGTTACTTCTCCTGTCTATATCATACCTTTTCTTGATACTTGGTACCTAGACTTGGAGTTGGAGCATCAGTCTCGGAGGAGCGGAGTTTTGTTCGTGAAGCTGCTAGACTCAAGTACAAGTTAGAGGGAAAGAAGAAGCGACCGAGGGACGAGCAAGGCGTGGACGTGAAGCAAGTGCAGTCGGATAACGAGGAAGAAAGCCGAACAGGGGCAATCAAAAAAAAGGCTCGTACTGATCCATTTGGTACCCTGTTCAAGAGACGCAAGAACTCAGATAACGGGAAAACTCAATCCACTGTGCATCCTATGGCCCTGGAAGCCACACTCCCAAAACTGTCGTTGCTGGAAAAAGACGGAACCAAAGTAGATGGGGTTGCAAGGAACTTCACTATCCCAATTACTCTGGAGAACAATAAGGAGATAAAGCTCGAATCACCAGTTCATCATGCAGAGAAGCGAGCAGTCCAGATCAAGACCACTTCACAGCTTATCAGCAAATCACCTGCCACATCCAAGCTCTCAAATATTTTCATGCTGTCTCAGCCCTCTGCTCGTGACATTTCCAAGTTGTCCACCCTTCCGCCGGCTGTTACTTCGTCAAATTCTCGCCGAAACATATCTTTAACATCTGACTCAACTCTTCCATGTGAGGATTTCACAACTGATACCAGTTTTCCTCAACAACCACTCCTAAATCTTCGTGGTTCACCCAGCGAACCAGAAAGCGACCCAGCAGGACATTCCAGGCTTACGTCCAAGAAGAAACGGAGACGACGAAAAAGGAAGAAATTTCTGCAAACTGTCAAGACGCCTCTGTGCTTGAAAATCGATGGTGCTACCTCGGTTTCATAGATACTGGATCAATATAATAGTCCGATTGTCTGTAAGCCTTATCCTTTCCATAGTCTACGGGCACTCTCACCGGATACTGTCATCACGGAATGAGACGTTCTCCCGTTCTATTGAAGGGATTCCGAGTTCTTCGCTACAACGCTTATTGGGTTCCAAGACAAAAACATAGTTACATCAGAACATGTTTCGCCGAGAGATATGAACCGCACATGTATGTCTTTGTTCGTGATAAGTAGCAATTGACCAATAGTCTGTAGTCTTATTCTATTGTACACGCTGGTCACACATGTATTTCAATTGTAGCAAAACTCCTTCAAACAGCACATGTTTACTGCACGTATACACGTGTTCGTTGTATTTCGTAGCACAGGTCCTTAGCTTCGATCCGGTTAATACTAAATTTTGATATTCCTAACGCAGGGTTTCGAGATCGTAACACGGTCAATCTACTCAAGATGAGTATTGTCACGATAATTTCCGATGCGCTGAATAGATAATCTAAATTACAAGATAATAAGGAGGCGATTCCAACCTAACACAGCTCATATCTCCCATGTAGTTCTAAAAGTGTGAAGTCATACTGACTAACTACGGCTGTGAACAGGACGGCAAGATCTGCCTTGCCGAGGCTTAGTCTTGCGGAGTGGTGGTCGTTTCTTACTAGCAGCGTTACGAGGAGAGGACTTCAGCTCAGGTTTCCGAATGGTGGGATGGCGAAAGCTTCTGGAGCCCTTTGAACGACTGGACTGAGTCCTTGATGAACCAGAAAGCCGTTTGCCCTTTCGGAACCCCTTGGCGCGAAAGAATGAGAGGAGGCTATGGTTCGATCTCCTGCCTTTCATAGCTTTCTTCTGTTGATATCTCTTGCGAGCACGTCTGAAGGAGGCAGCTTTCCTCATTTCTGCCATTCCCTATGGCCACAGTTCAGTGGGCAACTCGGAAGTCCTTGGACAAGAGGGGGCTTACGCGATTGCGAAGACTCTCATTCCCAATGAGTGTTCCTCTCCACTTTGCTAGCCAACCATGGATGGTGGAAGGTGGAGGAGTACGTCGATAGCCATCGGGAGTATACTGTTTTTCAGCGAAATCGTATTCACACTGAATTCACATAAGTAATTTACATACATTGGATGCCCATTCAATCTTCATCCCTGTACTTGTGAACCAACGTCGTTAGTGTGAAGTAGAAACAGGTGCTTAACATCCATCCTGGAACAAGCATTAATAGTACATCGGGCGTTAATCATGGCGCGATCAGTTACGTGGACAGACCTCGTTGTTTCGACATGTTCAATGACAACGAATGATTCAGCCAAGGGATGCACCAAACTGTTGACGGGAAGGATCAGTACTTTATGCTTTGTGGCTCATCAGGACGCCTTGAGTGAGGTACCAGCAGCCCCTCGACGTGCTTTCCATATTGTTTTTGTGAGGAAAGTCATTGCCTTAACTCAGAACAAGACTTGACATCCAGTACTTGAGATCACAATCTTGGACTATTATAGCGTGACCCAGAGTCATGGAAACCTATATAGAGTCACTCCAGCACCGCAAGATGAAGTAACTCTAATTCGGCTACAAACAAGGAGCCGGTTAAATTAGGGAAAGACAATTCCAGGCCAAAGAGCACGGTGGGCCCGACAAGAGATACCCAGTAACTGATATGCGGCTGCAAGTGAGAGTCTCTGTGAGAGTCTCTACCCGAAAAGGGACAGTGTGTCATTCTGTCAAATATGTTTGATTATATCAATCTTCTAAGCTTACGTCACGAAGTCCACGTGGAGGCGCTGCTCCGGTTATTTCACTTGGTGTTCCTGACACTGCTTCTTCGTCAAAAAATATGGCAATGAACACCTATGATTCAAGTGGCAACGGGAATGGTTCTACGCCGCAAGACCCGGTATCTTTTCCATGCCGCCTTCAGACAAGTACAAGTAGAGGTTGGTTTGTCGTCCAGGTCCTTAGACCGACCCCGTCGTTCAAGGCAAAATCCGCGACAAATGAGCCAAACCAAGAACTGTGAAGCAGTTATTGAAAACAAGCTCTATCTAGCAAAGTCAGTGACACTCATCATTTGAATCTTGAGATTCTCCCTCATTTCATTAGCTTAATTGCTGCTCGCTCGACCCGGATTTTGCTTGAACGTCGGATCACACATATCTTATCTGTGTGTGATGAACCAATTCCAGCTGAGGTTCCCCAGTCTGGTATTTCCCACAAACGCATAAGCATCGAAGATGTTGAATATGCGGATCTTTTGATTCACCTTCCAATAGCTTGTCAGTTCATTCATCAGGCACTGACGAGCGGTGGAATTGTGCTGGTCCACAGCGTAAGTGGGATCTCTAGGGGTGCTGCTGTCGTCGTTGCTTATGGTAAGCAATTGCCACGGTGTTGATACACTTGTTAGATTGACTTGTTCCCCAGTCATGTATTCCCGTCGTCTTGGCGCCACTGACGCCACAGAGATCGTAAGGAGAGGTATATGATTTTCCTTGGTGGTGGTAAACCTATCGACTCACTTTTCCTCTCAGCCCGTGATTCTATCTGGATAAACCCTGGCTTCCAAGAACAGCTGGTCTTGTTTCAAATCTGTCGGTATAATCCTCATCCTGGTGATGGTGTGTATGCCAGTTGGAAATCCAAGGTTGATCGCAAATTGAAGGCGGCTGGCTTTTCCCGAAGTACTCGAAAGATGTTATCCTAATTACTGTTGCATCCTTCTTTATTTATCTTCGGATAGGATGTAATTGTATTTCTACTTCGTTCATCTGTAATGACTGATAAACCAAATTCATGTGTTGAGGTATGTCGATATGTTCCAGGGTTCTGAAATATCAAAGGTGTATTGAGATTTCACCTGTAGAGTTGCACTGGTTTGAAGCTTTCAACATGTCCACTTGGTAGCTCATCTAAAAGAAGCTAAGGGTTGCTGATATTGCCATGGCGGAACGCTGAGGTATATGCAAATTCAGAACGTTCAGACCACATTTTTCTACGCACTGGCTGAGGGAGTAGTTCTCAACACAGGATTTCATGAATGTGTCTACAAGTCCACCTATAAATTTGAACCAACTTTGGAAACATACCACGCTTCACCCAACCTGCTATCCTTGCCGGTGTTAAACATGATGTATTTATATTTTTATGGAAAACATTACAAGCATAAGTCAACATTATACTGTACAGCCTTGTACGTGGCAGGATTCATTGGTAAGATGGCCTTGTTTGCCTAGCGGAATTTCAAATCATGTCCCACGATAATAGCTTCTTCCTGCTACAGTTCGTCCTACTCTTCATTCTTCCGAACTTTTCTTTGCTCAACGCTACCTGAAAACATGGGTCTCTCGATCTCGAAGCTTCTCTCCGGTCTCTTCGGGAAAAAGGAAATGCGTAAGTCCGAATCCTGACTGCATTTATTGCCGTGAATCGCTCATGCCATCGTGTTATTCCGTAGGGATATTGATGGTAAATTCACAGTAAGAGAACCATACTATCAAAGACGTTGATCACTGTATCGTAGGTTGGTCTTGATGCCGCTGGAAAAACCACTATCCTTTACAAACTCAAGCTGGGCGAGATCGTCACGACCATTCCTACCATCGGTTTGTAACACAATCAGCTTTTGATATATATACCCACATCACCCAGGTTTCAATGTTGAAACCGTTGAATATAAAAATATTTCCTTCACCGTCTGGGATGTCGGAGGTCAAGATAAGATCCGTCCTCTCTGGAGGCACTGTGAGTCGCCCTACTTGTAGAATCACCCTTCGCTGATTGATTTGTTTCTAGATTTCCAGAACACTCAAGGAATTATTTTCGTTGTGGATTCTAACGATCGGGAGCGTGTTTCGGAAGCCCGAGAAGAGTTACAGCGGATGCTGAATGAGGATGAGTTGCGTGATGCTCTTCTGCTTGTCTTCGCCAATAAACAAGATTTGCCCAATGCCATGAACGCGGCTGAAATCACCGACAAGCTTGGCCTACAGGGCTTGAGGCAGCGGACTTGGTATATCCAGGTATGCTAAAATGTTTCATCTTCCGATCCTCATCTAACATCCTACGTCCTCCATAGGCTGCTTGTGCCACCTCGGGTGATGGTCTATACGAAGGTCTGGAATGGCTGAGTGCCAATATCAAACGTCGGGTATAAATACCCTTGTTCTTCAGCACTGGGTATTTTATCAGCGTTGTTATACGTGTCACGATTCCCTCACGATACCGGAGATGCATGCATCGCCCATTGAGCCAACGTAATTGCTACTTGTTCTTTTGAGTGCTTAGTTACCTTCTTCCTTATATCATGTTTTCCTGATTCGTATCTCGCTTTTTGTCCATTGGGGAGTTTGGTTGGAGTTTGGTTGCGAGCCAAGTGCGAAGGCACTCTAATTGCTATAGAATATTGATACTTCTGTCACTCCACATGCACAGTTCGAAGACTGAAGTTAATACAATGTTAAGGAGCATGTATCCCTAACGTTTCTCAGGGTATAGTCGACCAACTGCTTCTGCTTCCCTACGTCTTCGTTCCCCTAATTCTCTTGCAGCAGGGTCGCGTTGGTGTAATCCAAACTGGGCCAGTTTCTCGAGTAGGGTCTGTAATCGTTTCTGTTTGACTGCAGGGAATGATAATTGTCGGTTGGCTGGGACGAGAAACTCCTGTAAAGCGTTATTGAGAGGGATAGATGCAGTCTGATGAGGCTAAGTTAGGTCAATTTGGCGCCCGCGAGTATATACCACTGACGGATCTAAGTTCAAAAAACACAGTCGCCAAATGTGGCCGCCCAATCCTCTTGAGTGCATCTTCTAAATAATCTACGTCAATAAGGAGGTTAGAGATCGCATTTTCATTTATCATCTCAATCTCCCTCCCCGCTAGGCAATTCTGCCAAATAGTGTGCGTCAGAATCATATGTATCACACCTAAGATTGATAACTCACCATTAGGGTATCGGCAATATACTCAAAAGCACCCTTATATGCCTCGTCTTTATATTGCTCTTTAATGGATAGAGAATCTACAACGGTCGTAAGCCACCCGATGAGTTCGTCTAATTGCATGCTAGGGGCGCTTTCCCGTGTCTGTGGTGTCCAGTTGTACATGGAGAATTCGAATGATTGATCAAGTTTGGAATTTATGAGTCCTGTCAGACGCTGGATAGATTTGGATAGGACTGATTCAAACGACTTTTGTGCCGAGAGATGAATAAGGCCTCCACGCTGTGTAGACCTGTCGTATAATTTTGGACGTCCGCTCCCATCGAAGTTACGAGGTCATACCTCAAGCTGGTCAATGCACGCTCAAGTTCTTGACATGCCGCCTGGAAGTACTCGATATTGGTTATTGATTGTGCAATCTGGCGTACGGTCGTGATCGTAACGAGACGTTGGACTATTGTTTCACCAATACTCTTGATAAAGAGGTTGTCGAGAGACTAAAAGGAACAGGAACAATGTATACCGGTATCCAACCATCGAAATCTAGGTTGCGCACCTTGCTTAACAAATCGTCAATATCTCGATGATGTCGTGAAACACCCTCAACGAAAGCATAGAATTTCTGTATGAAGGAGCGTATCTAGAATCAAGCCCGGTCATCTCACCATCTCGGCAAGGTCGGCAGAAAACTTTTCACCTCTTGATAGCAAAGATAAAACGACTGGGACCAAGGCAAGGCTTGTGGTAGAGGCATTCTTTAACGATTTTAGGTCATCTTACTTTCATAGCAAATATGGGAAGTCACCTCTTGATCTCATTTCTCTCGGTCTCTGATATTCGAACAACATCCAACACAGCCTGAAGCTCAGTCTCGTGTTCAATGAAGAGGGGTTGATTGTCATCTTGTCGGATGACCTGGTCAGGATCGATTATAGCACAAAACCGAACTTGAGCGAAGAAAAGCTTACTGTTTCAAGTCGATTTCCGAAGTAGGCCTCGAGCAACTGGACGTATCGCTCAAACAGAGATAAAATGAAGTTCTGCACCGAAGCCGTCGAATATGCTGATCCCTGTTAGAATCAAAATCAGTCTTCATTCCACCAAAATGAGACTTACTTCTAGGGCCATAACAAAAGTTGAGATATCCTCTTTAACATGTAAGAATATTTCAGGATCATTTTCAAATTCGAGGGCACTGTCAACACCAGATGTCAAATGTGAAACGACAACATCCCAAAGCTCATCAACATCCCTCCAAGATCGAAAAGTGCCCGTGGTCTCCAAAACCCGGGATTCAACTAGAAAAAAACCGAGTATTTCCTGAGTGAATGCAAGTAGAGAAGATAACGGGAGGGGAGTAGGCAGAATTAGGTCAGATTGAGCCTAGGTTCAAGGTCAAAATGACACATTGGATGAGAGGACAGCCGAAGTACTTTTCTATCAGCTTGATAAGAGATTCGAAGTTCTTCGAGCGATCCTAGAGTGTCGTATATATGTATGCACTCAAACAGAGGCTTAAAGTCCACCTTCAGTTTATCATTATTGAGGACGTCGACTATTCGGTGTTCTGTCAGCCACTCCTCAGCTGCAGGAATGCAGGCCTGCTTACACTCGTTCTTTTCATATGTAACGAACTCAACTGCACTACCAACGCGGCTCATCCGGAGCAAGGGGTCCCTCTCCCGCCTCGTCCTCCAAAATCTTGTTCTGTTTTCCATGTTTTCAATGGCAAGCTGGCCGACCTCTGTACTCACAGTCCGTATCTCAAGCAGCCATTGTTTCATTGATGCTGTCACAGCATCCTTGATCTGTACTCGCAAAGACGGCAACGATGATGAGAGATGTTGGAAAAAGGGAGTTTGGGAAATTGAGGTCGGAGGCATACTCTGTATGTCTTCCAATGACTGTTAATGAAAAACATACATTACTGAAGGTATCCCACAACGAAGGTTTGTTTAGACGACGGACCCTCAGCGCACTCCAGTATTTGCCCTCCTTCACCATCTCACTTACTCGATTCACGACATCCAACACTCGAAGACAAGCCTGCAAAGTATCGATTGCCTCATCAAGGTTAGCTGCTGTCTTCTTGGTTTGCAGGAGATTGCGCTTTTTATCAACCAAACCTCTACCAAGTTGTGTGACACTGGTATCCAAGGAAGCAATAGTCTCTTTCATCTTGTCAGTGTAAGACTTGACTGCGAAGAGTGTTGAGACAGATGAAATGAAGTCCTGATAATTATCAACACAAATTTTCTCAATTTCCGCATCTTTGGATTCAATGAGGCCCTGGATAGTCCTGAGATATGCCTCCTGTTGTCGGTTGCTATGTATCTGTTTAATTATGGGACCGAGCTGTTCCAGGTTTTCGGAAGAGGAAGATGAGTCGAGCAGATGGATTTGCTGGAACTGCTGATCAATATTCTCCTGGCTAAACTGGGGACGTCTGCGTGGAGGCATCGTGAGGGAAGGAGTGATGGGGCTCACACCCGAATTTGGCATCTTCCCCGAAATCAAATATCCTCGGAGGGAATATCCGATCAATCCTTTTTTTACCAGGCATGAATTTTGTGTCTTGGCCGTCTTTCTCTGTAACTACCACCCCTGCTGTTTTAACCCTAAAGCCGATTGGAAATGTCCAACACTGTCTTTTCTGCCGATGCAATGTGCGTTTGAACGACTATTACTCTACCAATGCTGACCCGTTGTGGTAGCCTATTTGATATGGACGGCACATTAGTCGATTCGACCGATGGCGTCGTTGGTGCTTGGGAGACTTTCCAGGAATCATATCCTGATATC
>Ga0153919_100312_pt1 | contig 11240 bp, 15 predicted proteins | sample TSGA003MetaG_FD_104712 | JGI IMG/M metagenome (GOLD analysis project Ga0153919, IMG submission 104712) | Attine ant fungus gardens microbial communities from Georgia, USA - TSGA003 MetaG | ecosystem: Host-associated > Fungi > Mycelium > Unclassified | place: USA: Connecticut, Klassen Lab...
GCCAATAGTGTGAAACTCAGGATAATATTTCCAACCATCTCTCGGCGTTCCTTGTTCACCGGTACAATAAAATCACGCCTGACACTCTTGAAATCTTGATGAAGTCAGAATATCGCGCAAAATATTACCACTCACTTTGTGCCTATGATAGCTCAGTATAGATGTTCAACAGCATAGAGATAAAGAGCCTCACCATTCCTCCTTCGTAGTGACGCATCGCATGCTATGCATCCTGTCCAAGATTGTTTGCAGGCTAGTCAAGACTCTGCGATACAGTTCGACAGGAAACGGTCCTTTCAAGCGGGGTTCATGTTGAGTCTGTGCGAGCAAACCCTGAAGTTGGATAAGTTTGATCTGGAGATGTAGTTCCCTATTTCAAAGCTGTTCATTCACTATTGCCCATTTTAAACAATGAGATGCGCACATTGCCATGAATTCATAAATAGACTCCTTCATCTTAATATCGTGGTCATGTTTTACTAGAAGAGCAGTCTCTTCACCCGGTTCTTGTTGTAGCACAGGCTCGGGAGAGTATGAATTTGATGCCACCAAGCGAGTATACAGCCATCCCATGTTCAGGCAGAAACTGATGAGTCGAGTCAACAATGACTTCGTATTGAAGCGATAGAATACTTACTCCCCCAAACCTTTGCTGAGCTCCCTCCTAGCTTCTGCAGGCCACCAAAATCGTGAAACAAGAGCAGCCCATACGACACCCACAGTAACGGCTAAAGCGCGATGAAGGGCTATCATGTGGACAGGGATATCTCTTTGACGGATGTTATAACTTCGGCATCAAATAAATGTTGGTAGCGGCCCAATCTGACAAATAACAAAACGCACCAATACAAGCAAGTCAGATTATAGGTCAACAAAACAAAACAGGAAGCGGAGATGTACTGCGGCCGAGAGACAGCGATATGAAAACAAGGCAACGAGAAAAAGAATCCAAAAATTGAAAGCACTAATGCATTATGCGGGAATATTGAGTATATTCCAGCTGCTACGATGGCACCAAATCTGATCACAGTGAAATCAGAAGCTCCCGGAAGTGGCTTCAAAATAAAACTCACAGTGTTCCAAGTACTCGCTGAAGGCTGAGATAATTGGTCTATAGTGGAATAGGTCAGAACGACGTGTCAGGAAAGACTATTTCGAACACGCACGGCTCCTATAGTAGGAGAGATCACGACAAAAAACTAATCAAACTTGACGCCTAAGCGACTGACTGAGAATAAAAAACAGCATCCCACGCACTGAAATCAATGCCCAATCTCCCCAATGACGAATGAAGAATGGTCGAGTGGTGTCAAAGAATGCTGGAGCTGCAAGCGTGGCAGTTGCCATTCCTGCCTTGATAGCGAACTTTATGTCTTGTTCCTGCATCCTCGCCCCAGCAACCCACAAGCTTTGTTTTACTCTACCTATAAAAGGAAGATTATCTCGTGCAGGAGTTTGCACCGTATTTGGAGCATGAGGTTTGATTTTCGGAAAACCCGGATGAGTAATTCGGTGTTCGGGTATAAGGTATGCAGCTAGAAGTACTTGAGTAGGAGGGCATAAGTTAGATTGAAAGTAAGTATTCACAAATGCGTCGTCTGATGCTGGATTGAGGCCGAGGCCGTTTGTCCTGTTTTTCAGCTCCCCAATCCGAGTACCACCTATGAGGAGCCTTGATCAAGGAGATTGCAGCTTGAAACATCCATGAGCGACGGCGGAGTCGCAGTTGTTCACATTCATAAATCCCTTCCATCGCATAGACCAAGGTAACCAGTTCTCTTGAAAATTCTTGCAAGGTGAATATGAAGCTAACGGGTCAAGTTGTCAGGCGATCATGATCTGGAACCAGTCAAGAACCCACAAATAAACAAGGAAGACGTGCTCATTCTGATGTGATGTCAAGATGTTCCTTTTGCCTTCCAGAATTTCGGAGGTGCGACTTGAACGCTGGTCTGTACTCGTGAATGAGGCCCGCGACATATCACTCCGCTTATACAACCGAAGGAGAGCATGGTTTGATGTGCTTTCAAATCTTACCAGGGCCATCTCGATCTGATCGATCAGGCCAAAGAACTCTGGACATCCAACGTCGGAAGTCTTATTGATTCGAGCTTTCAAGAAAGCCTCCTGGAGTTGGCACAGAGTATTTGTACATGCTCTCTAAGTCACCATCAGAAAGCGAATATCTTGCTGAAAACCAGAGATTGAACTTACAGTCAAAGCTTTCAGAGGCGGACCAACTTCATCGACAAGCGCACCGAACATATCCGCTGCAGCTTTCAACATGAGGTTCTCATCGAGTGCTATGCTTTGATCATGGATACGAATACCCTTTCCTTTGGATTTCTTGTATACACCAGATCTCGTCAAGTCATATTGTAGCCTGGTCGAACTTCTGAGTCCATTGAGATGCTGTGCCAAGCGATTGAGAGAGTCCACAGCATCCTCATAAGCGAGTTTCCTCCGGTTCCGACTTGAAGCTACGATCCCGATGACACTTGTACCTGCACGATCTCCACTGTCTAGCCACTCTTTCTTAGCTTCGTGCAGGTTCTTCTTCAGACTCGTGAAACTGTTTTGATGGTTTTCAACTGCCTTCTGAGCCTTTTCAATTCCCGTTCTCTTAATGAAGTTCTCGTTTTCCAGTAGAAATCCGTTGGTCAACATGGAAAGCAAAGTAGAAAAGGAGGACAGTGTTTTTATCATGTTGCTTTGAAGGTTTTCTGTCGCTGTTTGAGGCCATACAACAAAACAGACAAGATTGGAAACCAACGACCCGCAAACAACAATTGTGAAGACTCCCAGTAATGTTTGAAAACCACCTTCTTTGACAACCCTAATGCGTAAAGTCAGTGATACAACGGCCACCATGTTGGAGGCCTACACGGTAAAAATCAAGATCGTGGTCATGCTGCAAGCAGTATTGAAAGAAGGGTTTGCCTGCCAGAATTTTATAGATCAGAGTAAGGAAGATTGCCAAATTAACATCAACCAACCATATACCCTTTCATCCAAGCAACCAGACTCATACTCAGACCAATCCACAGGATTGCCAATATATCGCCTGGCCATTTGTCACCCGGGATCATCTCTAGCAACCACCACAACGACACAAATACACCACAAACCAAAGCAGAATACACCATGCCCATGAGACAGAAAAGATCAGCCTCGATCATGGCACCAACAGTCTTAGCAGGATTAAAGTATACAGCGCTGATAAAACGGATCAACGTAGTTTCTCGCAGGCAGTCAGATGAAGTACGTACACAGTCGCGACCATGTGGGCACTTGGGGATGGTCCTCTTGCGCCAGGTCCATAGGACGACAAGTCACCAATAAAATCCGACAGAGGGCGGTAAAATGTGAACAATGAAGCAATGAAATATGCGATAGCACATTTGAGGATATTACAGTAGAGAGGTGTGAATGCCGGAAGTTTCCATTTGTGATGGGAAGTACTACCTCTCTCCGTAGCTCCTCCAGATGGCTCGATCGTACACTGGCTTGTTGCAGATGTGTCGCTGTCACATTCTGAGTCGTAATCACATATGCCGAAATCTTCTGAGACTTGAGTACTGGGAGAGTTCTCTCCTTGTATCTCCGATGGATGATCACTTACGTGATCCTCTTGTGTAGGGCTATGGCATAACCCTACCTGCACATGTGGGGAGCTATTCCTCGTAGCCAATCGTCCGGCGAACGAGCTCATAGACCTATATGTGACACGAGAATCCGACGATGGGGTGGGCGGCAGTTGTCCTTCGTTCTCCATCATCTGCTCAAAAAGCGTCCACTCGTGGCTATTCTGACTATGCATTGGATGCTTTGAAGACGTGCGAGCCGAGATAAATGCGCTCTCTCTCTGCCTATGTGTAGCGGTGGGAGGAGAAGATATGTTACCAGGTCTAGAACTCCGCCAGGGCAAAAAAATACTGGTTGAGTCTGACCCTTCAGATGTGGCTCTGCTCCTTTCCCTCTCAGGTACACCTCCACTTGCCGACAAGCAATTCCCGAGAGAACCTTCCTGCGCGGTTTCTGGGAAATTATATATGGAGGTAGAGACGACACCATGATTACGTGGTATTTCCCCTTCATTTCGAGAATTGGCGATAGTGATTGGGTCGCTGAAGGCACAGGCACACTTGACACATGACGTCGAAGCGGGCCTGGGATTGTGTTGAAATGACATCTTTGTTTGAAAGTGTGAGCGATTCGTAAACTGAGTGGTTTGAAACACGACTGGAACGCTCAAACCATTATTCACAAACAAGCAGCGAGAGAGAAAGGCAATCAAGTGTCCTACCTATACCAAGACATTTTAAAGCTGTAGAATCTCTTGGCATACTTCTTGTCACGCACAATGTATGATGCCTAACTCCGCGCACGAATCACTCCAAAAAAGCGGACCTCAGGACGCAAAGGAACGTCCTTAATGTGGACGGATGCGACAAGGTTGTTCAATGTCAATGTCCAATTTGGTGATATGTCAATGTCCGAGATAGAGATATAAGTAAAACAAGACAATCCTAATAGTCTGAATAGTGTAAGAAAAAAGGACGAGAATCGACTAGCAACTACCGCACATACTATACCGACATATAAACCGTCCACAAAGTTAAATCTAAAGATACATGTAACAAATTATCGTGTTTACTTTTCAAGTCCATGCGAGTCCGAAAAGTGAAGTTCAAGTTCATGTAGATGAAATCGTCAGTAAAGATCATGAAATCATGAAATATACGAAAGGCAACACGTGGAATGTTTCGTGCCCCCTGTTAAGTGTCCGGCCGAAAGCATGTGTATGGTTAAAACAGAGATCCTGTCCGTAAAAGTCCATGGTCCGTTCGCATCATTCTGCGGCGTTAACTAGGCAAACAATACAAAAAAGAGTCGGGTTAAGTCCATGATAGAATCATTCATGATAGAAGTCGTTTCTGGAGTTTGTTGAGAGCAGACGCTGCACGAAAATTTCAGTAAAGTATGAATTTGATTGGTAGTGACTTACTAATAATAGGGTAGTGTGTAGAAAACATGGTCATGGTATGGAGGACGACGTTGAGTTCATCACGCACTTCGCTTGTGCTTATTGTCGGCCAGGCAGATTCCAGAGTGTTGAGCTCTATGACAAGGTGATCTGCGACATTCGACCAACACGGCTAGATACTCGAAACTCAGTTCAAAGCTCATGATGAGGATGAGATGCTTACTGCAAGGATAGGATCAAGGAATGGATAATCCTGATCGTTAATTTGCTTCATTACATTCACACAAGCTCTAGCTGCACGAGAGCATTTCGCGAACGATACGGAATTATCGTGAGCAGTGGCATGGTGGAGATGAATCAAGGCATAGTTAGCCAAAGTATGAGCAAGAATCAAGCTCTGTCTCTCTTCGGGGATGATTTGGTTCAGCTGATTGATCGGGATGAGCATAGAGAGGAAAAGACCAGTGGTCTGGTCGAGATTAGTCACTTCATCAGAAAACCTCCCATTTTGCTTTGCTCCAGCGTGATCTATGAAGTTTCCGTCAGAGATTGAGGCAGTACAGCGGCCATTTCAATTACTCACTGACGACAACGTCTGCCTGAGAAAGAAGGGCTGATGCTTTGACTCGAAGAGCCGTGGCCGAGAAGCCTCCAATTGACAGATCCCCATTCAGGAAAGCGCGAATGGTTGGGATTGGTGTGCATCGGCCCACAAGGCCCTAAATTTACAATGTGGCTTCATGTCAGACACCTACACAAATAGTCAAATTCACGAACCGTTTCATAATCATGGACTTCCTGGGGCCATGGACAGCTGATGATGTTCCTGGCATCCGGACCGTCTGAGATTACCGATGGTTTCTGGAGAAAAGTCGACCAACAGCGATCGAGAACAAAAACCTGCCAGAAGGCCAAGATTCGAGAGTCTTCCTGGTTTGAGGGTTTCCCTGGTTTGAGGTCAAAGTCCTCAAAATGGCAAGTTGAAGCCCAGAAGTCACGCTGATAAACATCACGACTAAGACCAACATGAATCGCCAGAGCGGCGGCAGCGTTGACGTGATAACCTCCCTCAAAGATCCTGCCATTCGCAAAATAGTACATTGACAAAAGGCAGGAAGCTTGTATGACTTCAACGACTCGATCAGTTGACTTAAGCGCTTCTGGCAGTGCCTCGAGGACATGTTGGAGGTATAAATCTTCTTGCTGACAAAGGGGTTCTGGCCGTGAGATAAAGCAGGCCCACAGATAAATTGAATTCATCAAGATGGGATGGGGTTGCTCTGATGGAGGGCGATGTAGGCTTTCACGGATCCGCTGAACGTTGATTCCTAAACTGCATTGTTGTTGATGGGGAGCGAAGATGTCCAGACTAAGAAGAAATGAGCTGATTCCCGCCTATGGACCACGTAAGAAAGCACCTACAAGAGGGTACCAAACTCCACTGATATGGGTAAATGTGATGATTGTGGCTCCTCATAGTAAACTGTCTCAGACAAGAAGGGAGTAGGTGATGGAGAAGGGACATTCTGGCGCCAAATCGGAATCACAATCAAATAAGAACTAAGACAGCGTACCTGAATCCAAGCGACAGCCGGTGATGTAGGGGAGCCTGGACAAAGGTGAGAGCAAGAACTGCAAAGGAAGGGACAATACTACCTGAGGCAAAAGGCGAGTGGGAGACAGAAAGGAAAGAGCTGTCCGGCGATCCGGTAGAGGAAGCGGACGAACCGGAGCGAGAATGGCTATGGGGATCGTATAGTGTAACGCCAGGAGAGACGTATTCTGGATCTTCGAGCTCTCGAATACGGCGTTCAAGGCGTGCGATGGTCTCACGCATGATCTGGGTTCGGGTTTTACCTTTGCCATCGTCATATTCACATCCATCGGGCTTCTTTGCTCGCATACACTGCTGACAAGCTGGCTTGACGCCGTCGCATTTCTATGATTAGATGAATGGAGTACTTAGTTGCACAGCAAATGCTGCGGAGAACATACCATCTTCCGTTTTCTGCCATGGGGAAATAGAAAGGGAGAAATGATCAGAGAAGGAGGAATGAAAATGGAGGTACTCACCTGCAACGGAGACATGCTTTGCCCCTCTGGAGGGTGGGCTGGGGGGCTTTGTCGGCGGGTGGTTTGCTGACCATTAATGAGGAATATTATAAAGAACGAAAGAGAATCTATGCAAAGACGGGTAGCGTGACAGCGAAAGTGAAAACGAAGAAAAGGTTATGCATGCATAGATGAAGAGGGAGGGGTGCCCGGCAGAAAAGGCAAAGTCATAAATATATCCCGATTTTATGTCCCCGAGCACAGCCGCAACCACATGTGGCACTCCTCATTCTCCTGACTCCTCTCCCTCTAGACAGACTCCTCCAGGTCATGCCCACTGTCCTCCTCTGCTCACATCTGCTCACTGTTTGCCCTACCGAGCTCCCCACCAAGCTCCTCCTCTGGCCCACTTATCTCCCAACGCGGCCATCTCTGCCCGTCCGCCTCTTCTGGCGCCGGTCCGTGGATGAGTTGTGACCCATCTCATCATTCATCTCAGCCTCTCAAAAGTCCAATATAACTGCGGTATGTGAATCTGAACACTGCAGCGCTTTGTGCGAATCTCTTGTGCATGATGAGATTTGTTCCTGGTAATCCTTGCAACGAGTCTCCTCAAACGCCCCAGGTCACACTATCCAGCTTCGACGCTTCCTAAACTTCCGTCCATCGCTCCCAAGATGCATCACTTTTACAATTGGGCAGTTCTGAACGTGTAAGTATAGATTTGAACATTGCTCTGTACGTTGCAAGCGCAATAAATGTAATATCATGCATGCGGATGCGGCGTCTAGCGTCACATCACGGTAGTTCCTAGTACTCAGGCCAAGATTGCACAGCATGACGTTTTCATAAATCAAGTTCAAGTTCCCATATATAGAAGTGTCATCGTATAGAACATTAGAATACTCCCAGGATCAAAAAAGCCAATATCCAACATAAACAACTAAAAAAGCAAAACTCTACCTCTGAAAGGATACTTATACTTAGATACACATACGGTATTTGATCCGAGTCAAGCCGCTAGCCAAAAAAAGTCTCCACTCACATATGCGTTGTGCACCTCCCATCAGCTCTTACCGTTTCCGGCACATGGTCTGTCACGAAAAAGTACCGTTGACAACGGAATTTGAGTGTGCCCTGCCACCATACGTCACGGGTAAAGAAAAACCTGGATCGGCCCGCGTATCTTGCTGTTGGACTGTCTTCTTCTCTTTAGCATGAGCCTGACGTACATAAGCGTAGCGTTGGAAATGGCTGAGACATTGAAGAAACGAAACGCCAATCTGATCATATCACCGTTATCCCCGATATAAGTAGATTGCTACAACCGAAGGACTGGACGACCACATACGGAAAACGCTCTTAGATTGTTGAAAAGGTCCACAGTTGCATCTCGAACTGCTTCCTTTTGATGGAAGAGACCAAATCCGAGATGTAGTAATCCTTGTCCTTGTGGCATCACGAATGACAATAGCTGTGCGCCTCCATCAACAACACTATTGATGGCGAGAAACACGGAACAGACCTCAACCACTTGTTCATACGTCTTGATATTGTCTGCAAGTGTCCGCATGATCGCAAGAACTTCAGAATCCGCCAGATTTTTTCCGTTTCGAATCCTGAATAATTGATGGAGTACATCAAACCCCTTGATTGCAAACGATGTTGCAATTTTTTCGTAGTCCTAACATAGCAGAAGATTATCAGAAAACCTGTAACGCGATATCAATGATTGACAAGATATACGGTGAAGACGCACCGTAATACAATAATTATATGAACTCGTCTTTTGCCAGGCTTCTATTCGATGGGCATTGGCAGCAAGTTCTCGCGAACAGACAGCTTCATCAGCGAACGCTATGCCACTACCAAGTTGTGGCGCTTGTCCCGGTATCTCGGTAAACGGCTGACTAGGATACCCATATTTGGTTGCACCAGTCACCTCCTCCTCGTAGCGCGATGCAAGTCGTACAAAGCGAGCAACATACTCCGTGAATCGCATACGGACGAGTCCTTCGCCAAAATGGTCCTCAATTGCAGTCCGAATCTATTTTCAAAAAAATGAGCCAGAGGAATTCTAGCTTTTCGAGAGAGGCAAAGATTACTCACATCTTCAATGAAAATCTTGTCGCTGTTGGTAATAATAGCGGTTCCTTCCTTGCGCTCAAAATCTGTCTCGGATCCTACTGATGTTTCAGTCTTAAGTGTGCCAGACCGAGTGATAGGAGGAGTGCCGAGTGCCGGCGTAGCAACTGGGTAGGTCGCGAGGATATCCTTCGCGATCGTGACGTTCCCCGAGCTAATGTCAAACAGTAGGTCCCATGCTCTTGATGATTCGAAAATCGGATTGGTCACTCCAGCAATAAATGCCGGCCTATGCTCTAATTCATGGGGTCCCCTTCTGGATCAGGGAAATGGCACTTACACAGACTCCCAATCTTCCCGATTCTCCAGATTAGCGTAAGGGAACGCCCGCTCAATGAAACCACGGAGTACAATGCCGCACCCAGAAGCGAGGGCACAAGCCGACAAAACGAAGTTTGATACATCACCCGCTGGGCGTCTGTGCCCCAAAAATATTATACGCTTCCCTGTTATCAAACCATTGAACAGAATGATGATGGGGTGAGTGGAAGGTCCGCTCGTATGTAGATGCGGATGTGTCGGTCCTGACACCAATTGGGTGGAATTGAATACCTTGATCAAGGATATCAGGGAATACTAACCGCCGGTCGTTAGCAGATATAAAGGTGGGAAAAACCTGCGTAACATACATCGCCGACCTCCTCAGGAAATGTGGTGAGTGGTACTTTGATCGGTAGGGGATAATCACAGTAATTGACCGTTGTTTGGTAGAAATGTGTATCCTTGACCATGGCATATCTTAAGTGAGCATCGTAATAGGATTGAGATGCATTAATTTGACGGGCATGATGTTCTCGACTATGTGCTTGCGATGAAGAAGAGGAAGTCCCAGTTGATCTCCGTTTTCGATGAGACGAGGCATTGCTACTCCCAGTGTAGGACGCAGTACCATTGGAATCCCCAGCTACATCCTTGCCAAGTTCCATCTTGCTTTCATCTCCAACCCATACTGCGCTCCCTCCAAGCGAGAAAGAGGTATCTGGTGGTGAACCTTGCGAGTTTCCCGAGGATCGTTTACTTCTGGTGTTCTCCGCTGATTGTGTTTTTTCCTTGTCTTTGCTACGCATTAAAATACCCTCTTCAAAACTCGAATACGACCCGCCCGACTTATGCTGTTTCCCTCCAGACGATGAGGTTGATTGTGAGTTGACCCTCTCAGGAAACTTTTCGGCAAAAATATCTTTTCGTTCAGATGAGCGCATAAGAAGTTTCTCTTGTCGTAAGAGATGAGGTACCCCGGACAAGTCCATTGAGTTGATAGCATCAAATAGGCGAGCTAGACAATCTTGAGAAGGATCTGTAAAATAGTCTTCGATTGCGAGCAACAAAAAGGGCTATTCGTGAACAATGTTTAGAGGAATTTTTCGCGACGTCAAGTATACTCCTTGCCTTGAAAATTTGGATATATGAATGTCTTGTACATATTGCCAGGGCCAGAACTTTAGCGCCACTTCGTAATAGTGTGTTCAGCAAGGATGAGGAACGACGTCTATGAACATACCGATCTAGGGTCTTGTCATGCTTTGTCCGCACAAGATTGAGCACGCAAAGCAGCTCTGGCTTGCTGGACTTGCTATCCTCGGCATTACAGCCCGGTAAAGCGGTAGTCTGGATATCTGGACTGTCGAGAGCTAACACAGGGGATATTGTGTTGAACGGCTTCTGGTTGAGAAAAAAAACGGTCCAATCATCCAGCTGCGCTTCTGCACCATCGGGAAGCATCGATGACGCAAGTAAACTAGTTTGAAGGATCAATCCTGGCTCATATAGATAGTTGCAAGGCAGTGATGTACCTCTCGTCAACACCGAGGGGTTGAGGAAACTGGTATTTGAGCTGAGGGCCTTCAAATATATGAAATTCAGCAAGGAGAACAAAAGAACAATGGTTGCCAGAGCCTGCCATGGGCAGATCTAAAAGCGAACAGGGTTAACTGGCGAGTTGAGCCTTCAAGGTGCTAGATTATGTCAGAAATTTCCATTAATGGCAGCATTCTAACTAACTGTTGAGTAAATTACAACAAGGTTTACATCTGGGCCTCTGGCCCAACTTGAACCC
>Ga0153919_100324_pt1 | contig 11023 bp, 12 predicted proteins | sample TSGA003MetaG_FD_104712 | JGI IMG/M metagenome (GOLD analysis project Ga0153919, IMG submission 104712) | Attine ant fungus gardens microbial communities from Georgia, USA - TSGA003 MetaG | ecosystem: Host-associated > Fungi > Mycelium > Unclassified | place: USA: Connecticut, Klassen Lab...
TGTAGCCCTGGTCGATTCTTTGCCGTCAATGAAATCAAGGCCATGTTTGCTCATATTCTGCTAGAATATGATGTACAGTTTGAGAATGGCTCGTTGGAACGTCCCTGTAACTTCCACTTTGAAACATCAACTATCCCTAACTCAAAAGCGAGAGTTATGTTTAGGAAGAGGCAGATGGTTTAGTTAAATAGGATGGTTGTTCTCTCTAAAAGACCAGTACAAAGTCACAGGTTTCATTCTTCATCTCATGAGATGTATTCTAAAAGGACTGGTCCGTATCGTTCAAACCTCAAGAGCAGGAAGTCATGAATGTAAACACCAAAAACATCCCCTTTGGATTCTACTATCAAGGGTCTCAAGATTGATCCCTATAACCCTCAGTGATCAGTTGATATGAAAACTGCACCCAGTTCTTGTCACAGATAACATGTTTATGTGAGAGGCTGATGTCAAGTGATTAAATAAACAGGCATAATAACAGACAAAGTAATATACCAATTTTTGAAACACTCTAGGAAAATGAAATTCACCCTACAGCTTTGGGAAGTCCATGCAATGGGTAAACCTTGTCATATAGTAACTGCACCATATCCTTGGATGAGAACCAATTGTTAATAGAAATGAAATAAACTCTTTTGGTGAGCCTGTTGGCAACAACACAAAAGCATTGTAACTGTTTGACTCTGGCAATTGTTGAAATATGAACATGGGAAGGTAGCTAAATTATGGTAACAAACAGATGGTGAGTACAAACTGACTACACTAGTTATATACCTATTCTTCATCATGTAACGTAGCTACCAATATCATTTACTCTCTATTTTTAGTATGACACTCGACATCCCAACAGCAATTGTGTGATTAAGTCCATTGAGACTATTTCCTAAGGCCTATTAGGCACCTTATCAAGCATGAGTAGGCCAAAAGGTTGCTATGGGCAATTTTTCATCTGCTGACACATATTACAATCCATAAATTTCTTGACAGATGTAATCATCCCAAGCCACCTATAATTTCTGGAGACTAACTTATTTTATAATGAGTGGCAGGAACCTAGAGTGATAATAAACACTGTAGATATACTGAGTGACAAATTCTAGTCCATAGTATAAAATATTCTCACCTCAGAACCATGGAACAAGACTGAGGTACACAAAAAGTCAACCAACAATAAAGACTGGATTATGTAATGTATAAGATGAAAACAGAACTGTCTGAAAAAGCATAACCACAACATATCTACTCAGCAAGCAGTCATTCATATAAGGCCTAGATATTAATAAAATTTACTTATTCTCTTATCAGCTTACCTTAATTAAGCACTCTCCATTCTGTTTGCTCCACCTCCCAGAAACTATTTTATCTCATGTATATAAGGCACACCATCCAAGAATACATACAGCATTGCTTCTTCCTCTTATTATCATAAGATACTGTATCTACAGGCTATTTAGGTGAGTAGCATGGTGTGATTCACCACTGCACTATGCTCTTTTGGCACCTTTCTATACTAGGTGGTCTAGAAATGCAGGGAACTTTACTAAAGAAAGAAACTTAGTGAGGCCATCTGCAAATTGTTTATCCATAAGAATGTATGAAGCTGAAGTACATCCTGATTTGTGACAATCACAAATAAACCTATACTTTATATCAATATGTTTTGAGCATTCATTGACATTTCCAGTAGTAATAAGATTAATAGCAGACTAATTGTTAGAATGGAGTGGAGTAGGTAGGGTGATTGGAATTTGAATAGAACTAAAGAAATTACAAAGCCATAGCGCTTTTTGACATCCAGTGGCAGCAGCAATAAACTTAGCTTTAGTCAAAGACATAGAAACACAAGCTTGCTTATGCAAAGCCTATGTTATAGCACCACCTGAGAAGCAAGTCACAAAACCAGTGATAGACTTCCTGTAAGGGCAACCAAAGTGAAGTAAGCTCTAGGAGAATCTTTAGTAATATTACACTCCTAGGTTACATTACAACTCACCTCCAGGAGAATTCTTAGAGCTTAGGATAAGGTATCTGGGGGTGTACTCTACAATATATATACTATTACAGTCTGTCTGTCCCTGATCCTACAGTCTTATACACCAGGATCAGGAGTTACCAAGTCAAGCTAGAGGTAATTAAATATTACTATGTAATATTTAATTAGGTGCAGGGTCACTCTAGGAGGTCAGTCTAGCATTCCAGGAGTGATATTAGTAGGGTTTCCTTATACTTCCTACCATTGTGATCACCAGTCCAGTTAGAGTCTGAATAGACAACTAGTTCATCAGGACCTTCAGTAGATTGATAAATGAGCTTGTAGTCTAAGATACTATACAAATAGCAGTAAATATACTTTATTACTGTTATAAGTCGCCTTGACTATGACAATGACCTATAAGTAGAATGGATATGGACTGGAGTTGAACTGGTAGCTGATGGATAGCTTGTAGTTTAAACAAGAACAAATACTATACTTGTATATATAGTAGACTGCAATTAAGTAAGAACTCCATCAAGTTCTCTTCTAATCCTAAAGCATTATCTTGAGTTAACCCCTAACTTAAGGTTCTTGAGTTAGTCACTGATAGAAGAACTTAATTCCATACTCCAGGCACTGTTCACTTTAGACCCTACCTAAACTTTATTTTCTTATTATCCTCAATTAGTAATCAGCTTGATCACTGATTCTCTTGGATAGCAGATCCTAGCTATAAAAAAGACTTAGTAGTCAGTTAGGGACTGCTGGTGGAGACTTGGTACCAAACCCAGGTATTGTGTTCAAGACCTGACCTAGCAATTGGGTAGTACTTAGTAGATTACTTGTACACTTTCACTTTATTAACCTTGTACTAGGGGTCCATTGTGATCTATACATGCAGAAGAATAGCAGTGCATTCCTAAGAAGCTGCTTAGAGTAGATCTAGTACTAGTACAGTAGTCAGTAAGACAGTTGGAGTCTGGTTGAATAAAGATCTTGTACCCAACAAATATAGTTGTAATTAGTAAGATTCCAAAAATCCTATTCTACTTTAAGAGGCACAACACTATGTCTCTTGAACAATATAACCAACTTATGAGTGACATGCTCAATCAACAGCAGACCCTTGCCAAATTGAGAGCAGAACTAGAAGAAAGAGAGGAGAGAAAGTGTTTCAGTTGTAGAAAGTTCAAGTATCTAGTCTGTAACTGTAGGAACAATATTAGAGAAGAGGAGGGGAAAATAATTCCCAAAAATAAGTTTGAAGTATTGGTGAGTTGAGTAATACAATGTAGAGTGAAAGGTGAAGTAGAAATGAGATAGCAGAAAAGAGAAGAAGAAGGAGTAAAGTGCTTTAGATGCTAGAGAGTTGAACACCACAAATGGGATTGTCCAAACATGAAAGTAGAAAGAAGGAGAGGAAGAAAGGAGGAGGAGATGTATATAGCCAGACCATACAAAACATAGCAAGAGAAGAGGCCAGTGGATCCCACATACGAAAAGGTACAGAAGTATTGTGATAAGTAGAGCATACCCCCAGAAGGTGCTCTCCTACTTGATAGAGAATGGATTACAAAGAAGGTGGTAGCAATCTATGTGGATTGTGGAGAATGTGAGGGTAAAGGAGTATAGTCCTATAAAAACCAAAGGCAGGACTTTCTTCTTGAAAGACAAGTGAATATATACTACAAAAGCCATATAGAAAGGATGAGAATGGATGTATATGACTTGGAGAGAACAGATATTATACTGGATATACCATAGTTGCAAGCATATAACCCCAAGATAAATTAGAAGACAGAAGAAGTCAAAATGACAAGATATTCACCAATCTGTAGAAGGAAAACAGCAGTAAAAAAAGAAATAGAGAAAAAGAAGAAGATTGGAAAGAGAATTAAAGTAGCAGACCAAGCAGACAGAGAAGAGTAGAAATGGACAATAAAGAAAAAATTTAATAACAAAGTTGAGTTAGATAGAGAAAAAGTGAGGAAGATAGTACCACAAAAGTTTCATAGATAGCTCAAAGTATTCAAGAAAGCAAAATCAAAGAGAATGCCAGTAAGAAAACCTTGAGATTATGTAATAAACCTAAGAGAAGATTTTATGCCAAGGAAAGGGAGGACATACTTAATGTTGAGAGAAGAGAAAGAAGAGGTTAGAGAATTTGTGGAGGAACAGTTGAGAAAAGGGTATATTTGACCTTCCAAGTCACCTCAGACTTTACTAGTCTTCTTTGTAGGAAAAAAGAGTGGAAAGAAAAGAATGGTATAAGACTATAAATATCTTAATAAAGAGACAGTTAAGGACAATTATCCCTTGCCTCTGATTTCAGACTTGATTAACACCATGGGCACAAAAAAGATGTTTACAAAGATGAACTTACAATAAGAGTACAACAATGTATAGATAAAAGAGAGAAATGAGTGGAAGACTACATTCACAATGCATCTTGGGGTATATGAGCCCACTATGATGTTTTTTGGTCTCACAAACTCACCAGCAATATTCCAAGCAATAATGAATGATATATTAAAAGATCTAATAGACATAGAAGATGTAGTGGTATTTATAGATGATATATTGGTAGAGACAGAGTATTAGTGTAGAATCATGAAGACCTAAGGCTCAACTAAGGTGGTTGTTCAGGAAGAACTCAATAGAGTTCCTCATTGGATTCCACTAGGTACTTATACAAATATTGCATGGTCTATGTATCTATCTTCTGCAATTATATGACCTTTACTAAGAACTATACATATCTTATATAATCCTTCCCATACTATTTATATCTTTACTACATTGTATTCTTGGATATTTTCTATTAAGTTGATGAATATGCAAGAAATAGTTTTTTTCTTGGAAGTCATCTCATAATATAGCCCTTCCTTCAAGTTTCCTTGTTTCGAGGAATTTTTCTATTGTCTCTGGTTTTCCTCCCATCTTCTTTCCCTCTGTTTTTTGTATTCTCTATTTGACCATCCCCATAATATCTTTGCTATAAACTTTCCTAGAAGTTCCCTTGAGAACTCCTTTTTGTTATCTTTTTCTTCCTGTTATCTTACTTTTTTAGCCTCTTCTCTATACTCTCTTTCAAACTCTTCAACCAGCTCCTTTGCATTCTTTAGGTTTTCCCTATTTTCCCAAGTATCTCCTTCTGCTATGTACCTCTTCCATTGTACTAAGAACTTCTCTCTTCCTCTAACCATTTTTTTGTTTAGTATTTTTTCCACCTCAAATTCCTCTTCTTCTTCAATAATAACCAGTTTTGGTAGAGTTTTCCTTTGTCTTTCCACCTGGGGCCTGTACAACCATATTCAACTTATGTTAACTACAGGATATATCTTAATAGAACTAGGTAGTTTTAATTCTATAGTGTTGGTTGAGATAATTCTCTTGATCTTGTAGGACTCCATAAACCACTCTGTTAACTTTTTCAACCTCCTTTCTACCATCTGTCACTTGAGATCCTTTGTACTTAACAGTACCAAGTTCTCAACTTTATACTCCTTTCCTTTTTTTTGCTTTTTGTCTGTATACTTCTTCATCTCCTCCTGTGCTTTCCCTAATGCTACTTTTGCTTCTTTCTGGATTTTCTTCATTCTTTCCACAAACTTTTCTACTGTCTCGGACTTCCCCTTTTTTCTTCCTTCAAATTCCATTTGTGGATCCTAACTATAGTTTGTCTTAAAGAGAGATACTTTCATAGCCAAATGAATTTTGTTGTTATATATAAATTTAGCAGTTTCCAGCCAGTCTAGCCACTGCTTCTGTCTGTGATCAATAAAGACCCTTAGATATTGTTCTAGCTCTTGATTGATCCTTTCTGTTTGCCTATCTATTTAAGAATAATAGGCTATTGACAGCTTTGTCTGGATTTCTAACAGCTTGTTTAATTCTTTTATTATTTCTACCATAAACTGCACCCCTCTGTCTGATATGATGCTTTCCAGAAAACCATGCAATTTCCAAACATGATCTCTAAATAATCTAGCAAGCCCTATTGCTAATGTTTTTTCTGTAGTTACTATAAAGTGTACCATTTTACTGAAACGATCACAAACTACTAGAATTGTATTATAGCCCTGAGCCAAAGGTAGTTTGGTAATGAAGTCTACTGAAATATAACTCCATGGTTTCTCTGGGATTATATTGGGTATCAGTTTTCCTACTAGAGCTTTACTTCTATTCTTACAATGTTGACAAGCATCGTATTCATTCATATATTTTCTGACTTTCTTCATGACTTCTGGCCACAAATAGTTCTTCATCACTAGTTCTGTTGTTTTCTACCTCCCACCATATTCTCCTACTGGTATATTGTAATATAGCCATATTACCTCCTCCCTCAATTCCTTCTCTGGTACATAGATTCATCCTTTTTTCATAACTACTCCTTCCTCTATTGTCCATTCTTCATCCCTTAACATTTTCATTTCTACCCTCTTTAGTTCCTCTATCACTTTAACCACTCTTTCATCCCCTTTCTGTACTTTTCTAATTCTATTTCCTAGATCATTTTCTTTTACTAGTATTTCTGTCCTTTTTATCCATCCTGGTTTTATTAGCATTTGGTCTTTATTGTTGTTTTTTACACCCTCTTGTCAATCCAGTCTTCTATTCAGCCCATCTGCTTTTCCTATACTTTTTTCTGGAATATGTTTCAAGATAAAGTCAAATTGTGATAGGTATAATACCCATCTGGCTTATCTTTGGTTTAACTTCTGGCTAGTCATGAAATATTAGAGGTTTTTGTGATCTGTCCAGATTTTGAACTTTACTTTTGCTCCTTCTAGATAGTACCTCCACACTTCTAAGCATTAAATTACTACTAGCATCTCTTTGTCATAGATTTTGTAATTTCACTCAGTTGTATTTAGTGACTTTGAGATAAAGACAACTGGTCTCCATTTTTCATTTCTACACTTTACTGACAGTACTCCCCCTGTTGCATAATCTGAGATATCCATCTTTACTCTTATTTTCTTATCTAAGTCAAAGATGGCTAAGACTGGTTTGGTTGTGAATACTTTCTTTAGTCATTTGAACACCTCCTGTTTTTTTCTCCACCTCCACTTCTCTTTCTTTCTAACTAGTAAATGTAATAGAGCTGCAATTCTAGCAAAGTCCTTGATAAATTGTCTATAGTAATTGGCGAGTTCTAGAAACTTTTATACTTCCTTTACATTCTTTGAAGCTGGCCAGTTCAGAACTCTATCTACTTTTTCCCTCTGCATTTCTACTTCTCGAGGTCCAATTACTACCCCTAGGAATTCTACCTCTTTAACTTTCCACCAATATTTTTCTGGTTTAACAAACAAATCATTCTCCTTCAGTCTTTTCAACACTTTCTCAACCAATTTGTCATACCCTTCCTCAGTATCTATAGCAGCTATTATATTATCAATGAATATTGCTATATTTTCTTGATTGATTATATCTTGGAATAGATCATTCATCATGGTTTAGAAAGTAGCTGGGGAATTTGTCAGTCCAAAGTACATAATTGTTGGTTTATATACTCCAATGTACATTATGTGTATTATGAATACTACTTTCTACTTATTGCCTTTCTTGATCCTTATATTGTTGTATCCCCATCTAAGATCAAGTTTCATGAACACCTTCTTCTTTTCTATTCCATCCAGGATATCTATAATTAGGGGTAAGAGATATCCATTCTTTACTGTTTACTGGTTTATATAACAATAGTCTTGTACCATTCTTCTCTTACTATCCTTTTTTGCTAAAAAAATAGACTGGTGAGGTCTGTGGCAATTTTGATGGCCAAATGTATCTCTTTTGTAGTTGGTCCTCTACAAATGCTTATACCTTTTTTCTTTTCTTTCTTAACAGCAAATATACTTTCTTTTTCTCTGGTACAAATCCTTCTTTCAACTCTATTGCATGGTCTGATAGCTTCCTGGTAGACATTCTTTTCAATTTTTCTTTCCCAAATACTTTCTTTTACCTCCAGAATCTCCTAGGTACTAATTCCTCTACTGTTTTTCTTTCTTCTATCTTTCTCACCTGTCTCTTCTCCTATGTTTTCTGCTTTCTCTTTTCACATATTAGTTGATACCACATCATTTTCACTTTTTCTTTCTCCCAGTCAATTTCTAGGTTATGGGTAGCTAACTATAGTATACCCAATATTATCTCTATTTTTCCCAGATTGCATACATCTATTTATGCTCTCTCAACATGTCCTTTAAGGAATATATTGTACTCTACCTAATGAGTGATTGCTTCTCCTACATTTACAGTCCCATCTATGTTTCATACTAGCAGAGGATTTTTTAATCTTTCTAACTTAAATCCCTTCTATTTTGTGAACTTCATGTCCATAAATAGATCTGTTGCTCTACTATCCAACAGTGCTTTTACTGCTACCCCTTATGATTCTCCAATTTTTCCAATCCTACTTTCATATATACTTCTCTTAGTAGCTAGAATGTATGCTGTATATCTCTTACTCCCTCAGTGTTGCTTTGACAAGAACTTTTATTTCCCAGCTTTTCTAGATGTAATACACTGTACATATTTGAGAAGGCCAGCCAGGAGCTTACTATTATCTATTGTCTTTTGCCAACTCTTGTGGCATCTCTACTACTCTCCCCTTTCTTTGCCAATAGTTTTTGGCTATATGGCCCCACTTTCCACATACATAGCATGTTCTGTCTCCTTCTCTTCCTCTATCAACATCTATTGCATTGGAGTCTCTTCCTAGCCCCTGTTCTCCTCAGTTGTTCTATAGTCCTCCTCTAAAGTTCTGATCCCCTACTCTCTACACAATCTGATCTCCTCTTCCTCCATATGATTCTCCTCCAAAACCTCCCCTAGACTGCACATTTTCCTATAGATACACTGCATTCCTCCCTAACATCCTTTCTTCTGCTCTACTCTACCTTTGGTTTTTATCCAACCTCACTGCTCTTTCTTGCCATTTTTCTATTATGCTGGGAGGGCTTTCTACCTCTGCTAGCTTTTTCCTAAGTGCTCTACTTAGCCTCTGTTTAAACTCTTCAATAAGAGGTCATTCCTTATAACCACTTCCTTATGCCACCTTCTTGAATTTCTGGACATACTTGTCACAGGTTCTTCCTCCTTGCTCAATAGTTTTACTAAGAACTATACATATTTTATATAGTTCTTTCTATGCTATTTATATCTTCACTGCATTGTATTCTTGGATATTTTCCATTAAGTTGATAAATACATGAAAAATAGTTTTCTTTTTGGGAGTCATCTCATAACACAAAGGATAAAAAAAAGCATGATGATATAGTAGAGGAAATTCTGAGGAGAATAGAAGCAAATGATCTATATCTAAAACCAGAGAAATATATATGGAAAGTTAAAGAGATCAACTTTCTAAAACTAGTAATAGAGGTAGATAGAATAAAGATGCAGAAAAAAAAGGTGTTGGGAGTTCTAGAACAGCCAAGGCCTAAGACAGTTAAAGATGTGTAGAAGTTTTTAGGATTAGCAAATTACTATAGGCAATTTGTGAAAGATTTTGCCAGAATAGCTAAACTACTATATAGAAACTTCTGGTGGCCAGAGATGACAAAAGAAGTCAAAAAGTATATAGAAGAATATAATACCTACCAAAAAAACAAGGCCTGACTTAGAAACTCCTGACCCTGACTAACAGAACTATAGGATTAGGAACGTCTTAGTAGTAGAAGTATATATTGTTAAAAGTACACCCTAGGAGCCTTATCCTAATCTCTGAGAATTCTCTTGGAGGTAAGTTATAACTTATTTAAGAGTGTAATATTACTAAGAATTCTCCTGGAGTCCACTTTACTCTGGTCACTCTTATAGCAGATTAGGATCTTCTCAATAGAGCCTTGGAAGAACATAGTAGATAGCCTTCCTTCAGATGCCCTTTACCACTCTCAACTGATCCTCTGGAATACTCCACTCTGGGCAAATGTCATATGCAAATACCCCCTAGACCATTGCTGATGCTCTGGCCCATCTGCAGCACCATCTGCACAAAGTTACTAAGTAACAGAATAGCTTGGAGACAAATATCAACAACATTCTTGCTGCTCTAACTACCCAACTACAACAACTTACACAGCTAGTTTCCAATACTCAACCCTCTCCTCTAGCAGTGGCATCCTTTCTACTATTCATACCAACAACTTTGTTATCAATAGACAGTGAATGTTCTTAGTGATTACCCTAGGTGGATGTTTAAGAAGAACTCGATGGAGTTCTTCGTTGGATTGGACTACTACTTATACTATTTTACAGTGGCTGTACTACTACTAGTCTACGATCACATGTTCTTCCAGAATGTTCTATGATCACTTGATCTTGTCATATGATTTGGTTACCTAAGTTCCCACACTATTTATACCTTGACCCCATTGTATGACTTGAGATTTTGGATTAAGTATTTAAATGCATGGGAGACTGTTTTCTTCTTGGGGCTCTCATAACAAACTTGTCACAAACTTTATTCAGACCATAACTCCAGGAATACTTGACTGATTTCAATGATCTAAGTGGTCACCGAAAGCCCTTAAGAAGACCTTTTGAATGGTACCAAAAATGTCTCAAAGCAATCAGTATTCACTGAGTTATCAGCAGATCAGTCTGTGATCACCAAGTTACCAGACACTAAATTGCCGATATCTCAGGAACTGCTTAATGTAATTGTCTGCTTCAATGACCATTGTGAAGCTCTCTTCAATGCGCTTCTTTCAGCTATAAATAGATCCCGAGGTGATAAGATCCCATGGAGATACAAGGTCCTTAATGTTTGTACATAACATTGATCTTTACCTATAGATTATCATCTGTCCTTGAATAGAACAAAGAACTGCCCTAAAATGGTTAGGTTATCTCTATTTCAAGAACAATAGCACTCCTATATATAGAACAATAGGTAGTGATCATGTGGTAGGCTGTTCTGGTACACAGACCACCACAATTATGTATTTAAGAACTGTATGTCTGAGGATAAACCTCAGACTTAACAACATCTTTTGCTGCTTGTCTAACTTTGCTTTTTTGAACACTTTGATTATCAAA
>Ga0153919_100345_pt1 | contig 10817 bp, 15 predicted proteins | sample TSGA003MetaG_FD_104712 | JGI IMG/M metagenome (GOLD analysis project Ga0153919, IMG submission 104712) | Attine ant fungus gardens microbial communities from Georgia, USA - TSGA003 MetaG | ecosystem: Host-associated > Fungi > Mycelium > Unclassified | place: USA: Connecticut, Klassen Lab...
CTCAGACTTAACAACATCTTTTGCTGCTTGTCTAACTTTGCTTTTTTGAACACTTTGATTATCAAATCAACCAATCACAAATCAGTAAGTGGCCATTTGTGATACTACAGCTAATATCTCTTTGTCATGTATCTCATAGTTCCTTTTAGTGTCACTTAGAGGTTTTGAGATAAAAGCCACTGGTCTCCACAAGTCATCTGAGCACTTCATTGAAAGTACTCCTCCAGTTGTGTAATTTAAGGCATCTGCTTCTACCCTAAATTCCTTATCTAAATCTGGGGCTGCCAATACTGGTTTTGTTGTGAAGATCCTTTTGAGCTCATAAAATGCTCATTGCTGCTTGTCTCCCCACTGCCACTTCATATCTTTTCTCATTAGTACATTCATTGGTCTTGCTACTTGAGCAAAGTCCTTGATAAACCTCCTATAGTAATTTGCAAGGCCTAAGAACTTTCTGATGTCTTTCACATTTTTTGGTTCTGGCCAACTCAGTACTCTATTTACTTTCTCCTTTTCCATCTCTATCCCATTGGGTCCTATGACAACTCCAAGAAACCCAATCTTCCTCACTTTCCACATACACTTTTCTGGCTTTACATAAAGATTGTTCTCCTCCAGTCTTTTCAGTACTTCTTCTATAACCTCATCATGTCCTTCCTTTGTTTCAGTTCTTACCAACATATCATCTACAAATGCAGCAACCTTGCCCTTGTTTACCAGGTCTCTCAGGATCTCATTCATCATTGCCTGAAATGTGGCTGGCAAGTTTGTCATCCCAAAGAACATCACAGTTGGTTCAAACAATCCTATATATGTTGTAAACACTCCCTTCCACTTATCCCTTTCTTTTATCCTTATGTTGTTAAAGCCCCACCACAAGTCCATCTTTGTAAATATCCTTTTACTCCCCATGTTATCAATTAAGTCTGTTATCAATGGTAATGGGTAGTTGTTTTTTACAGTTTGTTCATTTAGACTGTGGTAGTCCATAACCATCCTCTTGCTTCCATCCTTCTTGCTCACAAAGAATGCTGGTAATATCTGAGAGGATTTAGATGGTCTAATATACCCCTTCCTCAATTGATTGTCCACAAAGTTCTGGACTTCTTCTCTTTCATTTTTGAATAGAGGGTAAATCCTTCCTTTTTATGGTTTGAATGTCTTCTTGAGATCTATAATGTGATCCCAAATCTTTCTAGTTGGCATCCTTTCTGATTCTACCTTCCCAAATACCTTTTTCCACTTTAGAAACCTTTTAGGAACCATCTCCTCAATTTTCCTATGGTCTGCTTCAACTTCTTCTTCTCTTCTCCAGTCTTCCTTATCATCTATTGCCCATCTTACTATCTCCTCTTCCTCTAGTGTCACTACTCTTTTTCCTTTCTTTATTTTATTCCCTTCTTCCAATTTCATATTTCTTCCACATAATGGTGGACATCTTGTCATCTTGACTTTCTCTGTTTCCCAATTAATTTCTGGGTTGTGTGCTTGCAACTATAGCATTCCCAATATAACGTCTGTTTTTCCCAAATCACACATATCCATTCTCATCCTTTCTACATGGCCTTTATAATATACATTCACTTCCACTTGGTGTATAATAGCCCTTTTACTGTTATTTGTCCCATCTATATTTCTGACCATTACTAGCCTTTCTAGCTTCTGCGGTCTAAATCCATGTTTTGCTGCCATCTTCTTGTTCATGAACATCTCTGTCACACTACTATCCAAGAGTGCTTCTATTGTTATGTTTTCATGTGTATCTACCTTTTCTACTCCTATGTTTAACCATACTTCTCTTAACATTTTGAATGTTCTCCTGACATCTCTGTAAGAACTTAGACAGTGATGCCTTAGATCTACTCCTAGTCTGAGTTGACAAGAAGAACTCAATAAAGTTCCCATTCAATTGTGGTACACTACTTATACATGCCTTGTGTTTACTTCTATTTATAAACTCCTGCACATCTCTTCTTAGTTGTTCTTTCTCATGTGTCCACTAATTAAAAGAAATAAAAGGAAAAGAAAATAAATAATGACTTAGCCGTTTTGGCTGTGTCATGACAATCTCTTTGCTTGTCCTTCCCTTTTACTGCACTTTTCAGAACTCCTGTTTGTGTGCTGCCCTACTGTGCTTTTTCCTGCTTAGGGTGTGCTGCTACTCTCCAATCCCACCATGGCTGCTTTCTTCCTATCCCACATTCTGGGCACAGAATTATCTCCCTATCTTCTTTTGATACCTCTGCTACCATATCTCTTTGTCCACATCAAGTACACTTTACTTTAACTACTTCTCTTTCTTTTGCCAAATTTTCTTTCTACCTCTACACTTCAAGACATTGGCTACACCAAATATTCTTCAGCTGTTCTCCAGAGACAAACCTCTGTCTCCAGTTCTCTTGTGTTTTGGTGCCTTTGTACTTGCACCCCCCATACTCCACAGATGTTACTACCTCCTACCTTGTCTTCTATCCTTGCCCTTCTAGAGCTGCACCCCTTGAGGGCATACCCCTCTTGCTACAATGCTCCTGTGCCTTTCTCCACAAGGAGTACACCAGTCTTTTCTTTTGCTGTGCCTTTTGTGGACTAACCACACACACCACTTCCCCACTTCTTTTTCTTTCCTTCTCAACTTTAATATTTGGACACTCCCACTTGTAGTGTCCCACTCCCCAACATCTAAAACATTGTACTCCTTCCTCTACTGTCTCCTGTTTTCTCACTTTCACTTCTTCTTTCACTCTACATTGCATCACCCTACTCACTATCACTTCAAATTTATTTTGGGGAACTAGTTTCCTCTTTATCTCTTCCTTCTTATTCCTGCAGTTATGGGCCAGGTGCCCAAACTTCCTACATTCCCAACACATTCTTCCTTTCCTTCCTTCTATTTCTGCCCTTAATTTAGTGAGGGCATGCTGTTGATTGAGCATGCTGCTCAATAGAGAGTTGTATTGTTCTAGAGACATTATGGTATATTCCTAGAAAAGTTGGATGAAAGTTTAATCTCACTAATTACACTATGGCTGCTGGGGTACAAGATCTTCACCCAGCCAGAGTCCTACTGTCTTACTTGCTACTGCCCTAATACTATGGTTCTACTATCACCCCAAGGAGAGGATCTCTAACCTAAACACCTTCCTAAGAATGCGGCATTACTCCTCTACATATACAGTCCACAATGGGACTTCAGCACAAGGTTTATAGAGCAAAAAGAGTACAAGTAAACTACTGAGCACTACTCAATTGTAAGGTCAGGTCTCAGATACAATATCTGAGCTTGGTACTGTGCTTCCACCAATAGTCTCTAACTGACTATCAAGTCCCCTTAAGCCAAGGACCCAGCTATGTATGGAGGTGACTAGTGATTATACTGACCACCAGTCGAGGGTTGAAAAAGTTATAAGAGTTAAGATGAGCAAGGTCCAAGGTAGACAGTGTTCTAGATGTGAAATAGAGTTCTAGTGTAAGGATATAGCCAAGATGACTTAGTCCCACTCCTAGTCTGAGTTGACAAGGAGAACTCAATAGAGTTCCCATTTAATTGTTATACACTACTTATACACATTCTGTATTTACTTCTATTTATAAAGTCCCATGCATCTCTTTTGAGTCATTCCTTTTCATGCATCTGTTGATTTCCTAGTTAAATGAAAAGAAAAGAAAATAAATATAAATAATAACTTAGCTGTTTGGCCATGTCATGACACTCCTCCTCATTCTTGTTCCTGCAGTTACAGGCCAGGTGCCCAAACTTTTCACAGCTCCAACACTTTTTTTCATCTCTTTCTTCTAATTCTGCCCTTAGCTTGGTGAGAGCATGCTGTTGATTGAGCATACTGCTCATAAGAGAGTTGTATTGATCTAGAGACATAGTGCTATATCTCCAGAGAAGTCAGAATGGAAATGACCTCACTAATATTATATCTAGTGGGGTACAAGATCTTTATCCAGCTAGACATTTACTGCTCTACTTATTACTGTCCTAATACTATGGTTATACTATCACCCCAAGGAGAGGATCTCTAACCTAAATGCCTTTCTAAGGATGTGGCATCACTTGTCTGCATGTACAGCCCACAATGGGACTTTAGCACAAGGTTTATAAAGTGAAAAGGTACAAGTAACTACTGGTAATACCACTCAATTAGCAGGTCAGGTCTCAGACACAATATCTGAGCTTGGTACTGTGCTTCTACCAATAGTCCCTAACTGACTATCAAGTCCTCTTAAGCCAAGGGCCCAGCTATATATGGAGGTGACTAGTGATCATAATGACCACTAGTTGAGGATCAAAAAGATTGAGAGTTAAAATAAGCAAGATCCAAGACAAATGGTGCTTTGTATGTGGAATCAAGTTCTAGTGTAGCAACTTAGCCTGAGATGACTTAATCACACTCCAAGTCTGAGTTGACAAGGAGAACTCAATAGAGTTCCCATTGGATTCTGTATACTACTTATACAACTACTACATGGTCTGTGCACTACTCTCCCACACTTATTATGTCATTCCATCATGTGATGTGACACTGTGATATCCTGACATGTGACTGTGATGTGTAACATTTGTCATGTAACACTTTCCCATACTCCTTTCTTATATAATAAGTCCAAATAAGAAAATAAAATAAAAATAAAAGAAAATAAAAGAAATATAAATAATAACTTAGCTGTTTTGCCAAGTCATGACAACTATATGATACATCAAATTAAGGAGAATAAATATAAATGACTAGATAATGTATTGAATTGAGAAGATGGAAAATGACTAGAGATATTGAGGAGGATAAAAATAAATGACTAAGTAGTGTATCAAATTGAGGAGATTGACAAGAAGTGACCAAGTAGAGTATTGAGGAGATGAAAAATAACCAAATAGAGTATCAAATTGAGGAAGATGGAAAGGCAGTGCATTATATCAGATAGGATCAAGGAGAATGAAAAAGATAAAAAAGAATAATCAGTAAATAGAATGGCACCCTACAATCTACTCTATGATGTCTAAATAGATAAAAACACTAACCAGAGCATTCATGCAAACTCTCAAAGCACAATACAAGATACAAGAGCCTGCTGCTCAAAACCCTAAAGGAGAGCAAGGTACAGTCAGGGTTCAAATATGCTTCAAAAGAGCATGGTGGGCTCAATGGTTTGTCAAAGATATGAATACAGGTTGAAGAATAATAGAAACAGATTGAAAAACAATAGGGTGCCTTCTATAAAAGAGAATGATCCTATACCAAAGGAAAAGCACTGCCTTGAGCCATTGAAAGATAATAAGACAAAACAAAATAAGAAACCATACCAATCAGATTTTAGCCAAGAGATGAAATTGCCAAGAATGAATATAACAGAGCCTACAAAAGCTCTGGTATACAGGTGAATAATGATACAATCCAAGGGGGATGATAATAGGAGATAGGCCATCAAAGGACACTGGAGACAATGGTCCTTTATAAATTTAAATTAATATAAGTTGGACCCATGGATCTTGTTTGACAATGAGACAGTCACCACTTCATATGGTTTTGTTACAGAAGTTTTTTTATTGGACAACCACTTTTATTCTTCACTGGATGACTGTGTCTATCCAGCTATGGTGGAGGTGCAGTTCCAATGGTGAAAACCACTGGAGTAGATACAAGAGATGTAGGAGATGTGTTTGCAACAGGAGTGCTGAAAGGTAAACTGAGTGCTGATGGGTTGAACTGATTGGGAGTCAACTGGTTGAAATGTGTAGGAGTTAACTGGTTAAACTGATTGGGATAGAGCTGATTGAACAAATTAGGATTAAACTGATTAAAAGAATTGGGATTGGATTGATTGAAAGAATTAGAATTGAACTGATTAAACTGGTTGGAGTTGAACTGATTGAATGAATTGGAATGAGACTGATTGAATGGGTTGGAGTTAGACTGATTAAATCTGGCAGGATTGGGCTGATTAGAATTGAACTGGTTATACTATTTGGAATTGAATTGATTAGGATTGAACTCTCTAGTACTTGCCTCAAACAGTACCCCTGAGCTGGGACCAGCAAAAATAGGAGGCAGAACAGAAGTGGATTGGTTCAAAATTAAGGCAAAGAAGCCTGGTATGAAAGAGTTGTTAGATGCAGACCAACCAGAATGCTGTCCCATAGGAACCAGCATAGATGGTTGAAAGCCTTTGGCTCTCTGGGGCATTTGACCAAATGACTGGCCAAAAGGCTATGATCTGACAATGGGTGTATTACAAATGTTGAAGCCATTGGAAGTAAATCTATTATCTAGAGGGCTCACATCCATCTGGTAATCCTGATCACTATCATTGGATAAAGTGAGTTTAGAGGCTCTAGCATGGGATGGTGAGGGGTTGTTCACTGTTAAGCAGTAAATACAATACTGAGAAATCAAACACAGGTGACTTACCACCATAAGATATAGAACTAGCTAGAGCATAAGCTTGTTGACTGAGCAACAAATTTTGAGTGTTCTCAGCCTTCTTATCACCATCCCAGAATGGATTTGCAGAGTCTTTGATAGGAATAGAAGGATTGAAATTGGCACTGGAAGTACCATAGCTAAACGGTATACTAGGAGCAGTACTTTTCTGGGCAAGTGGTACTCTAGATGTTGAGTGTAGAAGTGATCCAGTGTAGGACTCTCTGGTAGCCATAGTACTGTGCTGCATCTGGGAACAGATATCAGTTAAAAAAATCACTGGCTGAAGAATAACTCACATTTTTGGTAAAGTTGAGATTCATTGGCAGGTTGAGAACAGGTACATTCTTGGTAGCTTCCTCAAGCATCACCATTTCCCTATTTCAGTCAGACATAGAGCCATTGCCTTCTACTAAAGACCTAGCTCCAGAGTGAACTGCATAAGGTGCAATATTGTTTTGTGACCTCACATGACCAGCTTGTAAGAAAAACATTGGTAATGGACCTGTAGCAACAGTTGGAGGGGGGACTGGTGAAAGTAGAACATTTTCTGCTAATTCCATAGATACATTTATGTCCATTGGGAAATAATATTAACCAGATTCCACAGATACATCCTTGGGCATTGAAGGTAAAGGTTGAGTGAGCATTTGTTGCTTCCATGATCATATTGCCAGATACCAGCACTGGAATCTGGATATTTACTACTTCTAAAATCACATCATTAGGCACTGAAGTCAAAGGCTAAGCCCTTGCTACTTCTACCTTGACCTCATTAGTTACTGAAGTCAAAGGCTGAGCCTCCACTGTTTGTATAGCCACACTTTAAAGTACTGGTGCTGAAGGCTGAACTCTTGCTGCTTCTATATTGACCTCATTGCTTGTTGAAGTTGAAGGCTCAGCCTCTGTCACCTCTACACTCTCATCTTCCAATACTGAAGATGGAGGTCTGAACCTTTGTGCTTGCCTCTGTTCTTTTTTCTTTGTGTCTTTAGCCTTTAATTGATTGAATTCTGTTTGATATGCAGCCTGGGAGAAAAGCACCCTTCTCATGAGTTATGTGTTAGTATAGGAATTTGCATGATATTGGAGCATTGGGTGTATTTTCTTTCCTCTAGGATCATCATATGGAGCATTGTCTGAGTAAGGCAATAATCTATGGTGAGGCTGGAACAAAAGACTTATAATATGCTACCAAACTGTCTTTTCCTTTGCTGAGTCTGTCATCCCTGCTTGTAAGAACTTAGACTGAGATGTTTTAGAATTACTCCTAGTCCAAGTTGACAAGGAGAACTCAATAGAGTTCTCATTCAATTACTATATACTACTTATACACATTCTGTATTTATTTCTATTTACAAAGTCCCATGTATCTCTTTTGAGTCACTCCCTCTCACATGTCCACTGGTTATTTAATTAAATAAATAAAATAAAATAAAAGAAATATAAATAATGACTTAGCTATTTGGCTGTGTCATAACACCACCCCTCTCTTAAGATTCCTTGTCCTGAGGATTTTTACAACTTGTAGTAGGGATTGCAAATGTTTCCCATCTCATTGTTATCTTCTTCTGTCCACTCCCTGAGTCCCAAGTTTTTCTGCTCAATTTCCTCCTTCTCTTCCTTTATTGTTTTTATTGTTCTTGGTTCTCTTGCTCTTGCTCCTTTTTATCATTTCCAATTCCTTTCTAACCTTGCCCAGTATTCCTTATCATACCTTTTATCTGACTATCCAAATAATTTTCTCGCCATAAACCTTCCTGGTAATTCTCCTCTCCTGAATGTCTCTTCTTCTCTTTCTTGTCCTTGAATGTCTTCCATGTCTTGCTAATACTTCTTCTCAAACTCTTCAACTACTTCCTTTGTATTTTCCAGGTTTTCTATCCCTTCCCAAGTATCTGATTCTGCTGTGAATCCTTTCTACCATACTAAATACTTGTCTTTTTCTCTAATCTGTTGCTTATTTAGTATCCTCTCAATCTCCTATTCTTCTTCTCCTTTAATTATTATTGGTGTTGGTTCCACCTTCTTTTGCCCCTCTACTTGCCCTATGTATCTACATATCCTACTAATGTTTACTACTGAATGTATCTTGATTGTACTAGGTAACTCCAATTCAACTGTATTTGCTGATACAATTTTTTTCACCTTATAAGGGCCTACAAACCTCTCCATCAACTTTTCTGTTCTTCTACCAACCATTTGATATTTCAAATCCTTGGTGCTGAGCATCACCAAGTCTCCTACTCTGTACTCATCAACTTCTGCTCTCTTCCTATCTGCGTATTTCTTCATTTCTATCACAAATGGCCACTTACTGATTTGTGAGTTGATGATTTGATAATCAAAAGGCTTAAAAAGCGAAATTTAGACAGTAGCAAAAGATGTTGTTAAGTCTGAGGTTTATCCTCAGACATACAGTCCTTAAATACATGATTGTGGTGGTCTGTGCACCAGAACAGCCTACTACATGATCACTACCTATTGTTCTACATATAGGAGTGCTATTGTTCTTGAAATAGAGATAATCTAACCATCTTAGGACAGTCCTTTGTTCTATTCAAGGACAGATGATAATCTATAGATAAAGATCAGTGTCATGTACAAACATTGAGGACCTTGTATCTCCATAGGATCTTATTGCCTCTGGATCTATTTATGGCTAAAAGAAGCGCATTGAAGAGAGCTTCATGGTGGTTATTGAAGCAAACAATTACGTTAAGTGGTTCCTGAGATATCAGTGATTTAGTGTCTGGTAACTTGGTGATCACTGACTGATCTACTGATAACTCAATAAATACTGATCACTTTGAGACATTTTTGATACCATCTGAAAGGTCTTCTTAAGGGCTTTTGGTGGCCATTTAGATTGTTGAAATTGGTCAAGTATTTCTGGAGTTATGGTCCAAATGAAGTTTGTGACAATTTCCTTCTGTGCTTTTCCTAGCGCTACCTTTGCTTCCTCCTGAATCTCTTTTATCTTCATCACAAATTTCTCTGCTCCTTCATACTTCCCTTTCTTTCTTACTTTGAACCCCATCCTAGGATCTTGCTCATAATTTGCTTTGAAGGGTGATATCTTTGTACTTGAGTACACTTTACTGTTGTATGCAAACTCTGCTGTTCCTAACCAGTCTGGCCACTGCTCCTGTCTATGGTCAATAAACATCCTTAAGTACTGTTCCAACTCCTGATTAATCCTCTTTGTTTGTCCATCTGTCTGAGGGTAGAATGCTATTGACATCTTGCTTTTGATCTCCAATATCCTATTCAACTCTCTCATTAATCCTGCCACAAACTGTGGTCCTCTGTCTAATATAATGCTTTCAGGTAGACTATGTAGTTTCCACACATTGTTTCTGAACAACCTTGCTAACCCTTCTGCTGACGTTCTTTCTGTAGTTGGTATAAAGTGCACCATTTTTGTTAATTGGTCCACTACTACTAAGACAGAGTTGTATCCCTGAGCTAAAGGCAGTTTGGTAATAAAATCTGCCAATATGTATGTCTAAGGTTTTTCTGGGATGGAATTGGGCATTAATCTACCAGCTGGCTGCCCTATGCAGTTTTTGTTCCTTTGGCAGGAATCACATCCTTTCACATATCTCTTTATCTCTTTCATTACTCCTGGCTACCAGAAATTCCTAGTGACTAGTTCCACTGTCTTCCATTGTCCCCCATGTCCTCCAACTGGCATGTCATAATATAACCAAATAATTTCTGTCCTCAGGTGTTCATCTTTTGGTACATATATCTTTTCTTCTTTGTACATTATGCCATCTACTTCTCTCCATTCCTCATCTCTTAACATTTTCACATCTGCTTGTTTCATCTCTTCTACTGCTTTAACCACTTTGTTGTCTTTTACTTTTGACTGTCTTACTTTTTCCAGTAGATCCACTCCTTCCACTATTACTTCTACTCTTTCTGTTTTCCTTACTTCCAACTATTCTTGTTTTACCAGCATTTCATCTTTGTTATCCCTTTCTATCCCCATCTCCCAGTCCAGCCTCCTGCTTAAGCTATCTGCCTTTTCCATTTTACTTCCCAGAACATGTTTCAGCATAAAGGCAGATATAGAGCCCATCTAGCTTATCTCCTATTTAACTTTTGCACCTTCATGAAATATTCAAGATTCTTATGGTCTGTCTAAATCTCAAATTTTATTGTTGTCCCTTCCAGGAAATACCTCCATGCTTCTAGGCATCTGACTACTACTAGCATTTCTTTGTTGTGAATCTCATAGTTTCTTTCTGTCACAAACTTCATTCAGGCCATAACTCCAGAAATACTTGACCAATTTCAACAATCTAAATGGCCACCAAAAGCCCTTAAGAAGACCTTTCAGATGGTATCAAAAATGTCTCAAAGTGATCAGTATTTATTGAGTTATCA